>Ga0210410_10000018_pt1 | contig 300669 bp, 226 predicted proteins | sample IncBWC4MmetaG_FD_161058 | JGI IMG/M metagenome (GOLD analysis project Ga0210410, IMG submission 161058) | Forest soil microbial communities from Barre Woods Harvard Forest LTER site, Petersham, Massachusetts, United States - Inc-BW-C-4-M | ecosystem: Environmental > Terrestrial > Soil >...
TGATGAAGTACCGCCGGTCAGAGCGGTTCTCATTGGGGAAGTGCTGTCGGGTCAACTGACTAGATAGCGTTGCATCGACCGGTTGAGCTCGCAGCGCTTGCCGGACAAGTGCCTTGGGTCGGTCCACATGGCTCGAAAGTTCGTGCGATGCTGGCTACGTCATCAATGCGCGATCGGAGCCTTTTCGTCGAGCGGTTTGGGATCGGCGAATTGCAACCAGAAGCCCATCATCTCCTCGCCGCTGGGCTCACCCCAGCGAATGGCTTTGGAGGGATCGGGATTCTGCGGATTGTCAAACGAGTTGTCGAAGTACGCGGTGGTTACCAGCTTCGTGCCTTTGGGCAGCAGGAACTGGTTTTTCAGGAAGTAAGTCTCCTGCCATCGGAAGTCAAAATGCGGCACATTCAGGATCACCTGATGACGTCCATCGGGATAAATTGCTTCGGTGGTCATGCTTTTCCCGCGAAAATGCATGTGAGCCGTATAGGCCAAGGCAGTCACATCCTGGGGCAGGGTGTAACACGAAGTCACCCGGTGATTTGCGTCGTTGGGTGGAATCAGGAAAAGGTCGTTCCAGATTTCATACTGCGCGATTTCGTGTTTCACGGGTTCCCGGGCAAACACCAGGCCGATGCTGGTGCGATCTTTCACGTCGTCGCCAGTATGGTTGCTGTAATGAACTTGAAACTGAAAATAGGAGCCCGCGGGAATTCTTAATGCAAAGCCTGAGGGCCGGGTCTCCGCCAAATGGCCTGGAAGGTAGATGCCGGGCACGATGTTCACATACCCGAAGGACTGCATGCCGTCGGGGTCGGGAGACGCGCATCCATCGTCCACTACGGGTGCCTCAGGCCTTAGGTGTAGCACCTTGCCGGTGCGGTAGTGGTATTTATCCACTCCGGCGTCGGCCTTGGCATTCTCTTCTTCTTTCTTCGCCACTTTGTCAGCCGCGATCACCGAAACGGTGGCGTGATGCACGACGCGCCGGTCTCCGGGAAGCACCTCGGCCGCTTGCACCCATTTGTCCTCAGTGAAGTTCGTGGGAATGTAGATGTATTCGTAGTCGTCCTGACTGGCAGCAGACACCGTAAATTCGGGAATCGTCAGCACTACGTCGGGCTTGATATGCCAGCCTGCGGGGAACACCGGAGCCGGAGGCAGATCTTTCGCATCGCCTTCCCTGGTACCGGTTCTAACCCAGGCGTCGATGGCCGCGATCTCCGAGTCGGTGAGTCGTGGATCGTTTATGAAATCGCCTACCTTGGGATCGGCGTGCCAAGGCGGCATCCTGCGTTGCACCACTGCCTCACGAATCAACCCTGCCCAAGGACGGGTATCCTTATAGGTCATCAGCGACATGGGAGCGATGTCGTTCGCGCGATGGCACACCACGCAGTTCTTATACAGAATCGAAGCCACATCACGGTTGTAGGTGACTTCCTTCGGAGGACTCGGGCTTTGCTGACCGGCTCCCAAGAACAGACCGCTAAACGCTATTGCGACAAGAGCAAAAACAATTCTGCGCGAAACCACGCGGAATCTCTTTTCTCGTTCAAAAAGGGGCGTCATCGCGCACCCATCCCGTTCTTCGCCGATAGTTTGAAATGGGTTTTTCGGCTTCATTCCCACGCTGGCCACCTGTTCATGAATAGGCCACAAAACGCCCGCCGCAATCAAGCCCCAGTAAACGTATAACGCGCCTGTCCGACAAGTGCAATCGTTTCAGAAACTACTTGTCCGGTCATGCGACTTATCAGGACTTGGCGAGGTGGTCCGCAGATAAGTTCCGAGTAGCCGACTACTCGTCCAAAGAGCCGGACGGATCTAGACCAATCACGATTGACCCTGGGCCGGCTTTACGCTTTCTGGGAGGCACGAGGCTGCCACGAGTAAAGTCCATACAACAATCCGCCCAAAATCAGCGGTGGCAGTAGCCGGACAAATTCGCCGTGAATGAGGTGAGTAACCAGGGCCCCCGCCATCACCACCATCAACGTAACTACCGCCGATCGTCTAAGTGACGGCACGAGTAATCCAAGGCCCGCCAAAATCTCGATTCCCCCTAACACGTACCTCGATGCCGCCGGGTAGCCCCAGTTGGAAAGCCTCACCGCCCAACCAATCCCCGAGGGTCCTGCCAGCTTTGCCCATCCAACAAGCACAAAAAGCAATCCAATAACAACCGCGAGGGTCCAGATCGCTGCCGTTCGAAGCACTCTTGATTTCTCCTATGCACGACTTTTCGTCCACCGGCGTCGCAGGGATTCTGCCGAACAAGGCTCATCCCACAGCAACCCACAAGTCCCGTCAACTCAAATATCCTCATTTGTGCCTCTTAGAGGCTCATTGCGGTACAATTCGCTCCTGAAGAGCTTATTGAGGAAGAATTTCCGGTAAGGAGTCGCAGAATGAAGGTATTCGGCGAGTTTGAATTTGATGAGAAAGCCATGCAACTTCGCCGCGGAGGAAGCATTGTACCGATCCACGGACAATGCCTGGAGCTTCTGGTCTTGATGCTCGATCATGCCGGGCAGCTAATCACACGCGAAGAGATCAGACGCAACCTCTGGCCGGACAGCAATGTGGATTTCGAGCATGGCCTGGATGTTCTTGTCAACCGATTGCGGATGGCCCTGGGAGAGAACAGTAAGAGCGCAGGCTACATTCAGACCGTTCCGAAGAAGGGCTACAGGTTCGTGAAGCGAGTGAGGTTTGAGCCGAGCGGAACCGAGGCTTCCACCAGCGTCAGCCGGATTCGCATCATTGCACGATATGCGTCAGTTGCGGTTCTGGCGGCTCTTCTCGCCATGCTGTTCGCACGTACGCGCTACGACAGGTTTGTTCCACACCACGGAGCACCTGCGCCGACGTCCAGCAGGTGACGTGCTCTCCTTATTCCTTTGTTGTTCATGACGCGCTTTGTTCGCGAGCAGCACTTCCAAGGTTCTGGCACCGAAGCTAGACACAGACAACATCCCTAATCGCAGAAACCGAAGTCCCTGACCAGCTGGAAAGTTGTGATGGAGGAAGTTTTCGGATACGAAAAGAGATTCTTTCCGAGTGACGGGCAACTCGGAAGTAATCCACATGCCTGATAAACGCTCCCAGCTCAGACGGTCGATGCAACGAGCTGTGCCTGAGAGTAGACAGATAGGTCGGTTCCTCGTGGGAAGTATTGCCTTCTCACCCCGCACCGCAGACGTTCCGAAGTTCCGGCGATTCTTCGCCTCATGTTTTCAGTCTCACTCCTCATGAGACACTTTTGTACGAAAGGCAAATTGCAACTCCCTTGTTTTCTTTGCACTGCAAATTCTTCTAAGTTACGTATCCTGTAAGCCCTTTGCTTGCCGCTCTTGCGAAAACTGCCGGGTGTATATCAACAATTCCCATTCTGGAATTCGACGCTCAGACTTGCCGATGTTCCGACGAGGGGACGTTCAGACGATTCCCGTGCTATGCTCCGATTCAACGTCGGAGGTCGTTATGAATAAAACACTGCGAAACATCCTCATCGTCGTTGGCGTGCTGCTCGTACTGATTCTCATCGCGCCGTTCCTGATTCCTGTCAATCAGTTCCGGCCCACCATCGAAGAAAAAGCTTCAGCTGCGCTCGGCCGCAAAGTGCAGCTCGGAAACCTGAGCCTCTCGCTCATCAGCGGCTCGCTCTCCGCCGAAGAGCTGTCCATCGGCGACGATCCCAAGTTCAGCTCATCGCCGTTCCTCACCGCCAAGTCCCTGAAAGTCGGCGTGGAAATCCTGCCGCTGATTTTCTCGAAGACCCTGAACGTCACCGGCGTCACCATCGACAGCCCGACGGTCACCCTGCTTCACAACGGCGCCGGACAGTGGAACTACTCCTCGCTCGGCACCGCCGCTGCAAAGGGCCGGCCTCCCGCCGCGCAACCTGCCGGCTCGACGAGCGCTCCCTCCGACCTCACCATCAAAAAACTTGAACTTAAAAACGGCAGCATCATCGTCGGCGCGACGAATTCCCAGAAACGCAGCACCTATGATCACGTCAACGTGACCGCCTCCAACGTCGCCATGACTTCGCAGTTTCCCGTCACCGTCACCGCCGATCTCCCCTCCGGCGGCAAGTTCAATGTCGACGGCATCGTCGGTCCCATCGATCAAGCCGATGCCTCGCTCACTCCGCTCAATGCCAAGCTGGATGTCACATCTTTGAATCTCGCCACCACGGGGTTCCTCGATCCCTCCCTGGGACTCGGCGGCATCGTCGATCTCGACGGCACACTCACTTCCCAAAACGGCGAAGCCGAAATCAAGGGCAACGTCAAACTTTCCAAAGCCCTGTTGATTGCCGGCGGCTCTCCCGCCGGAGTTCCCGTCACCGTGGATTTCGATACCAAGTACAATCTGCGCAAGAATTCCGGAGTCCTCAGTCCTTCCACTCTCAAAATCGGCAGCGCTGCCGCACATCTCCACGGCACCTATGAAACCGCCGGCGAAGCCACCTCCGTCAACATTAAGGTCGAGGGCAAGGACATGCCCGCGAAGGACTTTGAATCCTTTCTCCCCGCGCTGGGCATCCATCTTCCTAAAGGCGCCTCCCTCGCCGCCGGCACCATCAACACCGATCTCAATCTCACCGGCCCGACCAGCAGAATGGTCACCACCGGTACCGTTGGTCTCTTCAATGCCAAGCTTGCCGGCTTCGACCTCGGATCAAAAATGTCCGCCATCTCCTCGCTCGCCGGCATCAAGTCCGGCAAGGATCTCGACATCGAAAAGCTCACTACCAATCTGCGCATGGCTCCTGATGGCCTGAAAGCCGACAACTTCGTGGCCGTGGTTCCTTCGCTTGGTAATCTCAGCGGCGCCGGAACCGTGGACTCGAAAAACAATCTCGATTTCAAAATGGCCGCAACGCTCACCAACGCCCTCGGCGCCACTGGCAGCCCCGTCTCCAGCACCGCGGGCCTTCTCGGAAAAGCAATGGGCAGCGGAGGTGGCGGCTGCAAGAGCGGCACGACCGTGCCCTTCATGATTCAAGGCACTACCTCCGAACCGAAATTCGTTCCTGATGTCGGCGGACTCGCCGCTAGCATGCTCAAATCGCAGCTCGGCTGCGCGGGCGGACTCGCTGCCGGCGGCGCCAAGGGCGCGGAGCAATCCCCCGCCAACGCCGTCAGCGCCATCGGCGGCCTCTTCAAAAAGAAAAAGCCCTGACCAAGAAAGCAGGAAAGGGAAGGGTCGAAGATTCAGAGTTGAGAGCCAAAAACTAAAACGAGTTCTCTACTCATACCGAAGCGCTACCATGGGGTCGACGCGTGTCGCGCGCCGCGCCGGAACGTAGCAGGCTGCGAGAGCAACGAGAGTGAGCGCGATAGCAACGCACACAAAAGTGAGCGGGTCAGCCGCGCTGACACCAAACAACAAACTGGCCATCAGCCGCGTGAGTCCCAGCGCTACAAGAATCCCGATGAATTCTCCGGCGAGTGCCAACTTCGCCGCCTGCGCGATGACCAGCTGCACAACGTCGACGCGCTCCGCGCCCAGCGCGACACGAATTCCGATTTCCCGCGTGCGCTGCGAAACGGAATACGACACCACGCCATAAATTCCCGTCGCCGCCAGCAGCAACGCAACGCCCGCGAAAACGCCGAGCAACACCACGTAGAGCCTGCGCCGCGCGACCGAATCCGAAAGAATCTGGTCCATCGTTTGAATTCGTGAGACCGGCTGATTCTTATCCACTGACCAGATGCCGCTCTTCACCGCGGAGACCAGTTGCAGCGGATCGCCGTCGCCGCGTACCACCATGACGTTGAAGATTTGCCCAAACTGGTAGTAGGGCCAATAAATCATCGGCCCCACCGCCGCGTCCAAACCGTTGGTCTTGACGTCGCCGACCACGCCGACGATTTCGCCGGTGAGCGAAGGGCCCCAGCCTTTCATGGTGATGTGCTGGCCAATGGGACTGTCGTTCGAATTAGGCCAAAACTGCCGCGCCAGTGTTTCGTTGATAAGCATGACGCGCGCCGCCCCGAAATTGTCGTGCTCGGTGAAAACGCGCCCAGCGCGCAGCGGAATTCCCATCACAGAAAAGTATTCAGGGTCCGTCACGCGAATGTCGGCGCCGGGTTCGTCGCCGAGGCGCGGCGTTGGGCGCCCTTCAATTATGAATTCGGTGCTTGGGCCGCCAGTAATTGGGAGAGCGCTCACCACTCCGGCCGAGCGCACGCCGGGGAGGTTGCGGACGCGTTCGAGCATTTGGTGCAAAACCGTCGCAGCTTTCGAATTCCCTTCCGGATATTCCTGAGGCAAAAGAAACACTTGCAGAGTGAGCAAGCGGCCGGGATTGAATCCGGGATTCACCTGCAAAACTTGCAGGAGACTGCTTCCCAAGAGGCCCGCACCGACAAGGAGAATTGTCGCGAGAGCGTATTGCAGGACGGTGAGCGTACCGTTCGAAAGCCGCAGGCCCGCACCCGCCGGTTCCCAGTTGCCTTCCTTGAGCGGCGCGTTCAAATTGACTTTCGCTCCAGCGAGCGCGGGAGCGAGGCCGAAAAACAATCCGGAAATAAGAGAAACTGCAAACGCGAATGCGAAAACGCGCCAGTCCAAATGAATTTCGGCGAAGCGCGGCAACTCTTCGCTGTTTTGCGCGCGAATCAATGTCAGTCCTGCTTCCGCGACGAAAAGCCCGACCGCTCCTCCCAGCAGGGAAACAAAAACGCTTTCGGTCAAAAGCAACATTGCGAGGCGAGCGCGGCTGGCACCGAGTGCGAGGCGAACGGCAATTTCCTTGCGGCGCGCGGTGGTGCGAGCCAGCAGTAAATTGGCGACGTTGGCGCAGGCAATTGACAGAAGCAATCCCACAGCAAAGAGTAGAATCACCAGGGCGGGGCGAACCGGCGCGACAAGATTTTTCTGCAACATCTCCGCACTCAGCGTGAGGCCCGGATCGTCCACGCCGGGATTTCTTTTCTCCACACTTTCGGCAAAGGCCGTCAATTCGCCCTGGACGCTGCCGAGCGATTCTGCGCGCTTGCGATCGGCAAGAACGGTGAGCAGGTGCGCACGGCGGTTGTTATGCAAAGAGCTTCCGGGCACCAGCGGACACCAGACCTCCGATTGATCCGGATAATCGAATCCGGCCGGCATCACGCCAATCACAGTGAAAGGCTCGGCGTTTACTTTGAGCGATTGCCCCAGGATTTGTTTGTCCGCGCCGAAACGGCTCTGCCACAGGGAGTAGCTGAGGACCACCACGCGATTGTTCCCGCCGGGCTGGTCGTCTTCCGGCTGGATAGTGCGGCCCAGCAGCGCGTTGCTGCCCAGGACGTTGAAGAAATTTCCGGAGACGAGGGCACCGGGAACTTGCTGCGGCTCGCTTCCGCCGGTGACGTTGAAAGCCCACTGGCGATACGCAGAAGCATTTTCAATGGTTTTTGCTTCGCGCTCGAGATCCAGAAAAGTGGCGTACGTGAGGCCAAACGTAGAGAAAGTCACGCCCGACGCGGGAGCGCCCGAATGCGTTTCCTGAACGCGTAATAGCCGATCGTGATTCTGGTAAGGCAAAGGACGGAGAAGTACGCTGTTCACGACGGAGAAAATTGTAGTGGTGGCGCCCATGCCGAGCGCCAGCGTCAATATGGCGATTGCAGTAAAACCGGGATCCTTCTTCAGCAAGCGCAGAGCGAAGCGAAAATCGTGAAATAAGAGTTCCAGCAGGGGCAATCCCTGCCGTTCACTGTATTCTGTTTTCACTTGTTCGACACCGCCGAGTTTGATGAGCGCCTGCCGCCGCGCTTCCTCGGGATTGAGGCCGGCACGCAGGTTGTCTTCGATGTGCAGTTGGAGATGGTTTTCCAGCTCCGCGGAAAAATCTTTTTCGCGCCGGTTGATTCCGAGCGACGCGCCGAGCCGCACGAACCATGCCCGCAGCCATCTCATCAACGCCTCCAACGATTCGGAGCCCAAAGCGTGCAACTTTCGGCTCACGACTTCAAAACATCATTCATAGCGCAGCGCTACCATCGGATCGACGCGCGACGCGCGGCGAGCGGGGAGGTAGCATGCACCGAGCGCGACGCCCGCCAGCACAAAGAGAACGGCGACAAAGGTAAGCGGGTCAAGCGCGCTGACGGCGAAAAGCTGGCTGGTCAAGACGCGAGTGAGAGCGAGCGAAACAACCAAGCCCGCGAGCAAGCCAAACCCTGCCCGGAGCATTCCCTCGCGCGAGATGAGGCCCAGGACATCGCGCCGTTGCGCGCCCAGAGCCATACGGACGCCAATCTCGCTGGTGCGCTGCGCAACGATGTAGGACATCACGCCGTAAATGCCGACGGCGGCGAGGAGGAGCGCCAGGGCTCCGAATGCGGAGAGCAATGCCATCGTGAAGCGCCGTTGCGCCAGCGAATGAGAAAGAACCTCGGTCATGAGAGCGGGATTGAACACCAGCGTGTTTTTGTCGATGGCCCGAATTTGCTCTTCAATCGCGCGCGTGAGCGCCGCGGGAGCAATTGTGCTGCGGGCGAAAAGAACGGCCGCATAGTTAAACGGATATTGAGAGTAGGGCAGATAGGCCTGCGGCGTCGCGGAAGAGTCGAGGCCATATTGATGAACGTCGCCGACGATTCCGATGATTTCCGCCCACGGCTGGTCGTCACGGCGCCCACCCAGCTGAATTCTTTTGCCGAGAGGATTTTTTCCCGGAAAGAGTTGGCGGGCGGTCAATTCGCTGATGATGGCCACCTGGTTGCTTCCCGCTGCATCTGTCTCGGTGAACAAGCGGCCGCGTAGCAGCGGGATCTGCATGGTGCTGAAATAGTCCGGACTGACGATGTAACGATCGACAGAAGGAACCTGGGGATCGGGGATGCGGTCATCCTGAACAACAAAACCGCTCCGATCGTAACTCCCGAAACCTCCAGCAATGGGTGGAGTGCTGGTGAGGCCTGCGGAGTCAACACCGGGAATCCGCCGGATGCGGGCGAGCACTTCGGTTTGGGCACGAACGACGGCTTGGTCGTCGTCATATTTTGCACCGATCAAAGAGAAATTTACTTCGTAGAGATTCTGAATGTTGAAGCCGGGATTGACGTTCCACACGTGCACGAAGCTTTTCAGCAGAAGGCCGGAGGCGACGGTGAGGACGAAGGCGAGAGCGACTTGCGAGGAAACGAGGAAGCCACGAATCCGGCTGCGCGAGGCTGCTCCTATAGAGCGCGAGGTTTGCTGGAGCGCCTCGCGATGATCCGCTCGAGAAGTTTCCAGAGCCGGGGCGAGCCCCATCAAGATTCCAGTTGCCGTGGTGATTGCCAAGGTAAAAAGCAGAATGCCGGGATCGAAATGAACGCGATTCAAGATCGGAATTTCCGCGGGCGCCCAGTGCAGCAGCAGCGGCGTTCCCCAGAACGCCAGAAGCACTCCTCCAGCGGCCGCGAGCAAGCTGAGAAGAATACTCTCGGTCAAAAGTTGGCGGACGATGCGGGATCGCGAGGCGCCGAGGGCCGAGCGAAGGGCGACTTCGCGCCGTTTCTTGAGAGCCTGCGCCAAAACAAGATTCGCAACATTAGCACAGGCGATCAGAAGCACAACAGCTGTGGCGCCGAAGAGCAGCCAGAGAGCGGTTGTAATCTTGCCATACCAGCTTTCGCGCAACGGCAAGGCCAGGACCGTAGCGTCTTGCGGATAATCCTTGGGAAACTCGCGGGCCAGCTGCGAAGCGATCAAGTTCATCTCGGCACGCGCCTGGGCGAGGCTGACGCCGTCATTCAATCGAGCGACGGCGTGAAGATGCTGGCAGGTTCGACACGCGTCCGGCAACGAGAGGTCGTATCCCAGAGGAACCCAGACGTCCGGCGGGCTGCCCGCATCTGTAAAAGACAGCGGCTCGAAAGATTGCGGAAGCACGCCGACAATCTGAAAGGAAACCTGATCGAGCAGAATTGTTTGGCCGACGGCATTCGGGTTACCGCCAAAGCGGAGGAGCCAGTAGGGATAACTCAACAAGACTACGTGCCAACGGCCGGGACGGTCTTCATCGGGGAGAAACCCGCGGCCGAAATAGGGAGAAGTGCCAAGCGTTTCAAAAAAGTTGCGTGTGACGCGCAAACCGAAGACCAGCTGTGGAACGCCGTCGCCGGAAGACGATGGCGTCCAGCCGTGGTAGAGGGCGATCTGTTGCAACGATCGTGCGCGGACTTTCCAATCTTCAGCCTCGCCGAAGGAAACATTCGTGGGATTTGGGGTTTGTGAATCGCCGCGCGCGAGGGTTATCAGACGCTCGGGCTGATGGTAAGGAAGCGAATTCAGCAGGACTGTTTTTACTACACTGAAGAGAGCTGTGTTTGCGCCGACGCCCAGCGCCAAAGTAAAAACCGCAATGGTGGTGAGTCCAGGATTCCGCCGGAGAGTGCGTGCTGCGAAACACAAATCCTGAAAGAGTGTTTCCAAGAGTGGAAGCCCGCGACGATCGCGATGGCTTTCTTTGGTTTGTTCGAGACCGCCGAGTTTGATGAGCGCGTGGCGTCGCGCTTCTTCGCGGTTCATGCCAGCGCGGAGGTTGTCTTCGATATGCATCTGGAGATGGTTTTCCAGCTCCGCGGCAAACTCGCGGTCGCGGCGCTGCGTTCGAAACGAAGAGTCGAGCCGCACGAACCATGCTCGCAGCCATCTCATAACGCCTCCTGCGACTTGCCGCCTCGCTCTGCGATTTTCCGGCTCATGGCTGCAAAAATTATTCGTAACGCAGCGCCACCATGGGATCGACGCGGGCAGCCCTTCGCGCGGGCAGGTAAGACGCCAGCAAAGCGACGCCGCAAATCATGGCGGGAATTAACAGATAGACCCAGCCTCCGCTCACGCGAAAATCAATGAGCAGGCCTTCGATCATGCGCGGTAAGGGGAGTGCAGCGACCATTCCGATGGCCGCGCCGGTGACGGCTAGTTTCATACCCTGCCCTACCACCTGAACCAGGATGCTTTTCTTATTTGCGCCGAGGGCCATGCGAATACCGATTTCCTGGGTGCGGAGGCCGACGGTGTAAGTCACCAGGCCGTAGAGGCCGACGCCGGAGAGAGCCAGGGCCAGAGCTGCAAAGATACCCAGCATGTCGATGAACAGATTATCCCCCGCGAGCTGATTCCCGATGCGGTCCTCGAGACTCATGACGCTGGCAATCGGTTGGTCCTTATCAATGCTCCAGACCGCCTCACGGAGGGAGGGCGCAAAGGAATCCGGGGTTCCGCGAGTGCGAACCATCAAGCCCATTTCACCAACGGGGCGTTGCAGGAAACTTTCGTAAATTTCCGCGTCGTCGGTTGACTGATCCGGCCAGCCCTTGACATTAGCGACGATGCCGATCACTTCGCGCCACCGGGCGCCGCTCTCTCCGCTCGTGTCGATCAATACCTGCTGACCGAGAGCGTCTCCTTTTGGAAAAAAACGCCGCACAAAGACTTCACTTACAATCGCCACGGCACGCGAATCCGGCCCGTCCGATTCCGAAAATATTTTTCCGGCGAGCAAGCGGATTTTGGCGGTGCGGAAGAATTCCGGACTCACAATGAAATATCTGGCTTTCGAGCGCTCCCCGGGCGGCAGATTCTCCTGACCCTTGAGGCGGAAGGAAAGCTGATCCGCGCCGCCTGCGGGTAGAGTTGAGGTGATGGCGGCGGATTCCGCGCCGGGCAAGCTCTCCAATTTGGCGAGCAGTTGGCGGTAGAAGGCCGATTGTTTCGCCGCATCGGGATAGCGAGTATCTGCCAGGGACACGAAAGAAGTCAGCAGATGATCCTGCTCGAAGCCAAGCCCTTTTCGTTGTTGATCGACTGTGCTTTTGATCATCAGCCCGGTACCTGTTAGAAGAACAACGGCCAAAGCGACCTCTGCGATTACCAAAATGCTCCTCAGCCGATTCTGTCTGCTGCCGGCCGATGCTTTTCCCGCAGCGTTTTTCAGGATGCCGTAGACGTCGGAAGTTCCGGCTTTCAAGGCAGGGGCTAACCCAAAGATTACAGCAGCGAGCAGCGAGATTGCCGCGGTGAAGGTGAGCACGCGCGCATCCACGGTCAAGTCGAGGATGCGCACTTCTTCATTGAAGCCCAGCGCTGACTTCAGCAGGCGCGCGCCCCAAAACGTCAACGCCAGACCCGCCGCGCCGCCGAGGCCGGCGAGGAGCAGCGCCTCGGTCAACATTTGCCGGAGCATGCGCAGACGGCCGGCACCCATGGCCACGCGAACGGCAATCTCCTTGTCTCGACCGGTAGCACGGGCCAAAAGCAAGCCGGCGATGTTGGCGCAGGCAATCAAGAGAACGAAACCGACGGCGCTCATGAGCAGGACAAGCGCGGGGCCGGCGTTGAATTCCTTGACCATGTAGTCCTGGAGAGTCAGAACAGTGGCGCCCCAGCCTTTTTCCGTGTCGGGAAAATTTTGTTCGGCGACGCGGGCAAGGCGCTGAAACTCGGCGCTGGCTTCGGGGATGGCCACGCCGGGCTTAAGCCGGGCGAAAAGAAAGAGGTTGCGGCTCTCGCGAGCGGCGGCGCTCTGTTGTGCTTCGTCCAGAACCAACGGAGTCCAGGTCTGCACCAGGAAGGCCTGCAAGACGAACTGCGCGGGCATCACACCGATTACTTCGTAGCCTAGACCGTTGAGGCGGATCGTTTTGCCGACGACGTTGGGGTCGGCTGCGAATCGATGTTCCCAAAACTCGTGGCTAAGAATGACAACGTGCTCGCGGCCGCTGTGGTCTTCGCCGTCGGTGAAAGTTCTTCCGATTTGCGCGGAGACTCCGAGGACGGAAAAATAATTTGCTGTTGCGCGCATGACGCTGACGCGCTCAGGATTGCCGTCGCCGGTCAGGCTGGCGCCGGAATAAGGATCGGCGGCGGCCATGTCCGTGAACATGCGATTCTGTTTTTTCCAGGCGAAATAGGTTGGGGAGGAAAAGGGATTCAGGTTGATGCCCCAGGAACTGACGGGATTGATCGAAGAGATGACGGCGAGGCGGTCTGGGTCACCGACCGGCGGACGCTTTAGCATCACGGCACTGACAAAGCTGAAAATCGTGGCGTTGGCGGCAATTCCCAGGGCCAGCGTTACGGTGGCCACGGCCGTGAAGCCGGGGTTTTTCGTCAGCATGCGCACGCCGAACCGCAGATCTTGCAGCAACACTTCCAGCAGAGGCAGACCACGGCGCTCGCGAACCATTTCTTTCGTCTGCTCGACGCCGCCAAGCTTGATCAACGCCTGCCGGCGGGCTTCTTCGCGGCTCATGCCCGCGCGCAGGTTGTCTTCAATGTGCAGTTGGAGATGGCTTTCCATCTCCGCGGAGAGTTCGCGCTCACGGCGCGCCCTTCTGAAGAATTCGCCCAAACGCAACAGCCATCCACGCATCCGATTCATAAAAGCCCCTTGCCACTCGCGGCTTGAAGCTCTGACTTCTTTACTGTGACTGCCAAGAATCATTCGTAGCGCAGCGCAACCATGGGATCGACGCGGGCGGCCCGGCGCGCGGGGATGAAGCTTGCTGAAATTGCCACCGCCGCGAGTAAGGCAGCGGCCAGCCCAAAGGTCAGCGGATCGTACGACTTCAGTCCATACAAAAGCGCGGCAGCGGCGCGCCCGGCAGCTAGCGATATCAAGCCGCCAACGACACAGCCGATTGACAGTAAGGCCGCGGTTTCGCCGAGAAACATCCGCAGGATTTCGCCTCCACTCGCGCCGAGAGCCATACGTATCCCAACTTCGTTTGTACGTTGCGCCACCACGTAGGCGATTACTCCATATAGCCCGACGGCGGCTAGCACAACCGCCAGCAATCCGAAGAAGCTGGATAGCCAGGCCACGAGCCGGTCTGTAATCAGGGAATCGCGCACCATGGTGTCGAAGACTTCGTAGGTGGCGGTGATGTCCGGGCTGATGCGAGTTACGGCACTCTTCACCGCGGCAATAGTAGCTGCAGGTGGCAATGTTGAACGAATCAGGACCTGCGCGAAGTTGGCAGGGTGTGGATCCTGGGCTTGAGGCAAATACACGATGGGAGTGAACTTCCCCCGAATGTTGCGGTACTTCGAATCCTTCACGACGCCCACAATCTCAAATCGCATTTCCGGATCGCGCGGAGTCGCCTCTCTCCAGAATCGCAAGCCCAGCGGGCTGGCGCCGCGCAACATTTGGTGGACAAACGATTCGTTGACGATGGCAACGTTTAGCGAGGATGAGGAATCGCTTTTGAGAACATCGCGGCCAGCCAGCACCCCGATGCCCAGCGTCTTGAAAAAACCGGGACCGACAGAACTAAAGGAAGACTCCGTTCCCTGAGTCGGATCGGAGCCGTCCATCCAGACTTTATTAGTCCGGCTGGCGTTGCTGAGTGGGATGATGCTGGTTTCTGCGACGGATTCCACACCGGGAATTTGCTGGAAATTGCTGACAATCTCGGACTTGAAAAGCGGGCGGCGCTCGACGGGAAGATTCAACCGGGACAGATCAAGATAGGAGATCACCACGCCCTGCCAACGCAAGCCTGTGTCATCGGTCGTCAGATTCAGGAAACTGCGCGTAAACAGCAGCGCTCCGACGAGCAACATGAGGGAGAACGCGATTTGAGAGACAACAAGCAGGCGCCGCAAAGTAAATCGCGCAGGGCCAGAGGTCGCGCCGCGGCCGGAGGACTTCAGCGCCGCGCTGGGAGAGACTCGCGTTCCTCGAAGAGCGGGCGCGAGGCTGAAGAGGATGCAGGCGCCGGTAGCGACACTCGAAGCGAAAGCAATCGTCCGCCAATCTAGGTGAAGAGGAAGAAATATCGGGCTGGACTCGGTGGCGAGGAACTGCAACAGGAGTTTGCTCAAGATGGTCGCGATCCACACGCCTAGCGCCGCTCCGGCGCCTGCAAGCAGCAGGCCTTCGGTCAACAATTGGCAAATGAGCCGCATGCGCGAAGCGCCGAGCGCGGTACGGACGGTGAGTTCGCGTTCACGTGCGCTGGCCCGCGCGAGCATCAAATTGGCGAGGTTGGTGCAAACGATTAGAAGCACCACGCCGGTAATCGCCAGCAAGAGCCAAAGGGAACTGGAATAGCTTTCGCGCAACTGGGAGAGTCCGCCTCCGGCCGGGATTGCGGTCAGCTTGAATTTCAGATACTGAGGAATGCTGGCTCTCGGGTAATCCGGGCGGAGCGACGATTCGAATACGCCCGGAGAAATCAGGGCCAGCTGCTCGCTGGCTTTTTCCAGTGTCCATCCCGGTTTCAAACGGCCCATCACTACGAGCCACCACTCGGCGCTAGCGTTCGAACGGTTGTCTTCCGCACTTCCCAAGCTTTCGCTGCAGAGCGGAATAGCCACATCAAAATTCTTGCCGACTTCGAGTCCGGTGAAATTCGCGGGCGTGACGCCGATAATTTCGTAAGGCTGGCGTTCCAGAATAAGTTTCTTGCCGATGGCTGATGGGCTTCCTGCGAATTCACGTTGCCAGAACGCATTGCTGAGCACGACGCTCGGAGCGTTGCAACCGGGTTGATCGTCGGCATCGACGAATACTCGCCCGAGCGCCGGTTGAATTCCCAACGCGCTGAAGAAATTGCCGCTGACTTCCAGACCCGAGGCCCAGCGTGCTTCTCCGCTCGGACTCAGGTTGTACTGGCCGGGACTCCAAGCAAAAATGCTGGAGAACGATTGCTGACGACGGCGAATCTCTTCCCAGAGCGGGTAGCTCGCCTGCGCGTTCCAAAATTCCACGCTGCCCCGGGCCCCTTGCCGGTCTGCGATTTTGACTTCGGCAATCTCTTGTGGGTTGCGCACCGGGAGCGATGCCATCGTCAAAGCGTCGAGCATCTGGAAAATGGCGGAGTTGGCGCCGATCCCCAGCGCGAGCGTTAACACTGCGACGGCGGTGAATCCCGGGTTTTTACGCAGCATGCGAAGAGCGTATTGGATGTCGCGCAGCAGCACCTCGAGGACCGGCAATCCGCGCCGGTCGCGGTAGTTTTCTTTCGTTTGCTCGATTCCGCCGAGCTTGGTCAGCGCCAGCCGCCGCGCCTCTTCGTGGCTCATGCCCGCATGCAGGTTGTCTTCGATGTGCATCCGGAGATGGCTCTCAAGTTCAGAGGACAACTCCGCATCGCGGCGCTCCTTGCGGAACAGCTCGCCCAATCGCAGCAGCAGAGCCCGCAGACTCTTCATGCGGATTCCTTCCCGGGTGCCAGGAAGCGTGCCAGGATTTCGGTGGTCTGCTCCCACTCGCGGGCTTCTTTTTCCAGTTGCTTGCGACCGGCGCGCGTCAGCTTGTAGTACTTGGCTTTACGGTTGTTGTCTGAGGTGCCCCATTCCGAGGAGATGTAGCCCTCTTGCTCCAGTTTCAGCAGGGCGGGGTAGAGCGTGCCGTAGTTCACGGCCAGCAGGTCGCCGCTAGTCTGCTCGATGCGGCGGGCGATGCCGTAGCCGTGGAGCGGCCCAAGCGCCTGGAGCGTCTTCAGCACCATCAAGGCCAGCGTGCCCTGCCAAACGTCCGCGCGTTCGCCCATCGTTTCCTCCTGTGGCTCCTATGGTTTACCCATACCTGGATGCCACAGTCCCTATGGGAATGCAATAGAAGAAACGAAGGACCCTGTCTTTTTGTTTCCGGTTTCTTGCACTTTTTTGGCTGGCGCTCCTTGACTGTACCGAAACTTCCCACTAGCCTCATCCGTCTGACATTGCGGTTGCCGGGGGATGGGTCCTTCCAAGGCCTTCTCGCGAGGAGACTTAAATGCTTTTCAGCCTGATTCGCAGGTGTGCGCCAGCAGTCTGCGCCGCGCTTGTCCTTTTATTGGGAGCCGCGCCGGATCTCTTTGCGCAGGGCGGGGAACCGCTCTACTTCGCCATTCGCGGAGCAAGAGTTGTGCCTGTCTCAGGGCCGCCGATGGAAAACGCGACCGTGGTCATCTCCCGCGGCATTATCATCGCCGTCGGGAAGGATATTACCGTTCCGCCGGAAGCCTGGGTGATTGACGGCAAGGGCCTGACGGTTTATCCGGGACTCGTTGATTCGTTTGCCGACGTGGGTATTCCAGCCGCGGCACCTTCCGGCGGCGAAGGCGGCGGACCGCGGCGCCCGCAGGACGTATCGCGTGGACCGCAAGACCGGCCGGGTTCCACGCCGTGGCGCAGCGCGGCGGACGAAGTGAGCCTTTCGGACAAACGCATCGAATCCTGGCGGAATGCGGGGTTCACCACCGTTATCTCCGCGCCCAAGGGAGGGTTTTTTCCCGGACAGGCAGCGGTGCTCGATCTCGGTGGCGAACGCGCCGGAGATCTCGTCGTTAAATCGCCGGTTGCGATTCCCGTGTCGTTGCAGCTTTCGGGAGGATTCGGCGGGGGCTTTCCCGATTCGCTGATGGGCGCGCTCGCTTACGTGCATCAAGTCTGGCTGGACACGGACTGGAGCATCAAGGCGCAAGCGATATATGAAAAAAATCCTCGCGGTATGGAACGTCCCCGTTATGACCGCAGCGAAGCGGCGCTTGCGGATGCGATCGAGGATCACGCGCTGGTTCTGATTCCCGCCAATAATTCAGTCCAACTCCGCCGCGCACTGGGGCTTGTGGAGCTGTGGCAGGTGAAAGGGGTCCTTTACGGCGGGCAGATGGCGTATGAAGTTGCGCCCGAAATCGCCGCAAAGAAACTTTCCGTGCTCGTGAATCTGAAATGGCCCGAGGGTGAAAAGGACGCCGATCCCGACGACAAGCCTTCGCTGCGGACGCTGCGGTTTCGAGATCGCGCGCCGTCTTCGCCGGGGGCGCTTGCCAAGGCCGGCGTGAAGTTTGGGTTTTATTCCGGCGGCATCAGCACGCCAAAAGACATTGTTAAGGCTGTGAAGAAGTCCATTGATGCAGGGCTGGCGCCCGACGTCGCGCTACGCGCGCTTACTCTTGCGCCCGCGGAGATTTTTGGCGTTGCGGACCGGCTAGGCTCCATTGAAAACGGGAAGATTGCCAATCTGGTGGTCGCCGACGGCGATCTCTTCGAGGAAAAAACAAAGATCAAAATGATCTTTGTCGACGGACGCAAGTACGAGCCGCACGAGCCAGAAAAACCGAAGGACGCTCCGAAGGGCGACATGACCGGGAAGTGGAAGCTTTCCTACACCACGCCCGAAGGCGCGGAAGAGTCGGTTGCTGACCTCACGATGGAGAAAGACGGCACGCTCACCGGAACAACTTCCAGCAAGCGCGGCACGGCGAGCCTCATCAGCGGGTATCTGAGCGGCGACAAGTTCAGCTTCACAATCAACATCCCGCTCGAACAGGGTCCTACCGACGTGGTTTTCTCCGGAGTGTTCGATGGGACTTCGCTGAAGGGCTCTATTAGCGTCATGGGATACAACATCGATTTCACAGGGGTCAAGCCCACGGAGAAGATATCGAGTGCGACGGCGGCGTCCGGAGGTGCACAGTGAAGATCTTATCTGGTTTCTCCGGCATGACTGGAAGCATCCGAATTCTTGGCTTACTTTCTCTTCTCTGCCTTCCGTTCATGGTCGCGGCAACGCCGCCGGACGCGCCGCCGATCATCCTCATTCAGAACGCTACCATCCTCACCGTTTCGCACGGCACGATTGAACACGGGTCCATCCTTATTAAGGATGGCAAAATCGCGGAGGTCGGCGAGTCTGTCAAGGCTCCCAAGGATGCGCAGGTCATTGATGCAGCTGGACAGTTCGTGATGCCTGGCATCATTGATTGCCACTCGCACATCGCCGTGGATGGCAGCGTCAATGAGGGCAGCGTCTCCGTTTCGTCGATGGCCAACATTGCCGATGTGCTCGATCCCGATGACATCGATATTTACCGCGATCTTGCCGGCGGTGTGACCGTTGCCAACGTTCTTCATGGCTCCGCCAATTCCATCGGGGGGCAGACGCAAGTCATCAAGCTGCGCTGGGGCCAGCCCGCGGCGAAGCTGCCGTTCGAAGGCGCGCTGCCGGGAATCAAGTTCGCGCTCGGCGAAAACCCCAAGCGTTCGAATTTCAGCATTCCGGGCCAGCCACGGCGTTATCCCACCACGCGGATGGGTGTGGAAGAGACGATTCGCGGCGCGTTTACGGAAGCGCGCGATTACAAGAAAGCCTGGGACGATTACAACAAGCGCTTTAACGCTGGAGAAAAGAGTCTCATTCCGCCCCGGCGCGATTTGAAGCTGGAGCCGCTGGTTGAAGTCCTGGAAGGAAAACGCTACGTGCATTCACACTGCTACCGCGAGGATGAAATCCTGATGCTGCTGCGCGTGGCGAAAGAGTTCGGCTTCAAGGTCCGCACCTTCCAGCACGTTCTCGAAGGCTATAAGGTTGCCGATGAAATCGCGGCTGCGGGCGTGGGAGCTTCCACGTTTTCGGACTGGTGGGCGTATAAAGTCGAGGCTTATGACGCGATTCCGTACAACGCGGCACTGATGACGCGCCGAGGCGTGGTGGTGTCCATCAATTCCGACGATGCGGAAGAAGCCACGCATCTGAATCAGGAAGCCGCGAAGAGCATGAAGTTCGGCGGACTCTCACATGACGAAGCGCTCAAAATGGTGACGCTTAATCCGGCGTTGCAACTGGGAATCGACAGGCGCGTCGGCACGATCGACGTCGGAAAAGACGCGGACTTGGCGATTTATAATCACGATCCGCTCAGCGCTTACGCGGTGGTGCAAAAAACGCTGATCGATGGGCGCGTGTACTTCGACCGCCAGCGCGACATCACCGATCGCCAGGCACGCGAAAAAGAAAAGAAGGCGCTGCTCGATAAGGAAAAGAAATCCAGCGAGAAGAAGCCGGACGCCACGGTGACGATCGGACAGAAACCAGGCGAGAAGAAACCGGAAGCCAAGAAACCGGATGAGAAGAAACCCGAAGAGAAGAAGCCGGAAGAAAAACCGAAGCCGCCCGCTGCTGTGGGTTCCATTGGGGGCGGGCTGTGAGGCGTATTTTGCTGCGTTACAAACACAGCTGCTTAGTATGTGTGGCGAGCCTGCTTTTCTTGCTTCCCTCCGCATTCGCCCAGACTCAAACAGCAAATACCTACGCCATCACGCACGCGAAGATCTTTACGCTGGCGGGGAGTCCGATCGAGGACGGGACGCTGGTAATCCGCGACGGAAAAATCGCGGCGGTTGGGGCCGGCGTGGAGGTTCCCGCGGGCGCGCAGGTGATTGACGCCAAGGGATTGCAGGTTTACCCGGGCCTGTTCGACCCGATCACGCAGATGGGTTTGCGCGAGATCGGCGCGGTCAGCGCCACGGTGGATTCGAGCGAGACGGGGAGCTTCAACCCGGATGTAGTAGCTGCGACGGCCGTTTCGCCTTCGAGCGAACACATTCCTGTTACACGCGCGGCGGGCATTACGGAAGTTCTTGCCGTTCCTGGCAGTGGAGGCTTTGACTCCGGCGGATCGCGCGGCGTGCTCGGAGGACAAGCGTCGGCGATTCATCTCGGCGGCTGGGTAATCGAAGAGATGCTGCTCAAGAAAAGCGCAGCGATGGTCCTGAACTGGCCGAGGATTGAGACGCGCTCGTTTGATTTCGAAACTTTTACAAGGAAAGAAAAGCCCTACACCGAAGCCAAACAGGAGTACGAGAAGCAGGTCAACGAACTCACCGAATGGCTGGAGCGCGCGCGCCACTATTCCCAGGTGATGGAAAAGAGCTCGGCGGCGAAATACGATCGCGACCTGAAGCTGGAGGCTCTCGTGCCAGTTATTCGCGGAGAGTTGCCTCTGCTGATTTTCGCGGACCGTGCGCGCGACATCCGTAATGCAGTTGAGTTTTGCGACAAGCACAACCTGCGCATGATTCTTGCGGGCGGCGACGAGGCCTACAAAGTAAAAGATCTCCTGCGTTCGAAGTCCATTCCCGTCATCCTCCGGCCGACGCTGACCTTGCCGGAGGACGAGGACGATCCCTATGATCGGCTGCTTTCACAGCCCGCGGAATTGGCGGCTGCCGACGTGAAATTTGCTTTCGGCAGTTTCGACAATTCCTTCGCCCGGCGCTTGGGCCAAAATGCCGCAAATGCCGTGGCCTACGGGCTGCCGTACGATGAAGCACTCAGGGCAGTGACCGTCAACCCGGCGCAAATCTTAGGCCTCGGCAACCAGATTGGGACGCTGGAGACGGGGAAAATCGCCAATATCATCGTCACCAATGGCGATCCTCTCGAAATTACCACCGATGTGCGCTACCTCTTTATCAGGGGCCAGCTCACGTCCACCGACAACCGGCACAAGTCGCTCTACGGGAAGTATCTGAACCGGCCGAAACCCGTGAACTGACGCACCGCATCTACCTTGCAACGGATTTAGTTGAAACGATTGGTCGCGCCGCCCGTCAGACGGGGTAAGCTGAAGATTGTCCTGGGGGCTCCATGCAGAATCTACTTCAAGACTTGCGCTTTGCATTCCGCCTGTTGGCAAAAAGTCCAGGCTTCACGGCTATTGCTATCCTGACGCTAGCGCTGGGAATCGGCGCGAACACCGCCATCTTTAGCGTGGTGAATGGAGTTCTGCTTAGGCCTTTGTCTTTCCGCGATCCGTCGCAGCTGGTCATCGTGGCGGAGAAGAGCCCTTTTCCGACGATTTCGACTTCCTATCAGAATTTTGTCGATTGGCGCGATCAGAGCCGCTCGTTCGAATCGATGGAAGGTACGCGCTCGACAGGGCTGAGTCTCACGGGGGCGGGTGACCCGGAGTTGCTTACTGCTCGCATGGCCACGGCTGGCCTCTTTTCGCTACTCGGCGTCGAAGCTCGCGAAGGCAGAACGTTTTTGCCTGAAGAGGACAAGGCCGGTAGCGCGCCGGTTGTCCTGCTGACGTACGGCCTGTGGCAGCGCCGCTTTGGTGGCTCACGGGAGATCATCGGCAAGCCTATCACTCTCGATTCGCGGCCCTACACTGTAGTTGGCGTTCTTCCGCCGGGCTTTCAGCTTTTGCAACCCGCGGATGTTTTCGTGCCGTTTGTTCCCTGGGCGGTTACGCTGCCGGACGATCGCAACTGGCATCCCGGAATCATCGCCATAGCGCGCTTGAAGCCCGGCGTGTCCCGCGAACAAGCGCGCACTGAAATGATGGGAATCACCAAACGCCTCGAGCTGCAATATCCGGACTACAACACCGGCACGAGCGCCGATGTCGTTGGGCTGCAGGAGCAGTTGGTACAGAATGTGCGGCCCGCGCTGATCTTGCTTCTTGGTGCCGTGAGCCTTGTGCTGCTGATCGCCTGCGTCAATGTGGCCAATCTTCTCTTGGCGCGCGCATCCTCGCGCGGTAGGGAAGTGGCCATTCGAACGGCCATGGGCGCGGGCCGCGGCCGCGTTGTGCGCCAATTGCTGACGGAGAGTATCCTGCTTTCGCTCGGCGGAGGCCTGCTTGGGATTTTTTTCGCATGGGCTTCCCTCGGGCCGCTGCTGAAAATCTCCGCAGGGAGCGTGCCGCAAGTTGTTCCCATCGAGCTCGACCGGTCGGTTCTCGTTTTTACATTTATCGTGTCGTTGATTACAGGATTATTTTTTGGACTTGTTCCGGCGTTGCGGACGGCGAAGCTCGATCTTCGCGAGACTTTGAACGAAGGTTCGCGCGGGTCGACTTCCGGCCCCGGGCATCACCGGCTTCGCGGTGTGCTGGTCGCTTCGGAAATTGCCCTGGCGGTGTTGCTGCTGGTTGGATCGGGATTGTTGCTGCGCAGCTTTTCCCGGTTGCAAGATGTTCCGCCGGGCTTTCAAGCCGATCATCTGTTGGTCGCCGATATCCCGCTCTCGCAAACTGCATACTCCAAGCCCGAGCAGCGTTACCAATTTTTTGACCGGCTGGTGGAACGCGCCAAGGCCCTGCCCGGCGTGCGTTCGGCGGGTGCAGCTTCCTTCTTGCCGGTCAGCGGCGGCGGATCGGTGATTCACTTCAACATCACCGGGCATCCGCCAAAAACGCCGCACGACTATGTGGCAGCGGGCTACCGCACGGTCACGCCGAATTATCTGGAGACGCTTGGCGTTCCCTTGCTACGCGGCCGGATGCTGACTCCCGGGGACAACGATAAGGCGCCGGCGGTGGTGGTCATCAACGCTTCGATGGCCGCCAAATATTTCCCGAATGAGAATCCGCTCGGCAAACGATTGCAGCTTGGCGCGACTCCCGACAAAGACGTGCCCACGATGGAGATCGTCGGCGTCATCGGCGATGTCCGGCCGGGCCTGGGCGTGGATCCGCAGACGGAAATGTATTTGCCTTATCGCCAAGCTGATCTGATTTTGCCGGTGTTCCAACTTTCGGTGGTGCTGCGCACGGCAGCCGATCCGCAATTGCAAACTGCGGCGCTGCGCAGTGCGCTGGGGGAGATCGACCCCAACCAGCCCCTCGTGCGCGTGCGCACGATGGAAGAAAACATGGCGGCGACGGTGGCGCAGCCGCGCTTCCGCACCTGGCTCATCGGAATTTTTGCAGCGGTGGCCCTGGTGCTTGCGGCAGTCGGAGTGTATGGCGTGATGTCCTACACCGTTACGCAACGCACCAACGAAATCGGAATTCGCGTCACGCTCGGGGCACAGCCCGAAGATGTTTTCAAGGCCATCGTCGGGGAAGGCCTGCGGCTCGCGCTTGCGGGAGTCGCGATCGGGACCGTTGCGGCGCTGGCGCTGACACGCCTGCTGCAAAGCTTTTTGTTCGGCGTGAGCGCCTATGACCCGATTACCTTTTTGGGAGTGGCCATGCTGCTGACCATGGTGGCAGCGGCCGCATCGTTTTTCCCGGCGCGCCGCGCAACGCTGGTGGATCCGATTGTGGCCCTGCGCTACGAATAAGCCCCTGCGGGCAGGGTACCGCACCGATTTCCTGGCATTTTTATCGAAACTTTTTGGGCGGGATTGCGTTTCTACTGTTGACCCCATGCGAAAACGACTGCCCATTACGTTCCTTGCATCGATTCTCGCCGCCGGGGCTTACCCTGTTCACGCACAAGAAGTGGAGAAAACCGTCTCGCAGTACGTTAAGGCCGCCGGCGGAGCCAAAGCGCTGGGCAAGATCCGGACGCTGACGCTGGAAGGAACGTTTAACAGCGCGGATGGGAAGGCCGGGACGTACACCCTCGATACCAAGCTGCCGAACCGCTACTACTCGGAATTGCTGGTCGGTGAGAAAAACCTGATCGAAGCTTACAACGGAAAATCGGCCTGGCACCAAACAGCGTCGGGAGAACTCGGCACGCTGGTCGGCCCCGAAGGGATGCAACTGGAAGCGGCGGCACAGTTTTACAATTCGCGGCTGGTGAATCCCAAGAAAAGCAAGATGACGGTGACGCTTGTGGGGCACGCGCAAGTGCGCGGCAAGAACGCAGTGCAATTGGAAATTAGCAGCGCGACAGGCATGAAGCGGCAGGTGTTCTTCGATCCGCAAACACACCTGATCGTGAAGGAGGTAGCAACGGTCGGGGGCATCGAGGAAGAGATTTTGTACGACGATTACCGGACCGTCGAGGGCGTGAAGCTTCCTTACAAGATCGAACTGCACCGTGGCAGCGACAGTTACGACATCGGTGTGACGCGCGCTGTGATCAATGGAACTGTCGGCGAGCGCGTTTTTGATTTTCCGATCAAATCCCAGGTGAAATTGCCGGACTTGAAAGCGCTTTTCAAAGAGATTGATGACAATCAAAAGGCTATCGACAAACTCAAGGAAAACTATGCCGGATCGCAGTGGGAAGAAGAAACGGAGTTCGAAGGCGATGGCAGAGTGAAAAAGCGCGAAGTCCATGAGTACACCTTTTTCTATCTGAACGGGGAAGAGATCACGACCCTGGTCAAAAAAGACGGCAAGCCGTTGAGTGACGCCGAACAGAAAAAGGAAAACGAAAAGACGCAGAAGCGCATCGAGGAGATCCAGAAGCGCGAGGCCAAGAAAGAAGCCAAGGAAGAAAAGGCCAAGGAAGAAGGGAAAAAAGACGAGGACGAACCGGGGATTGAGATTTTCCTGCGCGCCTCGCAGTTTGTGAACCCGCGCCGCGAGCGCTTCCGCGGACAGGACGTGCTGGTGTTCGATTTCGAGCCCAATCCCGAATTCAAACCGCACAAGTTGGTGGAGAAAGTTGTGCAGAAGCTCGCCGGCGTCGTGTGGGTCGACGAAAAGGCCCACGACGTGGCACGGCTGGAAGCGTATTTCACCGGAGATATGAAATTCGCCGGCGGCTTGCTGGCCAATCTTCAGAAGGGCACGAGCTTCGTCTACGAACAAGCCTATGTGAACAACGAGGTGTGGCTGCCGACGTACCTGGAGGCGCACGTGGGAGTACGCTTCCTGTTGGTAAAAGGAATCAAAGCCAGCGTCGTAACGCGCTACTCCGACTACAAAAAGTTCAACGTGGAGACGCTCTCCACGATTGCCAAGCCCAAAGGCGCGGCCGATGCTCCCGCCGATCCTCCTGCGAAACCAGAACTGAAATGACGCAAATGATTGGTGACAAGCTAAAGTGGCTGACCAGCTTGTTTTGTAAGTGCGCTTCCCGAAGGAGTCAGGGTCCAAACACAAAACAGCCGGCACAAGCTCCTCGCTCGCGCCGGCGTGTGATTCGTTTTTTTTGGGAAGCTATTTCTCAACGAACTCCAGCAACGCCACAGGCAGACTCCCCGGCGCTCCCTGATAAATTGTTGCGTCATTGCTCAGCAGATTGGTCGCAAAGACTTCGTTGGTCAGCGAGTTCACCGCGATTTGCCACAAATATGAACCTGTGCCCGGGAAATCGGTGATCGCATTGGTTGCCCCATCGATAACCACGACCTGATTTCCTGTAGGGTCCGCGACGTAAATCTTATTTCGGAATTCGTCGATGACAATCTGGTTTTCGAACAAGCCCGCGGGAATCGTGGTCGTCTTGTCCGTCGCACCATCCACGATCGCGATATTCCCGGGGATCTGAAACGCAACGTAAATCTTGTTGGTCGTCCCATTTACCGCGACGTGTGCCGGAAAGGAGCCCACGGTGATGCTTTCGGTGGTATTCGATTGCCCGTTGATAGCCGTTAGGTCGCTCCCTTGGGTATTCGCGACGTAGATTCTATTCCGTTCAACGTCCACCGCGAGCGCGGTCGGATAGAGTCCCACCTTCACGTTTGTCGCGGTGTCATTACTTCCATTGATTATGGACACGTTGTTGCTTCCCGCATTGGCCACGTAAATCCGGTTTGTGACCCAGTTCACGGCCACGGCACTCGGATTGGTTCCCACCCTGACGTTCTTGACGGTGTTCTTGTTGACGTCGATCACCGTGACCATGTTGGCGTCAAAATCCGCAACATACAGCTTGTTCGTCACCAGATTAATCCCCAGCGCATACGGCGACTGCGCGGTCGCCACAAAGGAAACCGCATGGGTCGCTCCGTCCACCACGGCGACGTTGTTGCTGACGACATTGATCACGTAGATCGTGTTAGTAACGGGGTTCACCACAATCTGCGCGCTTGCCCCCTCGGGCCCGGTGGCCTGCAGGGGAATGGTCGTGCTCTGAAAGGTCGCTCCATCGATCTCCGTCAGGCTGTTCCCCAACCCGCCCACCACGTAAATCTTGTTGGTCTGAGCGTTGAACGCAATGGCCATGGGAGAAGCCCCTATCGGCACGGTTGCCAGCGGAGTCTGCGCCATGGTCGAGGAAGAACAGCAAAGCAGAGACAACAATATCAATGCCAATAAATACGAGCCTTTCATGGGTCCCCCTTCAGAGGTTGGTCAGAATTATAGACACCAGCAGTACAAGAAATTACAAAACCCCAACTTAAAGATACTGGACAATTGTAATTATGTTACGTCACTCAAACTAACCTACCCTAGCTCCCTCGCTCAATGGTACTAAGGTACTGCCACTGTTTCTTCCGATTCGATCTAGCTCTTTGTTTGTCTCCGCGCCGGCCGACGAAGCCAAAACCAGGCGTTCGATTTTTGAAATAGAATGCCGAACATTTGAAGAAAGAGTATGGGGCGAGCTGGCAGGATTCAGCTCGAGTTCAGAAAGGATGCCAACGGCAAAGTTATGGAGGCGGTCCTTTGGCAGCCCGACAACCTACTTCAGCTTTGCGTATTCCGCTTTGGCTGCGATCAGAACGGGAATGCCGGGATCGGCGTCTTTCCAGAGTTTCAGAAACTTCTCGTAACTTTCCTTGGCTTTTTGGATGTCGCCTAACTCTCGATAAAGCCTGCCCAGCTGATAGTTGGCGAGGATACAGTATTCTTGTGCTTCATTCCCCAAAGTAGGAGCGTCGGCGAGTGCCTGGTACTTGGCGGCAGCTTCTCGTGTTTTGCCGAGCGTCAAGTAGGCAAAGGCCAAAGACTCCGAGCCATAAGCACTCTGTCCGGTCTTGTCCGCCAGCTCAAACATCTCGATAGCCTCCGCCCCTTTCCGGTTAGCCAAAGCAATCTCTCCCTTGACGACGTAAATCGCTGCCTGATCGCCCCTGTCGCTGCGATTGATGCTGGCGAGAGCCGTCAGATTCTGCGCCTGCGATGACATGTCATTCAGGAGTCTCGTGGCTTCGGCGACTCTTCCCATCCGCGCGTATGTCTTCGCCAGATAGAGGCTCCAGGTGGGGCCAAATCGTGCCTTGGTCAGCAGACCATTGGCCGATGCGAGTTCCGACGCGAATTCCGCGTTACGGCCAATGGTCCGATAGGCCGACGCAAGAAAAAGCCGATCCCGGTATTCGCTCTGAAACTGATCTCTGGCCTTGTTGATCAACACCGCTTCCTTGAAGTTTGCAATGGCTTCCGCGAACTTTCCCTGGTACATGTCCAACATTCCTAGCGAGCGGCGTCCGCGCGCTTTTTTCCAGTCCACATCTTCGGAGAGCATCTTTTGAAAAGTTTCCGCGGCTTTCGGGATGTCTCCTGTCTTCACCAGCATGAAGCCATACTCGTTATTGACGAAGGGCCCGGTAATTTCCGACGGGCGTATTTGGAATGCTTTCTGGTAAAACTCGACGGCCTTCTGAGACTGCCCCATCGATCCGTAGCAAGTTGCCAGGTTGATGTAAGCTCCGGATTCGGAAGGGTTGATTTCCAGAACGTGCTGGAATGCTGGGACGGCCTTTTCCGGCTGATGCAGGGTGGCCATGTAGGTCCATCCAAGCCGAAACCACCCGGCGCCGTCATCCGGATATTGCGCGAGGTACGTTCCGTAATCGTTGACAGCCTGGTCGCGATTGCCCCTGGAGTCTTCAACCACCGCGCGAATCCAGAGTTTTTCGCGCAAGGTGAGCCGGTCCAGCAGGCTGAGGGCTTTGGTGAAGTGTTCCTCCCCGCGAGTCCTGTCGTTCGCCAGGTAGTAATGAAGCCCCAAATCCGCATGAGCCATGGCGAAATCAGGATCGATTGCCACGGCCTGCAGGATCAAATCCATTCCCGCCTGATCGTTGGTGCCGAGCAGCTTCTTGCCATCCGCGTAGGTCTTCAACGCTTCGAGAGATGCGGTCGTGGCTTTGGGAAGAGACAGATTCTGTTGAGAGGTGCTTGGAAGAGATTCTCCAAGTCTATGCCGGACGGTATTGGCCAGAGAGTCCAGCGCAGGGAGCACCTCGTTTTTGCTTGCGGCCTTGGTGGACTCGTTCAGCACAGTTGCTCTACTGTTGGGTTCCACGAGCCGTGCAGTGAGCGAGTACACGCCGCCAATCTCCGCGATGCTGCAGACCAGAACAGCTTTTGCCCCTTCGCGCGCCGCCACCTCGCTCGCCAGGGCTTCATCCAGCTTTGTCCCGCTTTCTTTCCGCATGCGCCCGAGAGCTTCCTGGATGCGCGGCGGCGGGAGAACATTGACGTACTGCGACTGCTGTATCCCGACAGTCATAGCGGTCTGAAGCGAGCGGTCGAAGACCGCATCGCCGGTCAAATTCTCAACGTCAGCAATCACGATCCAATCGCGCTTCTGAAAAGCCAGCGCGGATTTCGGCGAACGGAAATAATTTTCAAAGACCCAGTAGCTGGCTCCTGCCAGACAGAAAACCAGCAACAGGAGCACACCGGCTAGCCACAGGGGCCGAGTCATCCGAAGGGCTTGGATGGCTGCAGTGGTCGACGACACTGGCTGCAACTGCAGGAGCTCATCCAGATTGGTGTGCACTTCGCGGATGGATTGGAAACGCTGGCCGCGATCCTTCGCCAGCATTCTCTTGATGGTATGCGTCAATAATTCCGGAATGTTTTCGTTCGGGCGGACAATCGGAGGAGGCGTCTCCTCCAAGATGGCACACGCTGTCTTGATCCGTGATTCCTTCAAAAATGGATGAACTCCTGCAATCATCTGATAAAGGATCACGCCGAATGTGAAAATATCCGAGCGCGCGTCGGCAGGCTCTCCGTTCAATTGCTCAGGCGACATGTAGATGAGCGTTCCCACGGATGTGCCGGTTTCCGTTAGGGTCATGGACACGGTTTTTTCCGAGCCGCTGTAAGCTTCCGGGAGGCGTTTGGCCAGTCCGAAATCCATTACCTTTACGTGGCCGTCCTGGGTGAGCATGATGTTCGCGGGCTTCAAATCGCGGTGGACGATGCCCCGCGTATGCGCGCAGGCGAGCGCCTCCGCAGTTTCCGTAGCGATCCGCAAGGTTTGTTTGAGCGGAATAGTTCCTTGCAGCAGCTTGTCGCCCAGGCTTGTGCCTTCGACATATTCCATGGCGATGAATGGCCGGCCATCCACTTCGCCAGCCTCATAAACCTTGCAGATGAAAGGATGATCGAGTGCCGCGGCGGAGCGCGCTTCTGCCAGCAATCGCTTGCGCGCGGTTTCGCCACCTTGCAGGTCGGGAAGGACGAACTTCAAAGCCACGGTTCGGTTCAGCGCGGTATCCTGGGCGAGATACACTTCTCCCATGCCTCCCTCACCCAGTTTTTTCAGAATGTGGTAGTGGGAGAATGTCTGGTCGGCCAGAGCTGAAGCATCGGGCATTTGGGGCTCATCTTACCACTTGTAATCCGTCGAGGCAGCGGCGAAGCCGCCGATTCTAGCCGCATAGACTCGACGCCTTGAAGGAGGCTTATGCAACGACTCGCAATTCCCAAAGTGATGCTGATCTGCGGGGTAATCCTTTTCTTCGCGACCACCGGTTTCTCTGCTCAAGCGAAGCCTGAAATGAAGAAGGAAGAGGCACCGCTGCGTGTGGCGGTCGCGGGGCTTGTGCATGGGCATGCTTTCGGTTTCTTTGACCAATTTCAGAAACGGACGGACTTGCAAGTTGTGGGAATCGCCGAAGCTGATGGGCAACTGGTCGCACAGTTCGAGAAGAGCTATGGCCTGGCGCCGGGCCTCTTCTTTTCCGACCTGGAGGAAATGCTGAAGAAAACGCATCCTCAGGCGGTGCTCGCGTATACCAACACTTATGATCATCGCCGCGTGGTGGAAATCTGCGCGCGGTATGGTGTCCCGGTGATGATGGAAAAGCCGCTGGCGGTGAGTGCAGAAGATGCGCGTGCCATCGAAAAGGCGGCGCACGACAGCAAGATTCAGGTCCTGGTAAACTACGAGACCACCTGGTATCGCAGCAATCGCGCCGCGTACGAACTGGTCCACGAAAACGCCATCGGTGAAATTCGCAAGGTCGTCATCCATGAAGGCCATCCCGGCCCAAAAGAGATTGGCGTCGGCCCGGAGTTTCTCGCGTGGCTTACCGATCCAAAACTGAACGGCGCCGGCGCACTCTATGACTTTGGCTGTTACGGAGCGGACCTGATGACCTGGCTGATGAAGGGCCGCAGGCCGGACTCTGTGACCGCCGTCACCCAGCACATCAAGCCGGACGTCTACCCGCGCGTGGACGACGAAGCAACCATCATCCTTACGTATCCGAAAGCACAGGCAATCGTGCAAGCTTCTTGGAACTGGCCGTTCTCCAGAAAAGACATGGAAGTGTATGGGCAGAAGGGCTATGCCATTACCGTCGGGCGCGACCAATTGCGCGTCCGGTTGCCGGGCCAGGAGGAGAAATTAACCGACGCCAAGCGGCTGGCAGCGCAGGACGAAGATTCCATCTCCTATCTCCGAGCCGTGCTCCTCGACGGGCGTAAGTCTGAGGGACTGTCTTCTCTGGAGACCAATGTGCTTGTGACGGAGATTCTGGACGCGGCACGCCAGTCCGCCGCTACCGGGAAGACCATATTTCTTTCCGGCGCGCACTGATCGAATGCAAACGTGAATTACTTTGCGGGAACTGCGCGGTCTAGCGTCTCCCGCACTTTTTGCGCGAGGATTTGCGGCGTGAACGGTTTTTGCAGGAACGAAAGTCCATCTTCCAGCGTGCCATCTTCGGCGATCACGTTATAGGTATATCCGGACATATAGAGGACGCGCAGATTGGGATGGCGCGTCGTAAGCTTTTTGGCCAGTTCGCGCCCGCTGATTCCCGGCATGACTACGTCCGTGAGCAGCAAATGAATTTCGGAGCCGTGGTTTTCCGCCAGGCGTTCAGCATCTTGCGGGTTCAGCGCTTCCAGGACGGAATATCCTCGGCCAGAGAGAACCATGTTGGCCAGCTCGCGCACTCCGGGCTCGTCCTCGACAAGCAAGATGGTCTCCTTCCCATTGCGTGCGGCTGCCGAGGGAGCTTCGATCGTTGAAGAAATCTCCACCTGATCGTCAACGCGCGGCAGATAGACCTTGAACGTCGTCCCCTTGCCTGGCTCACTGTATACCCAGATGTAGCCGCCGCTCTGCTTGACGATTCCGTAGACCGTGGAAAGGCCGAGTCCCGTGCCACTGCCGCTCCCCTTGGTAGTGTAGAACGGTTCGAAGATATGTGCGACGGTGTCCGCGTCCATGCCGATGCCGGTGTCGGTGACGGCCAGCATTACGTAACGCCCGGGGCGAACCGTGGCGTGATCCTGCGCGTAAGCAGCATCGAGTTCAACGTTTGCGGTTTCAACCAGCAGCCGGCCGCCGTTGGGCATGGCATCGCGCGCGTTCACCACCAGATTCATGATGACCTGCTCGATCTGACTGGGGTCGGCTCTGACAGCGCCGACATCTTTTCCCACCATCGTTTTCATGTCGATCACTTCGGCCAGCAGCCGCCGAAGGAGCTTGTCAAGATTCAGTACGATACTGTTGAGATCGAGCACTTTTGGTTTCAGAACTTGCTTGCGGCTGAACGCCAGCAACTGGCGGACTAGTGTGCTTGCGCGCTCGGAAGCGTCGCCGATGTGCTGCAAGTCGCTGCGCAGCTCCGGCTGGCGCACGTTACGATTCGTGGCCAGCTCCACGTAGCCCTTGATGATGGTGAGAAGGTTGTTGAAGTCGTGCGCGATGCCACCCGCCAGGCGTCCGACGGCCTCCATCCGCCGCGCTTGCTGCAACTGGTTCTCCAGCGCTTTCCGCTCGGTGATGTCTACGATGATGCCTTCCATTAGTGGATGTTCGTCGCTGCCGGGGACGACCACTGCGGTGTCGCTCACCCAAATGATCTGGCCATCTTTGCGGGTGATGCGATATTCGGCCTGAAAGCGGCGGGCGGTCACGCAGGCATCCTCGGCCGCTTTGATGATTGGATGGTCCTCTTCCGGAACGAAGCGAATCCACTGATCCGAACGGGCGAGCCATTCTTCCGCCGTGTAGCCAAAAATAGTTTCGACTTGCGGGCTAACGTAACGCCACTCGCCATGCAGGCCGACCTCGGCGATGTAGCTTACGGCCGCGACCTGCTCGATCAGCGCGCGGTACTTGGCTTCGGTCTCCGTGCGTGCGCGTTCCGTGGCCAGGCGTTCGGCAATGTCGCGAGCCACGCAGACCGTGCCGCCTTGAGGCATGGCCGTGATGGTCATCTCGATGGGAATTCTGCTGTTATCCTGGCGGCGGAGGGAAACTTGTCCGGACCATTTGCCGAACTGCCGGAGCGCTTCGCGAATCTGATCCTCAAGAAGCGCGACATCGCGCGCGTCATAAATATCTCGCCAGGCTCTTTTGAGCATGACTTCCGAGTTCTCAAATCCCATCATCCGGGCGAACGCGGAATTCGCGTAAACATGCTCGCCTTTGGCATCGAGAATGGAAATGCCGTCGGCCGCGGCTTCCATCGCCAGCGAGTGCATCTGTACGATGTGTGCGCCCTGCGCCTGGCGAAATTCGGTAACGCCCAGGCGCGCCGCATAACAGAGAAGGGAAACACCCAGCAGCGAGAATCCGATCAGCCGCCATTCGCGGCCGAGCTGGGCAACGAGAATCAGAATCGTCAACGGCGCCAGTGCCAGCATCAGGTTGCTGACTGTAAACTTCCCGAGAGTCTTCGGGCGGGTTGCGGAGACGGCCGCTATTTCTGGTGCGTCCCCCCAACGCGCTGCCCACAGCGCGCCAACAAGGAAGGGGATTGACCATCCCATGTCAAACCAGGTTCCTGTCTGCGCCAGGAGGTTGGCTTGCGGAGATTCGGCGATGCCGGAACCGATCGTGTAGACGAGCAAAAAGAGCGCCAGCCCTCCATAGAGCGAGCGCATCCGCTGGCTTCGCGCGATCCGCCATTGAATCGCCGCAATCACCGTCAGCGTGAGGTTCACGGCGACAAAAATCCACGTCAGCACCAGCTCGTTGGCTTGAGGATGGGCGCCTTGCAGAAGTTGCACGTAGTACAGCCCGAAGAAGACGGAGAAAAACACCAGGCCGATCTGCACGGAATCCAGCAGCGTTTCCCAATCGAAATCCGGTGAGTCTCGATCTTTGTCCAAAAACAGCGCGATGGCGTAGAAAACGCCTTGGACATCAAACAAAATGCGCACAAAGGAGAACCGTGGAGCCGTGGTGTGCAGGTAGTTTTCGTAGTACATCCAGCCCACGTTGGCCACGCCCCAGGCCGCCATGCTGCACCCCACCAGCAGCCAGAACGGCCGGCTCACGCCGCGTCCACGCCGCCGTGCCAGGAAGCACAAACCTGCGGCCAACCAGCTCGAGCAGATTTGCAAAGTATTTGTAAGGAAGGACCCGGACCAGGAGGTTCCCAGAATCAGAATGACGCACACGTTGAGCGCGACAATGACGAACGCCAAGATAGCCAGCTTGCGGGGCATCCCAAGGTGCTCCTTCACAACTCAACGAATAAAGGTGTTTCACTCAAGTCTAGAGCATAGTTCCACGCATGCGCAAAGTGGGCGGTCGCGAACGTAACGCAAGACTAAACGGCTGCGGAGCGTCTCACGGTTCTAGCTTCGGTCGTGTGTAGTGCTCTAGCGGCCTTCGAAGGAGTAGCGGTCCTGGGCTTGCACGGCGGCGGCGACGCGGCGGCGCAGGGCAATAGTGTCAACCGGCGCGCGCTTTCCGAAACGCTTCAGCACGGCCATTTGGGTAATGAGCATATCGCCTTCGTGGACAGCGGCGATGGCGCGCTTGGCGTCGTGCTCCACGCGCTCGGCGGCGTCGTTGATGAAGACGCGCGCGGCGTCGATCATCGTCTGCGTGGCGGATTCGCCCTTGGCCGCGGCGGCTTTCTGCGCGCGGAGCAGGGAGGACTCCATGGCGTAGATTTCCATGACCACATTCGAAAGCGCGCCGATCAATTCCTGCTCGTCGGCAAGCTTTTCGCGGAACTTCTGGAGGGCGCCGCCGGCCGCCTGCAGAAACATTTTCTTGCAGTTGGCCACCACGCGTGCCTCATCAGCCAGGACCCCTTCCGGAGCTTCCTCGAACGAGGGTCCGGCGAGGATTTCGTCCGCGAGTTTCATGGCCGCCGGGATCAAGGCGAGCTGGCCGCCCATGGCGCGCTTCATCAGCATCTGAATAATCAGCATGCGGTTGATTTCGTTGGTGCCTTCAAAAATCCGGTTGATGCGCGAATCGCGATAAGCGCGGCAGACCGGATACTCCTCGTGAAAACCATAGCCGCCGAAAATCTGCACTCCTTCGTCGACCACGAAATCCAGCATCTCGCTCCCGTAGACCTTGGCGATGGAGCTTTCGATCGCGTACTCTTCCAAAACTTTCATGGTGTTTTGAATTTTGTCGCCGGAGCCGGAGGCTGTGGCCATCGCTGCTTCGATGTTGCCCGAGGAGCGGTACACCATCGATTCCACTGCAAAAATGCGGATGGCCATCTCCGCCAGCTTTTCTTTCATCAAGCCGAATTCGCCAATCTGTTTGTTGAACGCTTTGCGCTCCTTGCAATACTTCGAAGAGGTCATCAGCACGTGCTTCGATCCGCCCACGCAGGATGCGCCTAGCGTGAATCGCCCCGCATTCAGGATGTTGAACGCCACGATGTGTCCGCGGCCGATTTCGTGCAGCAAGTTTTCTTTGGGGACTTTGCAGTTTTCCAGGAAGATCGGCGTCGTCGAGCTGCCGTGAATGCCCATCTTGTGCTCTTCGTTGCCGGGCTTGAAGCCGGGGAACGATCGCTCCACGATAAACGCCGTGAATTTTTCGCCGTCGATCTTCGCGAACACAATGTAAATGTCCGCGAAACCGCCGTTGGTGATCCACATTTTCTGGCCGTTGAGAATGTAGTGCGTCCCTTCGGGGTTCAGCTCCGCGCGCGTCAGCGAATTCTGTGCGTCGGACCCCGCTTGCGGCTCGGAAAGGCAGTACGCGCCGATCCATTCGCCGGTCGCCAGCTTCGGCAGATACTTTTTCTTCTGCGCCTCCGTGCCGAAATAAACGATGGGCAACGTACCAATGCCGGCATGCGCGCCATGCGTCACCGCGAAGCCGCCATAGATAGAAAGTTTCTCAGTCAGAACGGTGGTGGCGATCTTGTCCAGCCCCGCGCCGCCGTACTCTTCCGGCACGCCTCCGCCCATCAAGCCGACTTCGCCGCCCTTTTTCACCAGCGCGGGCATCAACCCGGCTTTCTTGTTCTCGAGATCCTTGATAAGCGGGAAAACTTCCTTGAGTACAAATTCTTCTGCTGTCTGCCCGATCAGCTTCTGATCGTCCGTCAAATCCGCCGGCGTAAACACATCGCCGGGCTGCGCGGATTCCAGCAGAAAGCTTCCGCCTTTTGCTGCGGGCTTGGTCAGAGTAGCCGTTGCCATTTGGGTAGCTCCTAGAAGGGAATGGCTGCAAACGCGATTCGGTCCAGCGCCTGTCTAAGGCGGGTAGCGCAGACCGTCAATTTCATTTTACTCCCGCAAATCGGCCCAGTAAACACAGTTAAGTTGAGCGTAGCAGGTGACTCTCCGTTTTTCGTGACACTTCTAGTGGAGCTTTGACGCTGGCGAGTGATCCAGTCCCGGGATATAATCCACTTCCATCCCACGCATCACTGAGGAACTCTCATGAAGCCGATGAACTGCGCCCGCACTCTGGCTTTGCTTGCGCCAACCTTGCTCTTGCTCGCCAATCCCGCATGGTCGCAGACTCCGCCATCGCTCCCGAGCGAGATACCGGCGCAGCTCATGCCCGTCACCGACAGCTTCGACTACGCGCGCCGCGACGTGATGATTGCCATGCGCGATGGCGCGAAGCTGCACACCGTCATCCTCGTTCCCAAAGGCGCAAAAAACGCGCCTATCCTCCTCACCCGCACGCCCTACGACGCCACCGCTCTCACCACGCACGAACAGAGCTCGCATCTCGGCCCCAGCCTGAATGGCTACGACAACGCTCTCGAAGTCATCCTCGAAGGCGGCTACATCCGCGTCGTTCAGGACGTCCGCGGCAAATACGGCTCCGAAGGCGACTATGTGATGAACCGCCCGCTCCACGGCCCGCTCAATCCCACCAGCGTCGATCACGCCACCGACACCTACGACACCATCGATTGGCTGGTGAAGAATACTCCGGAAAGCAACGGCAAGGTCGGCATCCTCGGCATTTCTTACGATGGCTTCACGCCGCTGATGGCCCTCGTCAATCCGCATCCTGCTCTGAAAGTTTCCGTGCCCATGAATCCCATGGTCGATGGCTGGATGGGCGACGACTGGTTTCACTACGGTGCGTTTCGGCAAATGAACATGCCGTATATCTACGAACAGGATGGCACGCGCAAGAACGAGGCGGCGTGGTGGACCAGCAACTACGACGACTACGATATGTATCTGCAAGCCGGATCGGTCGGCGAGCTCGGCCGCCGCCGCGGCCTCGAACAGGTAGGCTTTTGGCGCAAACTTTTGGAACATCCCAGCTATGACAGCTTCTGGCAGCAGCAGGCCATGGACAAAATCATCGCCGCGCAACCGCTGCAAGTTCCGACCATGCTCGTCGACAGCCTGTGGGATCAAGAGGACATCTACGGCGCGATGGCGGTCTACAAAGCCATCAAGCCGAAGGATACTAACGACGACAAAGTTTTCCTGGTAATCGGGCCCTGGTATCACGGTCAGGAAATCAGGGACGGCAGCGCGCTCGGCGCGGTCAGATTTGATAGCGACACCAGTCTCTACTTCCGCCGGCAAATTCTCGCGCCTTTCCTCGCGCACTACCTGAAAGACGACGCGCCCAAGAGCGACATCGCGCCGGTGACCGCGTTTGAAACCGGCACAAACACTTGGCGCCGTTTGCCCGCGTGGCCCGCTGGCTGCCCCAGCGGCTGCACCGTCAAACCCACGCCGCTGTATCTCGACGCCGGATTGAAGCTGAGTTTCAGCGCACCAACGGCCGGTGCTGCATCCTTTGAAGAGTACGTTTCCGATCCCGCCAAGCCCGTTCCATTCAACGGGCGCCCGAGTTTTCCCGTCGGGTTCGCCGGCAATGTGCCTTGGCGCACCTGGCTTACCAGCGACCAGCGCGAAGTTTCCGGCCGCCCCGATGTCATCTCATTCACATCGGACACGCTAACCGCGCCGATGAAAATCAGCGGTCAACCCATCGCCAACCTCGTCACCTCCACCAGCGGTACCGATTCGGACTGGGTCGTCAAGCTCATCGACCTTTACCCTGACGAAGTCGGCGCGCAACCGGAAATGGGCGGCTACCAACTGATGGTCGCCGCGGACATCTTTCGCGGCCGCTACCGCGAAAGCCTCGAAACGCCGAAAGCCATCGCAGCCGACAAGCCACTGCTCTACAGATTTGCGCTTCCCACAGCGAACCACGTCTTCTTGCCCGGCCACCGCATCATGGTCCAAATCCAGTCCACCTGGTTCCCGCTCTACGATCGCAATCCGCAAACCTTCGTCCCCAACATCTTCTGGGCCAAGCCCGCAGATTTTCGCAAAGCCACCCAGCGCATCTACCACACCCCCGGCCAGTCCACTTTTATCGAGCTGCCTATGGTCACGGTGCCGTAGGGGCCGCCTTCTGAGGCGGGCCGTCCCGCTCAAGCGTTCGGTCTTTCAATTTCGGCCAGCCTGCGCCGCAAAAATCGCCGTTCGATGTCGTTGGTCGTAAGCATCAGCGCCCGCCGGTATGCCTCTCCCGCTTCGGTTCTGCGCCCTAGCCGCCGCAACAAATCCGCTCTCGCAGCTGCCAACAAATGGAACTCTTCGAGCTCCCCGCGCTGCTCGAGTTCATCGAGCAGCGCGAGCCCTTCTTCCACCGAACGCGCCATCGCTACCGCCACGGCGCGGTTAACTTCGATGACCGGAGAGGCATGTGTCCGCAACAGCGCGTCATACAATCCGGCAATCTGAGCCCAGTCCGTGTCTTTCGCGGTTTTCGCGTTGGCATGCAGCGCCGCGATTGCGCCTTGCGGCGCATATACGCCCGCGCCATTTCGCAGCGCCGCTTCCACAAGTTCTGTCCCTTCCTCAATCTGTTCTCGGCGCCACAGAGTCCGGTCCTGCTCCTCCAGCAAAACCAGCTCGCCGTCCGCACTCACACGCGCGTCGCGCCGTGAATCGTGCAGCAGCATCAGCCCCAGCAACGCTTGCGCCTCCGCCTGCTGTGGCAGCAATCCGCACAACACGCGCCCCAGCCGAATGGCTTCCGCGCAAAGCTCTCGCCGGACGAGCGCATCGCCGCTGCTCGCCAGATATCCTTCGTTGAAAATCAAATACACGACCAGCAACACGCCATCCAGACGGTCGGGCAACTCTTCCTGCGCAGGCACTCGATAGGGAATTCCTGCCTCTCGAATTTTTCCTTTCGCGCGAACCAGCCGCTGCGCCATCGTTGCCACGGGAACCAGAAACGCCCGCGAAATTTCCTCCGTTGTAATTCCACAAACCGTTCGAAGCGTAAGTGCCACTCGCGCCTCCGTAGGCAGCGAGGGATGGCAACACGTGAAGATCAAGCGCAACCGGTCATCCTCAAACATTTCCTGCTCCAGCTCACTCTCTGGCCGCACGGCAATCTCACCGGTCTTGGCGATCTCCTCCGCCTTGCGTTCGAATCGCTGCCCGCGCCGCAACCGGTCAATGGCCTTGTGCCGCGCCGTGCTGATCAGCCACCCGCGTGGATTCGCAGGCGTTCCTTCGGTGGGCCATTTCTGCAGCGCAACGGCATACGCCTCCTGCAACATTTCCTCTGCCAGGTCAAAATCCCCCAGCAGGCGAATCAATGTCGCCAGAATCCGCCCCGATTCCTCGCGATGCAGTTTTTCAAAATCCATTAGGAAGGAATTTCAGCGCCACGCTTGCCACGAGTTCTCTTTACTCATGGCAAAGCGTGGCGCGTCGTTCAGGTCACACAACAATTGCAAATCCTACGCTTGCACTGCTTTCCCGCGAACCGCGATCGGGCGCACCTCGATGGATCCGTTCCGCGCTGAAGGAATCCGAGCTGCAATGGCGATCGCTTCATCCAGGTCGCTCGCATCCACCAGAAAATAGCCACCCAGCTGTTCCTTGGTTTCCGCAAACGGCCCATCGGTCACCACGCGCTTCCCCTCTCGCACGCGCACCGTTGTCGCCGTGGTCGTCAGAGCAAGCTGATTGCCTCCCACGAACTTGCCCTTTGCTACCAGTTCTTCTCGCAGTTGTCCGTACTCCTGATAAATCGCGCCCAGGTCCTTTTCCGTCTTCTTCTCAAATTCCGCTTCCGTGTGATAAATCAGCATCAGATATTGCATGGTCTTGCCTCCTGCTGGTTAGTCGAACGGGGACCCCGAAAATCGACAATCCTATCCGCCCGCTCCGCTCGACTTCTGCTTCAGAAATGTCCCCTTTTCCAGTTCGTTGAACGCCTGCCGCAGCTGCTCTTGCGTGTTCATCACGATCGGGCCGTACCACGCCACTGGCTCTTCCAGCGGTTTGCCGGACACGAGCAAGAACCTAATCCCTTCCTCACCCGCCTGCACCATCAACTCGTCGCCGCTATCAAAGAGCACCAGCGAGCGGTTGTCCGCCTCCGCTGGCGGCTTGGTGTCGGCCCAGCTCACAGGCTCCGTCGGCACCGATAGCGGCTCCGACGCGTTGCAAAACTTTCCGTCGCCTGCAAACACGTACGCAAACGCATGCCGCGTGATTCCTACCGGCAGCGTCTTCCGCCGCCCCGGCGGCACAGAAACATCTAGATAAACAGGATCGGCCGCGATGCCATCCACCGGCCCGCTCTTCCCCCAGAATTTTCCGCACACCACGCGCACCTGCGTCCCGTCGTCGTCCTTAATCTCCGGAATATCCAGCGCCTTCACTTCCTGATAACGCGGCGCGGTCATCTTCAGCGACGCCGGCAAATTCGCCCAAAGTTGAAATCCATGCATCCGCCCGGCATGATCGCCCTTGGGCATCTCCTGGTGAATGATCCCGCTGCCCGCCGTCATCCACTGAACGTCCCCAGCCGCAATCGCTCCGTGGTTCCCCATGCTGTCGCCGTGCTCCACCGTCCCCGCCAGCACGTATGTAATCGTTTCTATTCCGCGGTGCGGATGCCACGGAAACCCCGCCAGATAATCCTCTGGCACATCATTCCGGAAATCATCCAGCAGCAAAAACGGATCGAACTCCGAAGTGTTGCCGAAACCAAACGCGCGCCGAAGGTGAACGCCCGCGCCTTCCGTCGTTGGCTTGGACTTGATCAATCGCTTCACCGGTCGTATGGACATAACATTCTCCTTCCCTAATACCGAGAGTCTACCCATTCGATGCGCGATAGCCAACGTTTCGACACACACAAATGATCGCCGTTGAGGGGGCGGAAATTTTTCGGAAATTAATCGCCCTGGAGGCAAGAAATTGATAGATTTACGGGTCCGCGGGAACATTTATGAAGTCAGTTCTTCAACTTGAGGAGGATGTATGGGACGGGCGGTGGTGCATTTTGAAATCGGATGCAAGGACAGCGCGAAGACGCAGGAATTCTACAAGAAACTCTTCGATTGGAAAATCGAGGCGATGGGGCCCGCAGCGATGATTGCCGCGGAAGCTGGTGGCATCGGCGGGCACATCACGGCACTGGGCCACGAGCCGCATCACTACACGACTTTTTACGTGGATGTAGATGACGTAGCGGCGTATCTGGAAAAGGCGAAGAAGCTGGGAGGGAAGATGCTGGTGCCGCCGGTGGAAATTCCCATGGGGACGTTTGCGTGGATGCAGGATCCCGAGGGCAACACGGTTGGGTTGTGGAAGGCGAAGAAATAGTACGGAACTCGCGTGTGTGTTCGGAGATGGTTTTCCCGGAGCGATTGTGATGACCGGGCAGTTCGAGGCCGACGCGCTGGTGTATCGCTTCGAGTTTCCGGCCGAAGACGGGTCAGTGAAACTACGAAACGTCACAAGGGTTACCGGCCCTGGAACATTGGTGAGCGAAGAATTCATGGCCATGAAGGACGCACCAGAAACGTTGTTCGCGCACGTCGAAGCAAGAAGCGTTGAGAGACGGCGCACTCTATCCACACGGAGACCTAGCTCCACTCAGATGGAAGACTAACCACAAGACACTTGAATGTTTGTTACTCGGGTTCGACATACTTATCGCTGGATCTGCAGTAATCCAGCTCACTTCACCTTCTTTCAAAATCGCTGAAGGTTTGCTGTTCGTTTCGATTCTAACTTCGGACTTACCTAAAGCCACGAGCAAGGAGCACGTCTCCACTGACATCCCGAGATGCTCGGCTCCAGGATCGAGCTGAATTAGGCTCACTTTGGTGTCGGCGGTCTCAAATTGCGGCACGACCGCATAGCCCCTTCCCTTAAATGCTATGGCCTTGTCGCACGGAGCTACAAATCCGGGCACGACTTGCGCGCACAAGTTTTGTGGTTCGCCCTGCGGCTTGAGCAATTCGATGGTGACGTTGTTGAAGGGGGCGTTGGATTCGTTGCGGGCGATGTGGGCGAAGTGGCCGGCGGAGTAGCCGAGCTGGCCGTCGGCCATGACGAGATGGGCTTCGGGTTTGCCCTGGACGGCATTGATGACGTCGGCGGGGCCGAGCGAGACGTAGAGGTAGGGGACGTCGTGTTGATGGAGGAGAGTGGATTCGTGAGCGGGAACGCTGACGCGGAAAACGCGGACGTAGGCGTTTTCTAGGACGAGGTGGTGGTGAGGTTCCTGGGGGATGGAGACGGCGGTGGGAGCCTGGGCGTTCAAGGAGAATGTCAGAAGCAGCAGCGCGGAGCACAAGAGAGTTTTCATTGGCGATCTCCATGAAGGGTCGGCAAGATGCTGGCGCTACGTGAACCAGGCGAGCCGGGCTAAAGCCCGGCGCCTACAAAATCAACAAGAAACGGCAGAAACGAAACGCACCGCACCGGTCTGAAGACCGGCCACTACAACAAGATTAGAGGCGCTCGAAGATGCCGGCGGCGCCCATGCCGCCGCCGATGCACATGGTGACCATGCCGTAGCGGGCGTTGCGGCGCTGCAACTCGCGGATGATGGTGGCGGTGAGTTTTGCGCCGGTGCAGCCGAGGGGATGTCCTAGGGCGATGGCGCCACCGTTGGGGTTGACTCGGGAAGCGTCAAGGCCGGCTTGCTGGATGACGGCGAGAGATTGCGCTGCGAAGGCTTCGTTGAGTTCGATGACGGCGATGTCGTTAGGGGTGAGGCCAGCGAGCTTCAATGCTTTGGGGATGGCTTGCACGGGGCCAATGCCGAACTCTTCGGGGAGAACTCCGGCCGTTGTGTAGGCGACAAAGCGCGCGAGCGGTTTCAATCCCAGAGATTTTGCGCGTGCGTCGCTCATGATGACGGCGGCGGCGGCCCCGTCGCTCATGGGGGAACTGTTGCCTGCTGTGACGGTGCCTTTGGCGTGGAATGCGGGTTTGAGTTTTGCAAGGACTTCAAGATTTGTGTCAGCGCGGGGAAGTTCGTCGGTCGAGAATGTAAACGTTTGAGTCGACGGTTTGATTGTCCCGCCCTTAGGCTTGGAGGAGGCGCCGTTGCCGTTGGGCACAGCAGTGATTTTCACTTCGACAGGAATGGTTTCGTCCTTGAAATTTCCGGCGGCGATAGCGACGAGCGCTTTCTTGTGGGAGTCAGCGGAGAACTGGTCGGCCTGCTCGCGGGTGATGCCGAATTTGCGGGCGATATTTTCCGTGCCGAGTCCCATGTTGATGTAGGTGTCGGGAGAGTGATCGACGAGCCAGGGATTGGGAGAAACTTTGTTGCCGCCCATGGGGACCATGGACATGGATTCGGTGCCGCCGGCGACGATGACTTCGGCGGAGCCGGCGCGGATGCGTTCGGCGGCGAGAGCGATGGCCTGCAAGCCGGAGGAACAGAAACGGTTGATGGTCATGGCGCTGGTTTCGACGGGGAGTCCGGCGCGAAGGGATGCGATGCGCGCGACGTTCATGCCTTGTTCGCCTTCGGGCATGGCGCAGCCGAGGATGACGTCGTCGATTTCCTTGAGATCGAGGCCGGGAACGCGAGCGAGCGCTTCCTTAATGGCCAGTGCGGCGAGATCGTCGGGGCGCGTGGCGCGGAGAGAGCCTTTAAAAGCGCGGCCTACGGGAGTGCGGATGGCGGAAACAATGACGGCTTCGGGCATGATGACCTCGCGGGTGCAGATTCAGAGTTCATTGTTGGGCGAGAGTGGGGAAAAAGCAAATCTTGGTTGCTGGTGATAGTAGCCAACCGGTTTTCAGTTGTCAGTTCTTAGTGATCCATTGAAGAAGAAGGGGTATCTCTCAGCTATGACCCACCCCCTGTTTTTCATAAGTGTTGCATCTAAAAGACTTACCGTTTGTGTAAGCGCTTTAGAATAAACACTTGCGGACATTTCCATATGTGTTGATTCTAAAGGGGTTGCGCGCAGGTTCGTTTTGTAGCTTGAAGAAAAGCGGAGCAAGTCGCCGCACTCCATGCGCAGAAATGCCCAACCAGTACTATACCTAATGGATAACCAGGAGTCAAGGAGAATGTGGTCATAAAGATGGTTAGCGAAGCCTACTCGGCGCGTAAGGCCTCTACAGGGTCGATGGCGGAGGTGCGGCGCGAAGGCAAGTAGCTGGCCAGGAACGCGGTGAACACGAGGCCGATGGAGACGGCGGAGTAGGTGAGGGGATCGACGGGGCTTACCTTGAAGAGCAGCGAGGACATCAGGCGCATCAGGACGACGGCGGCGGCGAGGCCGCAGACTACGCCGATGCCGGTCAGCCAGAGTCCGTGGCGGACGAACATGTTGGTAAGTGTGCGCTGCTGCGCGCCGAGGGCCATGCGGATGCCGATTTCGCGGGTGCGCTGAGAGACGGAATAGGCGATGACGCCGTAGATGCCGACCACGCCGAGGAGCAGGGCCATACCTCCGGCGACGCCCAGCATGATCAAGGTGAAGGAAGTGCGGGCCATGGAATTCTTGAGGTAATAGTCCACGGTGTGAACGGCCGCGAGCGGGAGATTGGGATTGACGGACCAGACCGCTTCGCGGACTTCCTTGAGAAAGCTTTCCGAACCGGCGCGAGGGCTGCGAAGGGCAATCGCCATTCCGCGACGGACCGAGGTGGGATCACTTTCGAAATTGTTCATCAACATGGGCCAGTAGACGGAAGTGGAGGCTTCCTTGTTGACGCCGTCGTCGTGGACATCACCTACGACGCCAACGACTTCGCGCCAGTCGTCCTTGCTGGTGACGCGGATTTGTTTGCCGAGCGCGTTGGCAGGGCTGTTCCAATATTCGCGGGCAAAATTTTCGGAGACGATGGCGACGACGTGTTTCTCGTAGAGATCGTTCCAGGAGAAATCGCGGCCGGCGACGAGGGGAGTGCCAAGTGTGCCGAGGAATCCGGGTGTCATGAACTTGAAGCGACGCAAGGGGGCCAGCTCGCCTTCGGTGTAGGAGCGATCCTTCGCGTAGACAGGATCCATGCTGTTACCGCCATCCATGGGAATAGTGCTGCACATGCCGACGGAGCTGATGCCGGGAATGGCGGCGAGTTTTTGGAGCATGTCCTCATCCATACGGACAACTTGCTCCGCTTTGGGGACTTCCGTTTCGGGAATGGAAATGCGGAAGGTCTGAAGCTCCGCGGGGCGAGCGAATCCAGGCTGGACTTGGGTGAGAGCGCGGAAGGAACGGACCATGAGGCCGGAGCAGATGAGCAGAACGAGCGCCATGGCGACCTGGACGACCACGAGGAAACTCCGGGCGCGATGCTGCTCGCGGCTCTCGCTGAGGGCGCGGCCACCTTCGCGGATGCCGGTGCTGAGACGCGCACCCGCATATTTGAAGACGGGAATGGAACCGAAGAGGATGCTGGCGAAAAGGGAGATCGCCAAGGTGAAGAGCAAAACCGTCGCATCCAAACCGATTTCGTGAATCCGGGGAAGACCAGTGGGAGCCAGGGCAACGAGAACGCGCAGAGCGACATAAGCGAGGCCCAAACCAATCACGCTGCCGAGCAAGCCGAGAATGACGCTTTCCAAGAGCAGCTCCGCGGCGAGGCGGCCGCGACCGGCGCCTAGTGCAGCGCGTACGGCCAATTCCTGCCGGCGGCCTGCGACGCGGACCAAAAGCAGGTTGGCGACATTGGCGCAGGCGATGAGCAGCACCATGCCGATGGAGCCCATCAAGACCCACAACATTTTGCTGACGTCACCGACGACATCCTGCTTTAACGGGCGGAGATTGGGGCCGATGTGCGCATCTTCAAAGATTTTTGTGTTGAAGCCGGGCGGCGGCGGAAAAGATCTGAGCGTGATGGGAATCATGCGAGCAATGTCGGCGCTGGCCTGCGCGAGAGAGACGCCGGGCTTGAGGCGGGCGACGGCTTCATAGCTAAAGTTGCCGAGGAAGGCTTTAGTGCGGTTAAAGCGGAGGGGAAGAATCATGGGCATGTCTTCCCAGTCCAAGAAGTGAAAATCCTTGGGAAGCACACCAATGATTTGGCGCGATTCACCGTCGACCATGATGCTTCGGCCGATCGCGGAGGGGTCGGCGCCGAACTTGTGCTGCCAATAGCCGTAGGTGAGGATGACGGTTTGCGGCGTATCCGGCAGGTCATCTTCGCGACGGAAGAGCCGGCCCAGCTTGGGGGTGACGCCCAGAATCCCGAGCGTGCCGTCGGTGACGAGCAAGGCGCGGACGCGCTCGGGTTCGGCGAGGCCGGTAACACTGACGGAATCTCCTGTGTAGAGGCCGATGTCCTGGAACGACTGGTTTTGATCGCGATAAATAAAATAGAGCGAGGGCGCGGCTTGCAGCTCGGGGATGTTGATGCCGGGGGCGGACTGGCCCACGGTGACCAGTTGTTCCGAGTAGGGGTAGGGCAGGGGCTTCAGCAGGACGCCTTCGAGCACGCTGAAAACAACGGTATTGGCGCCTACCCCTGCGGCCAGAGTGATCAGGGTGATGGCGGTGAACATGGGCGTCCGGCGAAGCCTGCGCAGGACTTGTATGAGCTGATTCTTGAAGAATTCCATCGATCTGCCCCAATCCGGATTACGCCTGTACTACAGGCACACTCATTGGACGAACTCACATAGAGATACGGCAGGCCGCAGGGGAAGTTCCGTGTAAATTTCGAGTGACGGAGCGAAAGTGAAGAAAAAGGGCCGGTGAGCTGGTATTAGAAAAAGCGAAGCCCGAGTGTTATTTGCCCTTTCGAGCGGCGCCCTTGCGGGGGATGAAGATGGTGCCGGGCGGGATGACGTCGAATTTCTTCGCGTAGTTGCCTTCGTTGTTGGCGATGCCCACGCGGCCGCGGGAGTCGATGTAGAGCAGGGAATCGCCAACGGGAACGTCCATAAAAGTTTTCACGTAGGGGACGGTCACGGGCTTTTTGTTGATGAGAATGGTGACTTTGTCACCGAGGTTGTAGCCGAGATTTTTGAATTCATCTCCAGGGATGTCGGTGATTAGGGAGCCGTAGGGATCGTCGAGACCGATGAGGTCGCCTTCGATGCCTTTTTCGGTGGTGATGGAAACTTTGGGAGTTAGGCGGACGAGCTGGGGAACTTCCGGGCCGACGAGATTGAAATCCCATCCGGCAGCGAGATGGGCGGCGGCGGGGGAAAAGATGTCGCGGCCATGAAAGGTGGAAGAGACGGAGGACTGGATCATCCAGCCGGAATTGGTAATTTCGCGGGCGGATTCAAGACCGTCGCGATCGAGAACCAAGGTGATAAGGCCATTGTCGGGGAGGACGAAAAACTGGCTTTTCTTGGATTTCACCATGACGGCTTTGCGCGACGTACCGACACCGGGATCGACGACGACGAGGAAGACGGTGCCGGCGGGATAGTAGGGAGTGACGCCGGCAAGGAAACGCGCGCCTTCTTCGATTTGGAAAGGCGTGACCTGATGAGTGATGTCCATGATGCGCGCCTGGGGCGCGATGCCGACGATCACCGCTTTGCAGATGGCCACGGCGTCGTTGGCGGTGCCGAAGTCGGTCATGAATACGATGGCGGGTTGCGAAGCGGCTTGGGAGGCAGAATCTTTTTGCGCCGGGAATTTGGAGCAGGCGGCGGTGAAAGCGAGTGCCAGCAGAAGGGTGGCGAACGAGCGAAATCGCGAGGTCATTAACTCTCCATGACGGCGAGATGATTTTATGGTGAGTGAGTGTATGCCGCAAGGTTGACATTCGGCAAGACACGTTCTACAAGGGAGGCACGCAAATCCCCTATCCTCAACGCAAAATAGAAAAAGGAGGAGATCAACATGATTTATTGGATTGTAGTCGGGCTAATTGCAGGATGGCTCGCCGGACAAGTAATGAAGGGCGGCGGCTATGGCGTGCTAGTGGACATTATCCTGGGGATTCTTGGCGGCATCCTGGGAGGCTGGGTGTTCGGAATGCTAGGGATCTGGCCGGGCGGAGGAATCATCGGGTCCATCATTGTGGCGTTCATCGGGGCGGTGATTCTGGTGTGGATCACGCGCTTGTTGAAAAAAGCGTAGCTGAATATTCCAAAGTAAAAAAACGCGTTGCCTAGACCGGAGAGTCCGGCGGGGCAACGCGTTTTTTGTTTTCAGAAACTCTAGTGGGCTGCGCCGGGGTCCAGGTGCGTGGCCAGGAACCACTCGACCGTCGGGCCGCGCTGATACTTGAGGCGCGTGCGGGTGGCCTCGGCGGCGGGGGCGAGGCCCAGTTTTTCCTCGGCGATGGCTAGCTGCTGCAGGGCCAGAGGTGACTGGGGATCTGCGGCCAGTTCGTCTTTGGCGCTGTTCAGCTCGTCTTGCGTGAAGAGCAGGAAACCGCGGGCGGATTCGTAGGCATTTTCGACGACGGGATCGCGAGAGGTCGTGGCGAGGCCCTCGAGTTCGGAGATAGCTTCGACGGCGTTGTCCGCGAGATGGTTGAACGCGGAGACCCGCGCGCGCTCGCGAAGCACGGTGGCACGAGCCACGCCGCGGTCAGCTTCGCTCATGCCGGCGAGAGGCTGGGCCAGGAAGACGGAAAGGCGGCCGAGCTGGTCGAGCTCTTCCTGAGGGTTGGCGGCGAGCATGGCGCGGGCAATGGCGATTTCAAAGCGCACATTCGGTTCTTTTTTTGCGGCGGCTTCCTCCGCAAGAGCGGCAAAGGCTTTGCGGCCCTGCTCGGGCTGGCCTTCCCAGAAATAAATCAGGGTCTTCTGAAGCTTGGCGTAAAGTTCGTCGCGCGGATTGTCGGCCATCTTGATGGCGCGGTCATATTCCTGGCGCGCGGCGTTGAAATCGCCCATGAGAGTCCGCGTGTCTCCCAAGCCTACCTGCGAAGGAGAGTAGGTCGGATCGATGCGCAAAGCGGCGCTATAGTGCAAGAGGGATGCCTGGTCATCGCCAGAGATGCGCGAGACTTCGCCGAGTGAATCCTGGGGATTGGGAGAGGAAGGCTCGACTTCGGCGTAGTGCTTCAAAGAGGCGATGGCCTTGCCGGGTTCGCCCATTTGAACATACAAGTAGCCGAGGCGGTTGAGGACCGCGGGAAAATTCGCGTCAATTTGGAGAGCCGTCTCCATGAGCGCCCGTGCGTGATCTTCATCCTGTTGGAGGAAGAGCCATTCGCCGGTGAGGTAAAGGACGTGCTTGTCCCGGGGGTAGCGCTTGAGGAGCTCGTTCATGTTCACGATGGCGGGAAGAAGGTCGCGATCCTGAATGCTGGTCATCCAACGAGCGAGGAGCTGCTCGTCGGGAGTGGCGTGAGGGAGGAGAGATTTTGCTTTCGCGAGCGCCGACAAATCGGGAAGGGTGCGCCGCGCAGAGAAAGAAAGCATGGCGTAGGCGAGCGCGGATTGCGGGTCCTTCTCCGCGGCGTGACGAGCGCGAACTACGGCGTCGTCGTACATGGCATCTTCGTACTTGTTGATAGCCAGCTCGAGGAATTTGCGGGTTTCTTCGGAGCGTGTGGCGAGCGTGATGGAACCGAACAGCTGCTGGGGAAGAGGCGCGATTGCGGCGGTCTTTCCGGCGGAATGCTCGGCAGTCTCTTCGACGCGCGCGGCGGAAGTCTGCGCCCAGGCGCTCGCCGCGAAGAACGAAGGGAAGAGTAATAGGAACCAGCGGGCCGCGAAACGATTCATTCAACACACTCCAAGGGAAAGAATGGAAGCAGGGTGATCCCAGAGACCAACGTAGCTCAGCGGGAGATGAGAGGAAACTGGCCGGAGGGGCAGGTGTGTACGATGATGAACAAGAAGCGTACTGGATACTTGCGGCGCAACGCTGCGAGTGAACATACTGCGGTTAACCTTCCTGAAAGAGAGAGTGGGGAATGATCGTTGTAAAGACTCTTAGAAACTGGCTACGGCTCGCGGCGGTGGTCTGCGCCGCCTTCCTGCTGGCCTATTCCGCGGTTTCGGCTGTAAGGAATATGGCGGTGGTGGTTTCCGCCGGGAGCAAGCTGACGGATGTGCCGCTCGCGGACCTGACGAAGCTCTGCAAAGGCGTTCAGAAAACGTGGTCCGATGGAAAGCCGTTTACGCTGGTTATGAAAGATCCTGAGTCTCCGGAGATGCGCACAGCGGTGGTGAAGCTCTTTGGCGCCACTGGCGCCGACATCAAAGGAGCCATTGCGAAGCTGAACGAGACGCGCCTGGTGGTCAAGATTGTCGAGAACGACGAGGAATTGCTGCGCACCGTGGGAGCTATGCCCGGGGCCATGGGGATCCTGGACGTGTACGCGATCAACAGTTCGGTGAAAGTACTGCGCGTGGACGGCAAGCTGCCGTTTGATTTGGGTTACGTGTTCAAGGGGAATTAGAAGCCAACAGCTCGCAATCAATCGTCTCGCTGTGTTCCTACCGCTGAACTGAAGTAGCTCCCTCGCAAGAGAATTTCCACCAAAGTAATTTATCTCGACTCCGCATGCGACGGAGTGTGTCTACGAGGTCGCGTCGCCGGGAGTGCGCAGGGCGCGAAGGGCAGCGTAGCCGAGAAGAACGATGGCGATGCCGAGGGCGAACCAGAGCAGGTTGGGGTGCCGCTCGGTGAAGGGGCGAGGATCAGCATAGTTCGTGGTGGTCTCTTCGGGGCCGAGGTTGAGATGAAGCAGCACTTCGCTTGGCTGAATGCGCAGGGTGCGGGCGAAGTCGTATTGCGGTGCTGCGGCGCGATCGTTGCCGTAGAGCAAGCGATACGCGCGGTTCTCCCTGGGACGGAAAAGAACGAAGCGTACGCTCATGGCGACGGACATTCGAACGGAGGAAAGCGGGGCGTCGCTGGCATTCAGAATCTCGACGCGCCAATAGCGCGCGCCCCAGGTTTCATAGCAGCGCACGCGCAAGGACTCTTCCGTGCTTCCGCCTACAGCATAACGAAAAATTTCGCCGCCCCCGGCGGGCTGCCATTCTTTCTGATCGAGGCTCGTCTGGATCCTCACGGCTCGATAGAATTCCGGCTGGCTGGTTTCGAAATTCAATTCCGCGACCGGAATTGTGGTGCTGCCCAGGTCGAAGGTCCATTGCGTTTGCGAGGGGGGACCGGAAGAGTCGGGAGGCCGCATGGCGAGAAGAGTGGCGGCGGTGGGTTCTTCCTTCTCCACGCCCTGCGAAGCAAAAACTTCAACGCTGGTAACGGGGAATTGACCGGCGGGTTCCTGAATGCGCAGGCGCAGGTACCGGGCATTATTTTCGGAGTAGTGGATGGTCTGGCTGCCTTCGAGGTTCTCCTTGCGAAAACGCGAGATGGGGGCGCGCGGTTTGACAATGCGCCAAACATGCGCGTCGTCGCTTGCGGTGACTTCTACCCAATTGATGAAATCGGATTCGGGAGTTTGCACGTGCAGGCTGCTGTGGAAACTTGCGCGTGAGCCCAGATCGACAACGACTTGCGTGAATTGCCCGGGGACAAAGCTGTTTTCTCGGAGAGTGGCGGGGAGGCTTACGGGCTGGGGCGGCGGAGCCAGGCGGTTCCTCACCTCGTAGGGTTGTTCGTTGCCAAGATCATCGATGACCCGCAGGTCGGCGAGATGGTTTTCGGAATGCGCGAAGACCTCGCGGTCGATGGTCACGTAATTGAGGACGTCCGGATGAGGCGATTCGATGGAGCGGGAATAGAGCCAGGAGCGCCATGCCGGAGGCAAATCCGCGGCGAGAACGGCGGCGCCGAATGCGGCGAAAACGAGCGAAAGGAAAAGAAGTCTGCGGGTCATGACGAGGAACGGCCGCGAGCGACTTTGCGCTGATAGAGAAAGGAGACGACCAGCAGCACCAGGCTTAGGATGGCGAAGGAGACGATGCGGTAGAAGCGCTCGAGGTAGGAGCTGTCGTACAAAAAAACTTTTACGATGACCAGGCCAAACAGCACGAGGGCCTGCCAGCGCAGGAGCGCGGATTCGCGGGCGACTCCAAGTGCGATCAATCCCGAAGCGTAGGCGGTCCAGAGCAGAGAAAGCGAGAGCTGCTGGGCGAGGCCGGAGTCAATGCCCAGGCCGGCATGAGAACCAAAGTGATCCCAGAGTTCCAGCGAGAGGGCAAAGAGGGCAAAGGAATTGATGGCCACGGCAAAAAGACCGAGGAGATATTGTTCGTCACGTTCGACTGACGAGGCACTCTCGCGCGCGGCGTAGAGTACAACTCCAAAACAGACAATGAGAACGACGTAGGCAGCAAAGCGTTCATTGAAGAGGAATTGAGGAGCGGGCAGCGGAAAAATCAACAAGCGTACCGCGGCCAGAGCGAGCAAGAAGTAGCCGCCCATGCGCAAGAATCCCGTGACTGAGCGGAAGCCGGTCCAGACGAGAACGGCGCCTTCGACGGCGAAGGCCAGGGTGATCCATTTGCCGTCGAGGCGAATGGGAATGGCCAGCGTGGCAAAAGTTAACGCCAGGCCGGCGTAGAGCAATCGCGTAAGCGGCGATTCGCCGGATTTTGGCGGGGGAACGAGCCGAGCGACGATCACGTGCGCGCCGGAGAGCGCGAGAACCAGGAGCGTCAGCGGCCAACGGTCTTGGGGCCAGAGCATGATGTAGAGAGCGCCGAAGTAGGCGAATGCGTTGGCGATGACGACAAGAATGTCCAGCTCCTGCAGTTTGGAAAGGCGAACGGCACGAATAACAGGGAGCGCGGCGTAGAGCAGAAAGAAAAGAGTGGCGAAGGCAATCGTACGTTCCAGTTTGTTGGGACGATAAAACTCTGAATACCAACCCCAGAAATAACACTGGCTAAGCAGAAAAGAGAGCGGAGTGAGCGTGCGCCAGTCGCGGCGCATTTCGATCACCAGCAATCCTGCGCCTAAAATCAAAACGTAGGTGAACAGAACTACCTCGGCATCCTTGCCCTCGCTGACCAGAATTGGAGTGAGAAACCCGCCGAAAAGAGAGAGCAAGGCGATGCGCTGTGAGTTGCGGCCTAGGGCTACAGCAGCCATGGCGGCGGTGATCACGATCATCGCTAAGAAGCCGACGTCGAGGTTGAAGAGCTTGTAATACTGGCAGCCCGCCCAAATCGAGAGGTAGAGCACGGCCGCGCCCAGGCCGGCGATGCCTTCCGAGAAATACGCATAACCGCGGTTCAAGAGCCATTGGCTCCAGGGCAGCATGGCGGCCCCGAGAAGAACACCGATGGCCACGCGGCCGCCGGGGCCGATCCAATTATTGTCAAAGGCGTATTTCAGAAAGAAGGTTACCGCGCCGATCAGGCCGATGATGCCGATGCGGTTAAGCCAGCGCCCGCCGATGAGCGTCTCCAGATCCAAAGCCGAAGAGCTCTTTGGCTGCGAACTGTGAAGTGGGGGAGCCGCGAAAACATTGAATTGCGGAGGCGGGAGAGAGGTATCGCGCGGCCGGGGGATTTCCAGCGAGGGGGGCGGGGCAACGACCTGAACCTGAACGGGGGGAGGAGGGGGAGCTGCTGGAGAGGGGGAAAGAGCCGACTTTTCTGGCACAGGCCGAGGTGTCGCCGCCGGGTCGCGGGAGCCAAGCATTTTTTCGAGCGTGCTGAGGTGACCCTCGAGCACACGAATCCGGGAGACCAGATCCTGCAACGGGAAAGCTCGTAACTGTTCGTTCAGACGCTGCACGCGGGCAAAAGCGGCGATAGCAAGGATGGGTGTGGCGATAACGACGACCGCCGCGAGGACGCCAAGAAATTCCATGAGAAGGCGCGAGGGCTTCGCGAAGCAGGGATTAGAACATACTTATACGGGCGAAACAACCAGCGGACGGAGACGCTCTTGGGAAGAAGACAGACTCTTTGGGGCAGTAGGAAAGAGCGGCCAGCGAAGACCTAGGCTTAAGTTGATACGACGAAGGGCGGAAAAGCACTACCTTTGGAGTACAATGGAGCACAAAACGCCTGTACGGAAGTACAGGTTTTCCACAGGGGGTACAGGGAAAACGAGGCGAAAACCAGGGCGAAAGTCGGAACAATATAAGTATATTTGTTTTCTGTAATTTACACTGTCTCAAACAGGAACAGACGGTACTAGTAGAGTCGTTTACACGCTAAAATGAATCTTGTGTACCATCGCCTTCTAGGTCGAACTGCTGTCAAATGGTACAGGTGCGGCGGGTTGGTCTGGAACTTGAGGGGAGTGCCGCGCATCTAAAAACTGAGCTTAACTTTTACGCAAGGGATTAGGTCAGATGGATTGGGAATCGGGAATTGAGGGGAAGATGAAGACCACAGATACAAGCCGGAAGTGGATGTGGGGGGTTCTGGGAGCTGTTGTGGCGCTGCAGATGTATTTTGTCTGGGAAGTTCTGGCAGCGCTGGCCCTGTTTGCGGTGGGATTCGCGGCGATCGCGGCCGTGATTGGCAGCCTGTATATGCTGCATCGAGTTTGGGTTGTGACCGTCGAGCGAATCGCCGACAGCCAGCACCCGGTAATGGTGGCCACGCGGCAGGGAATCGATGCCGTGGAGGACATGGCGCGCCGGCCGTTTCGGCGTCCGGGTTCGGCAGCAGCCCGCTAATTGGATGGACGAGTTTCTGGCTTCTGCCAGAGCACACGCAGAAACAGTCACCCTGACTCCTTCAGGAATGACCCGGATTCTGCGGCAAGAGGGAAAAGTAAAAAGCCAACCGCCCTGAGAGAACGGCTGGCTTTTTCTTTTGGTACGAAGAAATTCCCGCCCCGGGCAGCAAGCCGGATTCTTCTTAGTGGGTTAGCGGATCGATGTCCTGATCCGGAATAATTTCCGTATCGTCCGCCTTGCCGGAATCGCTACCGGCTTCATAAAGAGTCTTTCCGTTATCCTTGAGGAGTCCGTCGAGGGTGGACTTCGAATGCTCATCCACGGCGCTGACGGCGGCCACCAGGCAGGAGTACAAGAAGGCTTTCATGCCTTTGCGGAACTGGTCGGTCGAACGTTCAGCGGCGCGTGCCACTTCGGTTTCGATGGCCTGGCGGCGGGCATCGCAGGCGGCGCGGCTCTCGGCATCCAGTGAAGAAAGAGCGGAAGCGGCGCGCTCCTTGGTTTCCGAAAGAGCCATATTTGCGTGCACTTCGGACTGCCGCTGAAAGGCGCCTAACGCGGAGTTCACGGCACTCTGCACCAGCGCCTGCACTTCCGCGGAGCGGGCATCCAGCTTCAAGAGCGCTTCCTGCGTCACCGCTTGCGTATTCGCGAGGAGTCGTTCGTAGCGCCGTTCCGCCGCGCGGGCCGCAGCTCCTTCAAACTCGTTGGATGCCTGCGTGACCGCCTCGCTCATCTTGGCGAGAATCTGCGGCTCCATCTCCCGCGACATTTTCTCGACGAATTCCTGCGAGCGGGTCAGTTCGCGGCGCAACTCCGCGGCCTGGGTTTCGAGCCGTTTGGCGATTTCTTCCGTGCGCTGTCGATAAAGCTCCATTTGTTCTTTCCATCGCAAGGCCATCTCAGCGGCAAGTTCTTCTCTCCAGGAGACACGCATCGACTGCACTTGAGTGGGAAAAAGTTCCTGAACTTCGCGAATGCTAGTTTGCCGGACGTCGTCAATCGTGCCCAGTGCCTGGTGAACGGCTTCATCGACGTGTTTTTTCACCGCTGCTTGTGCAGCCTTCTCCGCGGCCTGCTGTAATTTTCCCTGTAGCGCGGCAAGGAGCGCGTCGGGCGTGATGACGGCGCGACGCGGTTTGGTAGGTTCCGCTTCTGGAGGAGGAGGCGATTTAGGAGCAGAAGTGAGAGGAGACGGGAAGGTGGCAACCTCAGCCATCTTCGGTTCTGGCCGCGCAGGCAGCTCAACTAGATTGGCTGTTGAGGTTACAGGTTCCTTGGCAGGCGCGACGGCGGTTCCAAACTCCGCCATGGCCGCGCTCATCTCCCCCAGAGACAGCCAATCCTGCGGCGGTGTGGCGATGCCCCACACATTTCCTGGGATTTCCAACTCGACGCCGACTTGCTGCAGTTCGCGCGCGCTGTGGGACATGTGCACGGACTTCACGATCGCCCGCATAGACGGCGGCTTCGGCTCGACATTCAAGCCCACGACTTGCAGGGTGATCCACGAGCCTACACCGTAGTCATGGCGGGACGGATAGCGGCAGCCATGCAGGTTGAGGCTGGTGGAGACAGTTCTCTCCACGAACGGCTCGCCAAGACGGTTCTGGCCAAAAATAATCAGCGGGATGGACCGTTCGATGCGCGTGCTGCGGCGGGATTCCTCGCCGGTGATATTCCGAGGAGCACTAGCGAGAGTCGATTGGCTCACGTCTCCTCCCACAAGAATGATTTCCGAAGCCGATTCGGATGAGAATACCTCTGTTTTGATGATGAAATGCTTCCGCGAGGATGCAAACTCGAGAAAGATGCTCTCGATAGTCCGGAGCAGCCGGGAGCAGCGTGCTTTCCTCGGGACCCCACGCGGCAGATGTTAGCCGAAGCCCGAGCCGTTGTCGATGTCGGGATTGCATTTCGCCGTCTTTTCTCCATTTTATCCGGGTGTTAGAAGGAAGCGACGATTTGCCGCTTCTCTGGTAGGCTTTGCGTCCTTAGGGGAGGAGATTCGAATGCGCCGCATCACTGCTGCTGTTTTGTTGAGCCTGGTTGTTTCGATGATGGCCGTCGCGCAGACGCCGCCTCGCGTGGCTATCCGCGCGGGAAGGCTGATCGATGGAAAAAGTGAAAAGCCGATTGAGAACGCATTGATTCTGATCGAGGGAGACAAGATTGTCTCCGTAACGCCGGGTGGCAGTGCACCATCCGGCGTGGAGGTCATCGATCTGTCGAAGGCTACGGTGTTGCCCGGATTCATCGATACGCATACCCACGTGATGCTGAACGGGGACATCACCGCGGAAGAGTACGACGTGCAATTGTTGAAGGAATCGATCCCTTATCGCGCGATTCTGGGCGCTCGCAATGCGCACATCGCTTTGTCGCACGGGTTCACGACGATGCGTGATCTTGAAACCGAGGGCGCTATGTACGCGGACGTGGACGTGAAGACGGCCATCGCCAATGGCGAAGTGCCCGGCCCGCGCATGCAGGTGGCCACGCGGGCGATGACTCCGACGGGAATGTATCCGCTGCTCGGATATTCGTGGGAGCTAAAAGTGCCGACGGGCGTGCAGTACGTTGACGGCGTGGAGGGAGCGCGCAAGGCGGTGCGCGAGCAGGCGATGTATGGCGCCGACTGGATCAAATATTACTCGGACCGGCGGTATCACTTCGAAGGTGACGTGTTGCGTTCGATGGTGAATTTCACCGACGAAGAGGCCAAGGCCATCGTGGACGAAGCGCATCGCATCGGAAAAAAAGTTGCGGCGCACGCGATCGGCAGTGACGGGATTGCCGCGGCGCTGCGCGCGGGCGTGGACACCATCGAGCATGGCGATGGGCTGACGGATGCGCTGATCGATGAGCTGGTGAAGAAGGGCGTCTACTGGGTGCCTACGATCACCGTGGGCGCGTACGTCGCGCCAGGACGCGGCGGGAACTGGACGAAGATGGTGGGTTTGGAAAAAACCGTGTTTCAGAAGGCGTTGAAGAAAGGGGTGAAAATCGCGCTGGGCACGGACGCCGGCGGCTTCGATTGGAAGGTGCTCAACCAAGCCAAGGAGTTCGAATACTACGTGCAATACGGAATGACGCCGATGCAAGCCATTCGCTCGGGCACGTCCGTTCCGGCGGAGCTACTGGGCTGGGGTGACAAAGTGGGGACCATCGAGGCCGGCAAATGGGCGGACATCACCGCGGTCGGCGGCGATCCTCTGAGAGACATTACGGAACTGCAGAAGGTTGTTTTCGTGATGAAGGGCGGAGCCGTCTTCAAGAATGAACTGAAATGAAGCGGTGCCGGCACACCCTTCCGCTCAGCGCACGGGGGACGATTCGGCGCCAAAGCAAACTGAAGTCGGAGAGCGGGCAACCTCCGCCGGACACGTTCCGAGTCACGGGAGCAAGCGCCCGCGATCGGCACTCCGGATCAAATGGACTAGCGGCCTCTCTTTGGGCCCGGGGTAGGACCGATAATAATCTTGCCTCCTCCGCCACTAGCGGCGACTCCGCCATCGGACGGCTTGAGTAAGTTCGTCGGCAAGAGATCGTACACGCACTCATCTTTTTTCTTGGCTTTCGGATCGGCCATCAGGGTGATGCTTCCCACGGCGGGCAGGAAAACATCGATCACCGGATATTTGCTGTGCGTTTTCTCCCAAAGCCGGATGCGATAGTCCGTGCTGTCACTGTTGTCAAATCTGACCGTACCGTCTACATCTACATACGAGGTGGGTTGGTCCGGTTGTCCGCCGGTAATTGTGATCACCGTGGGTGGCGCTGCCGGAGTTGATTTTGCTTTTGCCTTTGCTGCACCTTCGCTGGGCATTGTGATTCTCCTTTCAAACGCTTATTGCTTTCCGCCGGAGCGGAAACTCGGGTCGGCCAGCAGGTCTTGCAGGGCCAGCCGGCGTGACAGGTCGTCCATGGTACCGCCGTTCTTGAGGCTTTGTTGAGCATATTGCAGGGCTCGCTTGCGGTCGCCCAGATCTTCATAAGTTTCGGCGACGTCAGCAAGCACGGAGGGATCCTTGGGAGCCAGAGCAAGGGCGCTATCGACGCGGGCCAAGGCTTTTTCGCGCAGTTTGTCTTCCGCGTAGTAAGTGCTTAGCCCGGACTGTACGGCCGCTTCCTGAGGATTCACCGCGGCGTAATCCTCGAGAAGATGCAGAGTTTTTGCCCGCGCGCTGCGATAGTTCTCTCCATCCTTGAGCCACTGATAGGCCAGCATCAGGTTGGCCCAGACGCGCCAATCTTTGTCGTTGAGTTCGAGAGCCTTGCGCGTGGCGGCGGTGGAATCTGCATAGCGTTTCTCGGTGATGTACAGCCAGCCCAGATTTGCGTAGGCCTCATAGGTGGGAGCCATCTGGATGGATTTTCGAAGAGCCGCCTCCGCCTGGGCGTTCGATTCCGAATTATTGAGCGACATATACTCCGCGCCGAGATTGCTGTAGGCAGCGGGATTGTCCGGGGTGAGCTCGATGACGCGGCGATATTGTGCGATGGCATCCTGCACGCGGTTCTGGCGATCGTAGAAATTTCCCAGGGCCGTGTATCCATCCCAATAGTCGGGACGAAGGGCAATGGAGCGCTTAAAGTCGGCTTCGGCTTCCGCGAGGTGCCCCAGGTGTTCGTTCACGGAGGCCATGCCCATCACGGCGGAAGAGTCGCGTGGATTGATGTCCAGGGCTTTCTGGAATTCCTGAAGCGCGAGGTCTGTCTTCGCCAGGGAAATATTCAGGTAGCCCAGCGTAACGTGAGCGCCGGCTAGGTGATCGTCGATTTGCGCGGCCTTCTGGCACTGGGAGGCCGCTTCGCTGAGCCACGCAGGATGATGCTCCGTTTGATATTTCAAGCGGTAGGCCTCACCGAGTGTGGCGTATCCGAGAGCGAAGCGCGAATCTGTTTTCACTGCGGCGTTCAATGCGGAGATGGCCAGATCGAGGTTCCCGGGCTTGTCATAGCGCTGCATATAGCCGAGGGCCTTGAGGTAAGACTCATACGCGCTGGGCGCGACGTTTCCGGCCGGGGTGGGGGACGTATCGGGCACTCTGACTTTCATCAGGCGCGCGAGGTGGGTAACTGCCTGGTTTTGGAGCGCGGCCAAATCACCGGAGCGATCGTCGAGTTCCGCCGAGCCAATTTGCCGCAGACGTTTCGAATCAATGAGAACCACGGTCAGGTGCACGTCCGAGCCTTTGCGCTGTACGCTGCCTTGCACGACCATGGTTGCGCCCAATTCGCGAAAAGCCGATGTGGGGTCGCTGACTTTGTGAGTGCGGACAATACTCGCGGGAACAACCCAAAGCGATTGCTGGGCAGCCTCCAGGTTCGAAAGCTGGTTGGTCATCGAGTCCATCAGTCCTTCGGCAACCGGAGCGTAGTCCGGATCGTTGCCGGCATTAGCGAAGGGCAGGACGGCGATGTGTTTTTCGCTGCCGGCGTAGGCGAGTCCTGCAAAGCGTTCGCGCACGGGAGGTAGAAAGGATGCCACAATAATTGCGAGGACCACGCCGACCGATGCGAGGAGGAAACGTCGGGTCTTGCTCGGCGCGCTGGTGCCCCAGCGCGGGCTGGAGGCGTTTTCAACATATTCTCTGAGTTCGCGCGGGTTGATGGAGCGCGTGAGCGTGGGTTCCTCGGCCGGGGCGGGGCTAGAAGTAATTTCCGCGCGCGCGGCTTCCAGATCGCGGAGCATTTCATCGGCGCCGGGATAACGGCCCTCGGGCTTTTTGGAGAGCGCGCGGTACGCGATCGGTTGTATCACTGTGGGTAGCACGTCGAGCGCGGCAGGAGGCTGATTAATAATCGCAAAGGTCATCGCGCCGGTGTTGGGCCGTACGAAGGGATGGCTGCCAGTCATCATTTGAATGAGAATGACGCCGAGAGCCCAGATATCGCAGCGCCGATCGATGTTCTCGCCGAGGATCTGCTCCGGCGCCATATAGGGAAGCGTCCCGGTGGAGGAGATGCTTTGCGTGGCGCTGGCGGTGGCGATGACGCGCGCGAGGCCGAAGTCGACAATTTTCGCGACGTTTTCGTTGGTGATGATGATGTTTGAAGGCTTGACGTCGCGATGCACAATGTTGCGGGCGTGAGCGGCGCTCAGCCCCCGGGCGATCTGGATGGCCAGGTTGAGTGATTCACGGACGGGAATGAGCCCGCGCGAAAGCCTTTGCGCCAGGGTTTCCCCTTCGTAGTAGCCCATGACGATAAACAATTGGTGTTCATCGGACTCTTCGAGTCCATGGATGACACTGATATTGGGATGATCGAGAGCGGAAGCGGCGCGTGCTTCGCGCAGCAAGCTCTCTTTTTCGCGTGGGCTTACGGCTATCTCGGTAGGCAGGAACTTCAGAGCGACGGTGCGCTCGAGCTTCGTGTCCAGGGCTTTGTAGACCACACCCATCCCGCCGGCACCGATTTTCTCGATGATGCGGTAATGCGAGATGGTTTCGCCAATCATATGGCTGGGAAGAACTCTGCGCTGATTCTAGGTTCGCCCGCAAGCCAAGTCAACGAACGCGGGCCGATGCGGAGCCGGGACCATTTTGGATGCTTACATCGCGGCAAACACGTGGTCTAAGGCTGTAGAATCAAAATAGATGCAGGACGGGGTGCGCCATGCTGACCTTGATGCAAGACTTGAAATTTGCGCTGCGCATGCTGGGGAAGAACCCCGGCTTCACCCTGGTTGCGGTCCTGACGCTGGCGCTAGGAATTGGCGCCAACTCGGCTATTTTCAGCGTGGTGGATGCCGTGTTGCTGCGGCCGCTTCCTTACCGCAGTCCCGCGCAACTTCTGTTCCTCTCCGGGTTGCTCCGGCAAACAAACACACCTGGCGCGAACATGTCGTTCACGAAGTTCACGCAGATCCAGGAGCAGAGTCACACGATTGAAAGTAGCGCGGCGTTTTATGGCGCTACGTTGAGCCTGGTCACGGAACGCGAACCGGAAGCCATCATCGGCAACCATGTCTCCCGTAATTTCTTTCATGTCCTGGGTATTTCCGCGATTCGCGGCCGCGATTTTCTTTCCGAGGAGGACGCCACCGGAGGCGCGGACGTTGCGATCATCTCCGATGGCTTCTGGCACAGCCACTTCGCGGCCGATGCGGGCGCGTTGGGGCGCTCCCTGTCGATCGACGGACGGCCGGTTACCGTTGTCGGCATTCTCCCCGCAAGTTTTCGTTTCCCTTTGCAATTTCCGGAGCCGGACATCTGGATGCCGCGAGTTTCCGACCCGTCATTCCTGCGCCCAGAGCAGGTGCGCACCGGAGCGGGTTACTTGAGCGTGATTGCGCGGCTGCGGACCGGTGAATCGCAGGCCGCGGCGACGGCCGAACTGGACACCATTGACGGGCGCTATCGTAGCCAGTTCAACGGTTTTGTCGACGCGGAGAAATTTGGCATTTCCGCAGTGCCGCTGGAAGAAAGCCTGGTGGGCGCCTTGCGCCCGGGTCTCGCGGTGTTGCTGGCGGCGGTGGGATTCCTTCTGCTGATCGCGTGCGCCAATGTGGCCAATCTCCTGCTGGCGCGAGCGACGTCCCGCGAGCGAGAGATGGCTTTACGGAAAGCGCTAGGGGCCTCCGGCAGCCGCCTCGTTCGACAGTTGCTCAGCGAGAGTCTTTTGCTGTCTCTCATGGGCGGAACCCTTGGTATTGTTCTTGCCGCCGCGTCGCTTCCGTTGTTGCGCGCGTTTAGCCCCGGCTCTGTGCCGCGTCTTGCGGAAACACGGTTGGATATTTCCGTCATTCTCTTTTCGGTCTTCCTCAGCCTAATCACCGGGATTTTGTTTGGTCTTGTTCCTGCTGTGCAAGCTTCGGCGGGAGATTTGCACCAGACATTGAAAGAAGGCACTCGCGGCTCGTCCGATGGGGGCCATCGCGGAAAGTTGCGTGCCGTGCTGGTCGTCGCGGAAATAGCCGTGGCGCTGATCTTGATGACTGGCGCCGGATTGCTCATGCAAAGTTTTTCCCGACTGATGAATGTCAATCCAGGTTTCTCGTCAAACAATTTGATGACGTTCCCGGTAAACTTGCCGCCGAATCGCTACGGGAAGCCGGAAATTCAGACGCAGTTTTATCGCGGACTAATGGAGCGCGTAAAATCCATCCCCGGCGTTGACTCGGCGGGCCTCACGAGTTATCTGCCGCTCTCTGGCGCCATTCGCCTCGTCTATTTTTGCCCGGAAGGCACGATCTGCCAGGGAATCGGAAAAGATTCAGTGATTGCCATGCGCCAGGTCAGCTCCGCCTATTTCGACACGGTGCGCACGCCGCTCCTTCAAGGGCGTGTGTTTACCGAGCGCGACACAGCGAGTTCGCCGCCGGTGGTGATCGTTAACCAGACCGTTGTGGATCGTTACTGGCCGGGGCAGAACCCCATCGGCAAGCATCTGGCGAATTCACGCGACATGATTCAGCGTGAAGTTGTCGGCGTGGTTGCGGACGTTAAGTTCAACGCGCTGAATGTTGCCAGCTCCGAAGAGATGTATGTGCCGCTGGAACAGATTCCCTGGCTCGCGACAACCCTTATCGTGCGTTCGAGGGCCAATCCCGAAGCGGTGGTGTCCGCCGTTCGCGCCAAATTTGCCGAGATGGATCCCACGCTTGCGGTTTCCAATGTTGCGAGTATGGATTCGGTCGTGGCCACTTCCGTAGCACAGCCGCGTATTCTGTCGGAATTCGTCGGCGTGTTTGCGGGATTTGCGCTGCTGCTTTCTGCGATCGGAATCTACGGAGTGATGGCCTATTCCGTGGCGGCGCGAACGCAGGAAATGGGAATCCGCATGTCGCTCGGCGCGGAGCCGCGCGACATTTTGAAGTTGGTTGTAAGACAAGGAATGCGCCTGGCACTGATCGGAGTGTTTATTGGGATCGCTGCGTCGCTTGCGCTGACGCGCCTCATTTCTACACTGCTTTTCGGCGTCAGCGCGTCCGATCCACTGGCATTCGCCCTCGCGGCCACGGTGCTGGTGGCCACGGCGCTCGTTGCATGCTATCTTCCCGCGCGCCGCGCCACGCGCGTCGATCCCATCATTGTTTTGCGCTACGAGTAGCGCGTTTCTATTCGAAAGTAGTTTCGAAACCACTGCGGACAGCCCCACCAGAAATCTCAGTAGAACGCCACGCCGCCATCCACATTGATGGACTGTCCGGTCATCGCGCTGGATTGTTCCGAGCAGAGGAATAGCGCGGCGCGCGCAATTTCTTCCGCCGTCTGCGCTCGTCCTTGCAGTAGCCCGCTCAAGAAGCCCGCCAACTGTTCCTCGGCGCTCACTCCCATTTTTTTCGCGAGGACCGCCCCCAAGTCCTTGGACATTTGCGTTTCGGTTACAGGCCCAGGGCAGATGGCGTTTACGCGCACGCCTTTGCGCGCTCCTTCCGCTGCCGTGACGCGTGTCAGGCCAAGCATTCCTGCTTTCGCCGCAGCATACGCGGAACCCCAGGCGTAAGCCCCCTTCGCCGAGAGGCTGCAAATGTTCAGAATCACGCCGGATTTCCGCGCGTACATCTCAGGGAGAACCAGCTTTGAAAGCAGAAACGCCGCGCGCAAGTGAATGGCGATCACTTTGTCGAATTCCGCCAGCGGATATTCTTCCACCGGTACCACGGGACCGTAGTGCCCCGCGTTGTTCACCAGGATGTCGATCCGACCGAACTTTTCACGGCACACGGCTGCGGCATGCGCGCACTCAGCTTCCTGAGTGAGGTCGGCGGCGGCGAAAGCGGCGCGCCCGCCGTTGCCGGAAATTTCCGCGGCGGTAGCGCTGAGTTCCTTTTCCGTGCGAGCGGTCAGAAAAACCGCCGCGCCTTCCTTCGCGAAAAGCTGGGCGATGGCACGGCCAATCCCGCGGCCCGAACCAGTGATGAGAGCAACGCGATCCTTGAGTTCCATAGGGAAAACGAGGATAGAGCGAAGAAGGAAAGGAGGCAAGCCGTAGGCCCAATCTCAGGTTGGCGGCGGTGTTATCACGCTGGCCATCAACTGTACCAACGGTCAGGTGCAATCCCTTGGCTTCGAGCCTAAGCTGGAAGCCATATAATGACGGGACTGATCGTTTGTTTTTCCAAGAGGAGACATCGTCCTGCTCTGACAATGTTCGGGCCCTTCCGCGTCCAGCCGCTGAAACCGAACAGGGGGTAATGCGCGTGCGTCGAAAGTTACTCGCAATCAAACTTGCTGCGATTCTCAGCGCGCTCTCGCTTGCGGGCTGCGCCGGCATCACAGGTCCCAGTGGCTCGGGAAATGGTAACCATCCCGTGGCGCCGTCGATCTCCCTCCAACCTGCCGGTCAAACTGTGACCGCAGGGCAGTCCGCCACTTTTAGTGTCATGGCCAGCGGCACCGCGCCTATGTCTTATCAATGGCGGAAAAATACCGCCAATATCAGTGGAGCGACGGCTGCGAGTTACACCACGCCTGCTACGACGATGGCCGACAACGCCGCGAAGTTCGATGTGGTGGTCAGCAATAATGCAGGAAGTACGACCAGCGCGCAGGCTACCTTGACCGTGAACGCGGCCCCTGTCGCTCCGACGATTACTACGCAGCCCGCCAATCAAACTGTGACCGCGGGCCAGATGGCTACGTTCAGCGTGGTCGCATCAGGCACCGCACCGCTTTCTTATCAATGGCGCAAAAACACGGTAAACATCAGCGGAGCGACGGCAGCCAGTTTTACCACGCCAGCCACAACTTCTGCTGATAACACCGCGAAATTCGATGTGGTGGTTAGCAACAGCGTTAGCAGCGTGACGAGCACGCAGGCCACTCTGACCGTGAATTCCGCGCCTGTCGCACCCACGATCACAATGCAACCTGCGAACAAGACAGTGACTACAGGGCAGACTGCTACTTTCAGCGTCGTGGCAACAGGCACCGCTCCTCTCTCTTACCAATGGCGCAAGAACACAACCAATGTCAGCGGCGCGACCGCTGCGACCTACACCACGCCCGCCACCACTTCAGGTGATAACGGTGCGAAATTCGATGTGGTGGTTAGCAACAGCGTTAGCAGCGTGACAAGCACGCAAGCTACTCTGACCGTGAACTCCGCGCCTGTCGCTCCCACGATCAGCACGCCACCTGCGGACAAGACCGTAACCGCAGGCCAGACCGCAACGTTCAGCGTCGTTGCTAGCGGCACCGCGCCACTTTCTTACCAGTGGCAGAAAAACGCCGCGGATATCACCGGTGCAACAGCGGCCAGCTATACGACTCCGGTGACCACCATAGCCGACAGTGGCACACTCTTCCGCGTCGTTGTATCGAATACCGCCGGAAGCATTACCAGCGGCACGGCCACGCTTACGGTCAATCCTGGCACAACGAATTCGAGCGTCGACGTCGTCACGTATCACTACGACAACGGCCGCTCCGGACAAAATCTTAATGAAACGGCGCTGACTCCCGCCAATGTGAAATCCGCGACCTTCGGGAAGAAGGGCGAGTTCATGGTGGACGGCAGAGTGGATGCCCAGCCGCTTTATCTTTCGCAGGTCACCATCGGCGGGCAGAAAAAGAATGCGCTCTATGTTGTGACCGAACACGGGTCGGTCTATGCGTTTGACGCCGACTCCATTAACGGCAACACCTCGACATTCCTGTGGAAAACTTCCACTCTGGGCGCTGGCGAAACGACCAGCGACAACCGCGGCTGCGGCCAGGTGTCCCCGGAGATCGGCATTACTTCCACTCCTGTCATCGACCGCGCTCGCAACGCCATCTATGTCGTGGCCATGTCGAAAAATTCTGGCGGCACCTATTTCCACCGGTTGCATGCGTTGAATTTGTCCACCGGCGCGGAGATGTTCAGCGGTCCGCAGAACATCACGGCAACGTATCCGGGCACCGGCGACAACAGCTCCGGCGGTAGCGTGGTCTTCGATCCGAAACAATATAAGGAACGGCCCGGCCTGCTGCAGATCGGCGGGACCATTTACACTACGTGGTCGTCGCACTGCGATATTCGTCCCTACACTTCCTGGGTCATGGCCTTCAGCGCGGACACACTGGCGCAAACCAGTGTCCTCAATCTCGTGCCAAACGGCAGCGAAGGCGGCATCTGGATGGCCGGCACCGCGCCCGCCGCCGATCCCGCTGGGAATATGTTTTTCATCATTGGCAACGGCGATTTCGACACCACGCTGAACACCAGCGGCTTCCCCACGAATGGCAACTGCGGCAACTGTTTCGTCAAGCTCACCACTTCCAGCGGGCTGAAGCTGGCGGACTACTTCACGCCGCACAACACCGTGGCTGAATCCAACGCCGACACGGATTTTGGTTCTGGCGGCGGAATCTTGCTGGTGGATTCGACGGATTCCAACGGGAACATTCGCCATCTCTCCGTGGGCGCCGGCAAGGACTCCATCATCTATGTGGTGGACCGCGATGCCATGGGCAAATTCAATTCGACCACCGACCAGATTTATCAGGAAATCTCAGGTCAGTTGGGCGGCGGAGTTTTCTCCATGCCGGCCTTTTTCAACGGCACGGTTTACTACGGCGCAGTGGGCGATGCGCTCAAAGCCTTCCCGGTGGTTAGTGCAAGGCTCGCGGCCACTCCGTCCTCGCAATCCACGCATCATTTTGGCTATCCGGGGACGACACCGAGTATCTCTGCGAACGGCACGACAAACGGAATCGTCTGGGCCATCGAGAACAGCGGTGCTGTCCTTTATGCTTACGATGCCACGAACCTAACGACCGAGCTGTACGATTCCAATCAGGCTGCTGCCAGCCGCGACCATTTCAGCGGCAACAAATTTATCACTCCCATGGTGGTCAACGGCAAGGTGTACGTGGGTACGCCATCAAGCGTGGCCGTCTTCGGCCTGTTGCCTTAACGCGCAAGCATTCCGAGTTCTCAGAGACCCATCACGGCGCGGCGCTGGAATGCTTCTTGAATCTTGTCTGCTCGGCAACGCCAAAGGCTTCCAAGAGCTGCGTCTGCACACGCCCACACACTTCGTTGATGGCTTCCACTCCGCCGGCTCCCGGCCCGATTCGATAGCGCACGGCCCGCTCTCCAGCTGGTGTCTCGATGATCCGGAGCACGGCGTCGGCAATCTCCTGCGGATTGGACCGCGAACTGGCGACTTGTCGCGTGATTTTTTCGGGAATCTTGGCGCTTTCTCCGTAACCCTCCTTGCGCGCGGGATCTTCTCCCGCTTCGAGTTTTTCCAGGATGGGCGTGGCATACGCGCCAGGCTCGATCACCACCGAGTCGATCCCTTGCGAAGCCAGTTCGTAGCGATAGGCTTCCGCCAGCGCTTCCATCGCAAACTTGCTCGCGCAGTACAGGCCCATCCCCGGAATCACCACGCGCCCCCCGCCGCTGCTGACGTGCAGCAGCAATCCGCTCTTCTGGCGCTTCATGTGAGGAACGACCGCGCGGTTCATGCGCAGGATTCCGAAAACATTGACGTCGAACTGCCGCTGCGCTTGCGACAGGGGCACGGTCTCCACCAGATCGGTGACGCCGAATCCCGCGTTGTTCACCAGTACGTCGATGCGTCCGTATTGCGCTGCGGCCTCGCCCACCGCTCGTTCGACCGAAGCATCGTCCGTGACGTCGAGCTCCAGTACATGCAAAGCGAGGGACTCGCGCTTAGCCAGCGCGAGCAATTCCTGCGCCGCAGCTGCATTCTTGCTCTTCACGTTTCGCATGGTGGCGAAGACTTGAAAACTCTTCCGCGCCAGCGTTTTGGAAATTAGCTTGCCGAACCCGCTGCTCGCCCCGGTGACCAAAACCACTTTTCCCGTGCTCATGGTTACTCCCATTTTTTTACCTTGGCCCACTGCGTTTGATAATTCTCCTTTCGCCCGCGGCACAGCAAGATTGGCCGTGTCTCATAGTAAAGAGCGTAAGGATTCTCGATGGTAGCCGCAACCGCCACATTTTCGTAGCCCGGTTTTACATCGTCGATCGGCGCTCCGACGCGGATCACGATTTCGCCGGTGTAGTTCCGCGGCCCCCAGAAAAAGTAGCTTTGATGGCCGCTGATGGCTTTTGGCAATCCGTATCTGGGCCCGAAAAAATCGATGGCTGCCGCCTCGCCGTAGTTTTCTGTAAAAATCGCCGTTTTGGCCTGCTCTTCCGGCGTCAGCGTCTGGTAGACGCGCGCCACCGCCTGCACCATCTCCTGCCAGTTGAATTCATCCGCATAGTATTGCGGCAAGGCGGCGCCAATCTGGCTGCGCTCGGTGCGGGCGCTCTGGATCGGAAAACGTTCCTGAAACTTCAGGAAACCGTCGATCGGCAAAACGGGCAGAATGACCGGCAAAATCAACAGCACACCAGCAAGGAGCCACGCGAACGCCAACGGTCTCAGAACCGCACGCAGCCGCAGCCGCGCGTCGAAAAGCGGCGCAGCCAGAAAACGCTCCGCCGCAACCGCACCTGCCGCGAGCACGACGGCGTACGCGGGAGCAGAATAGTAATCCTTCCCGTGCGCGATCAGGAAAAACGCGATAGTGATGGCGAACGCCCAACCGAAGACGCGGTACGATTTCGCGTGGCGCGACAACAAATAGAAAGGGAGCCCCGCAAACCAGAACGGAAAGCTGAAGGGGCCGGCCATCAGAATCTGTTGCCCAAGATACGCAAGTGGAGAAAGGGCCACATCTTTTCCAGAAACGCGAATGTTGTGCATTAGCTCGAGGAACGGCCAGTGATGCTGGGCGTTCCAGATCAGATTCGGCAGAAAGATCAGCAGCGCCACGCTGCCTCCGGCGAAAAGCCAGGGTGTGAGCAATAACTTGCGCTGCGGCGTTAGAAGCAGACCCACAAGCAGCCCGAAAGCAAATACCGCGACCGAGTATTTGTTTTGCAGTCCGAGGCCGGAGACCGCTCCGAACGCCAGCCAGAGCCTGGCATTGCCGGTCTTGATCATGCGCAGGATGACATACGCGCAGCCCGTCCAGAAAAGTGGTTCGAACGCGTTCATGGCGAACTGATGATCGATCACGTACCACACCGGAGGCGTGGCGCTCAGCACGGCGGCCAGCACGGTGCCGAAGCGCCGGGCTCCCAGTTCCCGCGCAAACGCCGCCGTCAGGACGATGCGCGCGGCTCCTGCGAGCGCGGGCCAGAAAAGCAGAGCCCGCAGCGAAGTCCCCAGCGTGTGCCGCGCCACCCAGGCGAGCGCGGCGATCAATGGCGGCTGGTCCAGGTAACCCCAAGCCAGATGCTCCGAGCACGCCAAATAATAAAGCGCGTCCCGAAAATAGCCGTAACGTGTAGCCGTCAGCAGGTGCAAAAGAAAATAGATCACCGCCACGGCGAAGATCCAGAGTGGCAGCCTGCCTTCGGGCAAGCTTTCGTTCGTTGGCGCGCGATTCATGGCCGGAGAGGATACCAGTTCTGCGCGCATCATGTAGGGAGTGATAGCAAAGGCCCGCGGCGACTGAGTCGCCGCGGGCTCTTACTTACTAATCTGGTTTTTCTGTGGCCGTTACTTGCCGCTGACCTTGAGTCCCTTCAGCAGCGCATGTACCATGTCATTGACCTGATCATGCGACAGCGCCAAACGGTTTGGCGGCTCAAACCCGACCGAGCGGTACGCCATCCGCGTCGGCGAGCGTCTGTAGAAGTCAAACACAAATGTTCCTTCGCGAAACCTTATGTTCTCGAAGCTTACTTCCGGAGGGCCGTAGCCCACTCCTTGCCAGCATCCATAGGGCCCGCACACCAGCCCGGGATACGCGCCGGGATAGACGCGCTCCACAGTCGCCGTGTGGCGCCGCATGGCGTAGTGATAGTCCACCAGAAAATCTGCTGCTGCCGGATCACTTGCTTGCGTCAATCCTTTTTCGCTCAGCTGCCGCTCGATCGCCGTGCGTAGCTCTTGCCGGACGGCTTCATTCGCGGATTCGATGGCGGGAGCAGCTGGGGCCTGCGCCGCGGCGGGTTGGCGGCCTCCGATAACATCGCGCGAAATCACCGGCCGCTCATCCTTCGCTTCTCTTGCTTCTTTTCTGGCGGGCACCGGCCGCCAGGCCCAGGTCTGATGCTTCAAAACCGGAACATCCTGAGGGTGAACAATGTTCACACGCTCGTCGCAGCCTGCAAGCCACATCCCGCCCAGCAGAACTGAAGCCGCCAGCAGCAGCGGCGTCTTCTCAATTTGCTTCCCTTGCATCGTCAAAGTCTCCTTCCTACCGCACAATTTTCCCCAATAACATAGAACCCCGATTTCTAGGAAGAGTTGCATCCGGGACTAGGTCTTGCGCACGTAAGAATAAGCAGGCCACGCGAGCCGTTCGGACAGGTCATTTACTCGCGCTCACCCGCGCGGCGCTGCCCAATCCGCGGGCGGAAAAACCACTGGCCAGAACTTGGGGTTCGGCGCATCAAACTCGAAGGCCACTGAAAAGTATTCCGTGGAAGTATCGTCTATGCGTACGACCCGGCAGTTCTGTTCCTCGCCGTTTTTCAGGTTTACCAGGAGCATCGGCTGGCCTACGTGCACGTCCATCTTCATCTTCAGCAAGCCGCCGTGGGCGTTGACGACCTGCGTCAGCGCTTCCTCCTGACGGGAGTTATGCTGGACGTCTTCGGCGATCACCGTGATCTTCATTTGCAGCACCACGCGTTCACTTCGCCGCCGGTTGATCGGATCGTCTGGGGTGGCCAAGGTTATCTCTCGAATCCGTCTCCGCGAGAGGAAGCGCAAACTCCACCGGCGCTGGCTACTCGCAACAAAGTGTGTGCTGGACTAGTTCCTGGGGGTTTGTTGCCTGGCCGCGCCCAGCATCCACGAACGAATAAACTGATGATCAGCTGTCCGCCACAAATCTTACCTTAGTTGAGGGGTGTGCAATGCCTGGCAAAACGCCACGCGTTGCGCAAAAGATAGGGTGGCAATGCGTTTGGCGTGCCGTGCGACGTTCAGGACTCGTTGGAGTTCAGCCTGGATTCCAGGCCCGCTCTCACTGTCGGCCATTCGGAGTCCAAGATGCTGAAATAGACCGTGTGGCGGATGCGTCCGTTCGCCGTAATCATGTGGTTTCGGAAGATGCCCTCTTGCTTTGCTCCGATGCGGAGGATGGCCGCGCGCGATTTTTCGTTCAGCGAATCCGTTTTTAGCTCCACGCGAATACAGCCCAGCGTTTCGAATGCGTGCCGCAACAAGAGGTACTTTGCTTCGGTGTTCACCGCGGTGCGCTGCCATTCGCGCGCCACCCACGTCCATCCGATTTCCACGCGATGGTGCAGGCGATCAATGTTCCCATAGCGCGTGCACCCAATCGCGCGGCCCGTGGCCTTCTCAAGAATCGCAAACGGCATAGAAACACCACGTTTTTGTTCTTCTAGCGCCGTCGCGATGTACGCGGCCATCTCTTCAGCGGTTCGCACCTGCGTGGGAATCCACCGCCACAACTCTTCGTCCAGTCCCACCAGCGCCAGCCCCGTCACATGGGCCGTCGACAGCGGCTCCAGCCGCACGCGCTGTCCTTCCAAAGTGACTGGCGAGACGATCATTTCCGCAGCCATAGTGGCCGCAGTCTAAGTGCGAGCCGGACTCTCTTCGAGCACCAATTTGGCCATGTCCCATGGACGGCACAATTTGAGTTTGGAAGCTCCCAACAAGCTTTCGTGTTTTGCAGGGGAAGGCAACCTATAACTTTCGAATCAAGAAGATCGACTGATCGTCGAATTGCGCTCCATGCCGCGCCACGCTTTCCTGCAGCGACCGGCAAATCGCGTCCAAGGGCTCTTTGCCATGTTTCTGAAACTCGCCTTGCAGCCGCGTGATACCAAACTCTTCGCCGGCGGCGTTCGCAGGCTCGAGGAATCCGTCCGTGTAAAGCGCGAACACGTCTCCCCGCTCTGCCAGAATCTCCGTGCTCGCAAAATCCCCCGCGGGAAGAATTCCCAGAGGCATGTTCGGATATTCCAATTGAGTAACAGCATTCGTTCTGGCGGAAAAATGGAGGATCGCCGGATGGCCTGCCAGCCCTACCTTCAAGCCATCGCCATTCCTGGCAACAAAACAAAAAGTCACGAACATGTCCGGTTTTTTCAACGGATACAGCACTTCGTTGAGGCGAGGCATGAGATGTCCCGTGTCATCGCCGGAGCTCAGCAGCATACGAGCCGCACTTTTGACCATGCCCATGACAACTCCGGGCGCAACCCCATGCCCGGACACATCGGCCACATAAGCGACCCAGTGGTCTTCCGCTCCAGCGAGATCGATCAAGTCGCCGCCGACCTCGCCGCTGGGAGACGACCGCCCATAGAACTCGTAGCCGCCGAGCTTGGTATCAATCGCCGGCACCAGCACACGGTGAATCTCCGTGGCCAGCTCGATCTCCGCATGCACGCGGAAATAGCGCCGACCCTCGGTAATGGTCACGAACACAAAGCACGCGTAGCCAAGCGCCACGACCACCATGACCGCGTAACCGTCGAACGCCAGGCGGCTGTGCATCCGTGCAATGGCGGCGGCATCCATCTGCGCCGCTTGCCGCGGGGAGGGAAGCGAACCGCTGAGCACGCTCATCAGAAAAAAGTGAATGGCAAAAATCGGAATGAAGGCCTTCCAGAAGTGCTTGCGAAGCGCAAATCCTCCCGCCGCGTAGAAAACGGGAAAGATTCCGGAGATAAGGACGCTCAACACGAATCGAAGCGTCGGCGTGCTCCCCATCTCTGAGACGTCGCTGGCAAACCCAACGGCGCTGAAGACAAAAAACACTCCGAGCATAAATAGATAGAAAGACCTGCGCGAAAGTGTCTTCCAAAATGATTGGGGTCTTCTCATAAACTGAGGCGCTGCGCGTTCGCGCATCCTATCATGGCGACCTGTTATTCCAATTTTGTGATTGTCGAAAATTGGGCGAAGGTTCGCGCCATTTGGAGTCCGCCGGTCTTAAAGACTCTACTGAAGGAGGAGGCGCGTAGGCGATGGCGACAGTCCTATTTCTCCATCTCCGAAGCCCAGTTTAGAAGGATAGAGAGCGGGGCGACATTGGCTTCGTCCAACTTCGTGTTAATCAGGAATCTTTGGCCGTCGCCACTCACATCGTAGGAGAATCGGTCCTGTGCGGAGATCGGCTGCCGCCGGTGCGTGGTCTGAAATAGTGCGACCGGAGAGCCGGCTTTGAAGCTGGCGCCCGGTGTCACCGCCGCTGCCATCATCTTTGCCGAAAGATAGAACAACTCCTTGCCGTCCTGTCGCCACCTGGGCTCCTGCCCTCCTGCGCTTGACACTTGCCACTTGCCGTCACCGCTCGGAAAAGTGGACACGTAGATTTCCATGTTCCCCGTCTCATTCGAAGCGTAGACCACCCATCGGCCATCCGGAGAGAAGTGCGCATTTTGCACTGTCCAATTTGCCTGGATCAGCGGCTTGGCTGCTCTCTCCGGCCAGGAGAAGTACCACAGCTCGTTTCTCTTTCTGAACAATGCGTACTTGCCATCCCGCGACCAGTCCCAGGCGTTGACCATCAATCCGAGGCCGAGATCGGTCACCTCTTTCTCCGAACCGGAACCATCCGCGTTTTTCACATACAGCTGCATGCCCAGCTTGCGGTTCGCGCTGTACATGATCTGCTTGCCATCCGGACTCCAAATAGGTGTCCAATGCAATGAGGGATCGAACGTCAGCCTCGCTGGCGGTAACCCAGCTGCCACCTCGCGGATCCAAATATCAGTGTGCCGCCCGTCTGGGTCAGTTTGGTCACCGACTACCTTTGCCCGTCCGGCGAGAGACGGACGTTGCTGTACATACCAGGCACCCCGACCGTGCCTGCCGCCTTTCCGCTGCGGTCAAACCAAGTCAGCTGTGATAGGGACGCGCCCTTTCCCGTTTGGGTGACCAGAACCTCCCCGTTGGACACACTGAAAACGGCCCTGCCCACAAGAGAGGCGTACAGCACTTCGTCGCTTAAGGTGTGAGGCTCCCCGCTCAGAGTGAAGCGTCGTCCGTCGAACGGTTGCGCCACCAGCGTGTTATCTCTCATGTAAACGAGGTAGCCCGGCTCGGCATAGGCGGCGTTTGCGCTCGTGCTAACCACTAAGCTTCTTTCCTGCGAATCCAGCGAGCCCAGGAAGACGGCGTTATTCTCCGTCTGCCCGCTGAAGTTCGCTGCCAGGTAAAGAAGGTGTTTCCCATCCGGCAGAAACACCGGCCAGCGATGGCTGGTTTCAAAGCGCGAGGAGTCCGGCTTGGTCATCTCGACGGGAGAGCCTCCCGCGGATGACACTCGGAACAAGCCTCCGAATCCGTCGGGAGTGAACACGATCACTCCGTCCCGGTTCCACGTCCCACCGCGTCCATTCGGCGCATCGCACAACACTTGCGGCTGTCCACCCGACACGTCCACTTTCTTGAGTTTGCCGTCAGCGAAAAACGCGATGAATTTTCCATCGGGCGACCAGAATGGGTAGGTCGCCCCTTGCGTCCCATCGAGCGAATTGGTCCGGTGGCCCCCGACTTCATGCGTCCAGAGCACGTAATAGTTGGCCTGCCCGGAATAGGCGATCATCGCTAGTATTCGTCCGTCGGGCGACAACGCCACGTCGTTCGCGGCGAATGGCACGGAAGTGTGGAAATACATCGACGGCGGATGCCGGTTGCTTGACCGCCACCAGGCTCGTTCCAGCAACCATCGCCAGTAGAAAAAATGAGGCGGTCAGGAGCCAGCTTGCGCGCTCCCATCTTCGGCGGCCGTTCGGGGCACGCACAGCCTCTCCCGCTTGCGAGCCGCCTTCTGAGATCCACTTCAGCTCCAGAGCAAGGTCACGAGCGGTTTGCCACCGTTCATCGGAGAGTTTTGCCAGGCAATTCTTGACCGCGTGGTCCAGCGCCGGTGGAGTCATCGGTTTCGCCGCGCTGATCGGCTCCGGTTCCTTCTCCAGGATCGCCGACGCCACGCTTAACTGACTCTTCCCTTCAAACGCCAGCTTTCCCGTCACCATTTCGTACAGCACCGCACCCAGTGAAAAGATGTCGCTGCGTCCGTCAAGTTCTTTGCCTTCCACCTGTTCCGGTGACATATATTGAAACGTCCCCACAATCGTCCCTTCTTCAGTGACCGGAGCTGTCCGCACGGCCGTCAACGTGGCGGCGCTCACGAGCGCCACAGCAGGCTTGGCAAGGCCGAAGTCGAGGAGCTTTGCTCCTCCAGGCGTGAGCATGATGTTGCCGGGTTTGAGGTCGCGGTGGACGATGCCCGAGCGGTGGGCTTTGTCGAGCGCATCGGCGATTTGCGCGCCGAATTTGAGCACTTGTTCGAGCGCTAGCGGTCCTTTTTCGAGGCGCTTCGCAAGCGTCTCACCTTCAACGCATTCCATAACGAGATAATCCATCCCGTCCTGATGACCTACGTCATGCAGCACGCAAATGTGCGGGTGATTCAGGCTGGAGATAGTCTTTGCTTCGCGTTCAAATCGCTGCTTTCGAACGGGATCCGAGGAAAACTGTGCGGGCAGAATTTTGATCGCGACCGTACGCTCCAGCCGCATATCGCGCGCCCGATACACCTCACCCATGCCACCCGCGCCGAGTGGAGATTGAATCTCGTAGGGACCAAGTTTTGTGCCCGTCGCGAGGCCCATGGTTGGCGCGCATTATAGCCTTAAATTGGCCACCACCTGAGCAGTTCGAAGGCTGCTGGCCCCTCCTTAGGAAACCGGATGCCAGCGGGGAGCCGCGTAAGGTATGATAGAGTCTCAGGAAAATAAATCTTTAGGATGACAATGCCGACTGCAACGAATGGAAAAGTTTTGCTGAGGGTGCGGCCGCGGGGCTTCTGCGCGGGCGTCGTACGCGCGGTGGACATCGTCGAATTGGCGCTGGAAGCCTATGGCGCGCCGGTCTACGTACACCACGAAATCGTCCATAACACATACGTGGTAGAGCAGTTGCGCCGCCGCGGGGCGATTTTTGTGGAGGCTATCGAGGAAGTGCCTCACGGTGCTGTCCTGGTGTTCAGCGCTCACGGGGTTCCGCCGACGGTGCGCGACGAAGCCAAGTCGCGCGCCCTCAAAGTGATTGATGCTACCTGCCCGCTGGTCACCAAAGTTCACCTGGAGGCCCTGAAGTTTGCGCGTGAAAAGCGCACCATCATCCTCATCGGCCATCGCGACCATCAGGAGATTGTCGGCACTTCGGGGGAAGCCCCGGAAAGCACCATCGTAGTGGACTCTGTCGCAGCAGTGGATGCGCTCGAAGTCGAAGATCCCGGTAGACTCTCTTTCCTCACGCAAACGACGCTGAGCCTCTACGACACACAGGAAATCGTCGCGCGCCTGCGCCAGAAATTCCCATTGATCCAAGGGCCGGCCAGCGACGACATTTGCTACGCCACCCAGAACCGCCAGGAAGCCGTCGAACAAGTGGCCAAGGACGTCGATCTGATTTTGGTTGTCGGCTCGCCGAACAGCTCCAATTCGAACCGCTTGGTCGAAGTTGCCCAGCGCAGCGGCGTAAAAGCACAATTGATCGACTCCGCCAAGGACATCGATGTGAAATGGCTCGAAGGCGTTTCGCGTGTCGGCTTGACCGCGGGCGCATCTGCACCGGAAGTTCTGGTCGAGCAAGTCAGCCAGCGGCTGGCGGAGTGCGGCTTCACGGATCAGCGTGATCTGGATCTGATTCGCGAAGATGTGCGTTTTACGCTGCCGCCGGAATTGGCGACCATCGCTCCGGCGCCGCGTCGTTAACGAGTTTGCAGTTCGCAGGGTTGCGCAGATGGAGTTGCATTTGTCCGGCGTGATTTGAGGGGACGGTTGCCGTATCGTTCGCTCATCCCTTGCCTGTCGCGTAGCCGGGGAATACAAGACAAGGAGCCACACCTTGGCGGTCAAAATCGTCCGTCAGCCGAAGAAGATTGCCTTGATAGGCGCGCCTTCCAGCGCCGCGGCGTTTTCCGGGGGCAGCGAGAAAGCTCCCGCGGCCTTGCGCGCAGCCGGTCTCGCGCAAAAGTTGCAGTCCGCCGGCTATGAAGTGGTGGACTACGGCGACTGCGCGCCGCGCCTCTTCGCCGACGATGAAGAGCACCGCCGCGCCCGCAATCTCACCGAAATCGTCGCCGGCCTCAACGACCTGAAAACACGCGCCGAGATGGCCGTAAAGAGTGGCGCGCTGGTGCTCGTCCTGGGCGGCGACTGCGCCCAGGTGATTGGCCTCTTGACCGGTGTGCGCCGCTACTACAAGCATGTGAACCTGCTGTGGTTTGATCGCGACGCCGACCTCAATACTCCCGCTTCTACTCCCTCCGGCCGCATCGACGGCATGGTGGTGGCCCATATTATCGGCAAGGGCGCGCCAGAACTGGTGCGTTTTTGGAGCGATGCCGCCCTGGTACGCGAGCCGGACGTCACCCTCTTCGGCCTCGAAAGAATCGATCCACCGGAACAGGAATTCCTTAGCAAGTCACCGATGCGCCACATTGACGCTGCGGACATCCAATCGAAGGGCGCCAGCAAGGCAGCGCATGATGCGCTGATGCAGGTTCACGCCGACGCGCGCGAATTTGTATTGCATCTCGATATCGACGTGATCACCCAGGAAGATTTCGCCGCGGTCAACGTACCCGGCAGTGGCGGCCTGCGCTTCGACCACGTGCGCACGTCGTTTGTGGAATTCGCCAAGCACAAAAATCTGCTTGGCTTGGACGTCGCCCAATACAACCCGGATAAAGATGCCGATGGCAGCGGCGCAAACAAACTCGTCGACCTACTTGTCGAAGCGCTCACTGCTCGTCTCGAAGCCCTGGCCGCGCCGGCTGCGGAACCCGCTGCCGCTCCGCCTGAGCTTTCCTCCTCGGAAACCAGCGCTTAGACCATTTCACCACTGAAGTATTCAGTCGAGATTCAAGAATCGAGCACCGAGCGTCAGGACGCCGCGGCCGCGCGCTTGCGCAAATAGCGCGCGAGTCCAAGAAAAGACAGGTTGAGCCCGGCGGTGAAAGCGTAGTGTTCCACTTCTTTGGCCGGAAGGTTTTCCATGATTTCCGCTTTGGTGGCGGCTACAAAAGCTTCCGTCGCGGCCGAGTCGCTTGTCGTGGCAGAACGGATGCTCTTTTCAGCCAGCGCCGCCCAATGATGCAGGCGTTCGCGGAAACGCAGAATGTGCTCGGCGGGGTTTTCGGAAAATCCAAAGTGCGTGAGAAAGAGCCGCGATGGTTTTCTCTCCAGAATTGCGGTAAACGATGTTTCCCAAATCTCCAGATCGATGTCCGGAGGCGGAGTCGCAGGCATCACATAAGAATTCCCCTCGATACGCACGCCCGCCGTATCGCCGACAAACGCAATGCCTTCCTGCTGATCGAAATAACTCACGTGATGCGACGCGTGGCCCGGAGTGTAGACCACTTCGACCTTGCGCGATCCCAGCGTCAGCGTCTCGCCGCCTTCGAGAACGTGCAGATTCGCCGCAGGGACCGGAAGCATCTCGCCAAAAAGCGTATGCAGTTCGTTTGGCCAGAGCCGCAGCGCGCTGGCCAGCAGTTTCGAGGGGTCGGCCACGTGCGGGGCGCCAACCTTGTGAACGCAAACGGACAACCGGGGGTTTTCCCTCACCAGCGCCCCGCTGGCTCCTGCGTGATCCATGTGAATGTGGGTAAGCCAAATAGCGTCGAGATCGCCCACGGAGTAACCATGAGTCTGAAGTTGTTGGCGCAGGGTTTCCAGTGTCGAGCCCGGGCCCGGATCGATAAGTACGCGGTGGCCATCGGATTCAAGCAGCGCCGTGCCGATCGATCGCGGGTGCCCCATCCAGTTGTCGTCAAGTGTGGTGATCGAATTCATAGTCGAGAAGTGTAGCGCAGGAACGAGCAACAGGAAAAACTACCGGCGTTTTACATTAGAATGGGTGCCGACTGCCGATTTCCAGCCATGAATGGAGAAAGCTTGCATGCCTAAGACCGCCGCTGCATTCGCTGTTGTCGCTCTGCTTTTCTGCAGTGCAACGCCGCACGCTCAGCAACCCGCCGCAACTCTCGGCTCTCCCACCCCGCAGCAAACGGAGTCAAACGAATACACGCGCTACGAATTGCTCGCGCCCGAGACCGCCAGCTTCAAGATTACGTATGAAGTCACGGCCACGACCCCCGGCGCCAAGGTGTACTTCAATCCCATTCGCAAGGGCAGCGCTGCAAGCGAGGAAGCCGTCTACGACGCCATGACCGGCGATCCCCTGCGCTTCGAAATCGTAAGCGGCGCGGAGGCACGCAAGGATTCCTTGATGGCCGATGCGGACCTCTCCGGTAGTTACATCAAGGTGCAACTCGCGCGTCCTGTTCCTCCCGGCGGACAAGGCCGCATCCTCATCGTCAAGACCTACAAAGATGCGAAGAGCTATTACCGCGAGGGCGACGCCATCGTTTTCAATCGCGGGCTGGGCATCAAACGCAACAGCGTGATCTTGCCAAAGGGATACGAACTGGTCGGTTGCAATGTGCCCTCACAAGTCTTGTTGGAGCCGGACGGCCGCCTAGCCATCAGCTTCATGAATGGCGGACCTGCTCAAGCGCCGCTGATTCTGCGCGCGAAACCGGGCGCGCAAACCGGGCCAAATGCCGCGCCTCATTCCTTGATGCAAACGCGCAGTTGGGAAGCGCCTTTCTCCGGTGAAACCGAGAAGGAGCGCCTCGCCGAGCGCGCGCATCAGGATCGCGACATCGTTTATTTTCTACAGCAACCTGAGACGCATGCTTTCAGCCTCTATCATGACTACACGGAGTCGCGTGCTGGCGTCGACAAGTATCTCAATATCGTCCGCGAAGGCAGCACCGTTTCCGATCCATCGGCCTACATTCTTGATACCGGCGAGAAACTTCCGACGCGGCTTATGAGCGGCGCGGATCTCGCCGCTGCAAGAATCGACGCTGAAGAGCCTGTAAAACCCGCGACGCAAGTCGTGCTGATTTCATTTCCGGCATTGAAAAAAGGCCAATCGATTCGTCTGCGGATTTCCGAAACCTACACGGCTCCTGCCAGCTACCACTTGGATGGGGACGAACTGGTCTTCGATCGCAGCCTGGGCAGGTCGTGCAATGCCGTAGTTGTACCAGCGGGATGGTACTTGACCGCAAGCTCCATCCCCGCGACCGTCACGCAGCTTACCGACGGCCGCATCCGGCTCGATTTCTGGAATGGCCGCCCTGATTCCATCGACGTTCTAATGAAGGCCAGGCGCCGAACCGCGCAGGCTGCTCAAGCGCATTGAATCCCACCGAAGCGGGAGGAACTCGATTGGAGCAAGTAGCGTGCAACCTGTGCGGGTCCGAGCGTCATACCCCCGTATATGTCATGCCGGACCGCGAGTTCTTTAGAAATGAATTCTTCACTGTGGTGCAATGCGACCATTGTGGCCTGGGGTTTCTAAATCCCCGGCCCACGGCCGCCGAAATTCAGAAGTATTATCCGGCGGACTATTACCAGGGTCCGCCGACGGCCAGCCACAGCCGCTATCTCAATCGGCGGTTCACGCGGGAGGCCGGTTACCTAAGAGATCTGGAGCGAGACCGCGCCGGTAGGAAGCTGCTGGACGTGGGTTGCGCCAATGGGGAATTTCCGCGCTTCATGGCTGCGCGCGGATGGCAAGTCGAAGGCGTGGAGATTTCGGAATCGTCGCAAAAAATCACCGACTTCCGCGTGTACACCCAGGAATTTCCCGTCATTCCCGTTACTGAGCCAGCCTACGACGCGGTGACCGCCTGGGCGGTTTTCGAGCACGTGCATGACCCCATGTCCTACTTTCGAAAGGCCTCGCAAGTTGTCAAGAAGGACGGGCTCTTCGTTTTTCTGGTCCCCAACTATGGCAGCGTCGCCTCCCGCTATCTCTTCTGCGAAGACATTCCACGGCACCTCTATTTCTTCACGCGGGAAACCGTGCGGGAATATTTGCAAAAAACTGGCTTCGCATTGGTCAAGGAAGACAACGGGCGGAGCATTTACAAACTCGCGCCTAACAATTGGCTGGGGTTCATGATTCGAACGCGGCTCCTCGGAAGGAAATACACCTTCGAGGATGTGCCGCTCACCAGCAAGGAATACCGGCGCATCTACCACCTGCCATCGGGCCTGGTGACTGCCTTGAAGTATGCGGTGTATTCCCCGGCTTCGGTGATCGACCGGATGCTCTGGCCTTTCATCGAGACGGCGCAAATCCTCCGGAAAACGTACGGCGTCAGTACCTACGTGGCGAAGAGGCTTTGAGCCAGGGGCCTTGCAGGGAGGGAGCGCCCGCGGGTGCGTCACCAAGACGCCGAGCCAGAGGCGTGGGAAGGAAACAGTTGCGGAAGAGGGGACTGTAGAATAACCTTACTGCGCCGCGCTCTGCTGCTTCTTGAGATTCTCCGGTTAAGAAATAGATCCGAGAAGAGCTACCTACGGAGTTCTGAGGCAGCGCGTGGAAGAGTCGCAATACATCCGGCGGCGTCCGTAAAAAAGATAGCATGGTGCCGGCTCGCGTCAAACCACATAGGGAAGAGTTTAACTGAGGGAGGAAATGGAAATGCGCAAGTCGTTCCTAGTAATAGCGATGAGTGCCTGTATGGCATTGCCTCTGGTGGCACAGCAGAAAAGCAGCGTGACCAGTGACGGCGCTAATGCGGCCGCGACCGCGGAAAAGGCCGCCAAGCCGGAAGAAAAAGCGGCCAGCAGCGAAGTCGTACCGGTAAAGGGTGTGTTCGCGTTGCCCGCAACACCGCGGCCGACGCCCTTCCCCGGACCGGTGGACTCCTCAAAAGATACGCGCGCGCCAGGAAGATTGGTCCCCAAGTACGAAGTGGCCTTCACCTACGACTTCATCAATTTTGTTCCCGGCAATCCTTTCGCGAATTTCAACAACCACGGCGGAGCGGGATCCTTTACCTACAATTTCTCCAAATGGCTGGGACTCACCGGCGAATTGGGCGGCTACCAGTTCAGCCGCAATCTTTTCCCCCTGACTGGATCCAATGCGGACGCCAGCGGCGGCATCGTCAGCTATCTTTTCGGCCCACGGCTCAACTGGCGTAGGTTTGACCACTTCACTCCCTTTGCCGAATTCCTCGCGGGTGGTACGCACGGTGGCGTCGAACTCACGGGCGGGGACACCCAGAGCGCTTTTGCCATTGCCACTGGCGGCGGCTTGGACATCGTATTGACGAAAAACCTCGCCTGGCGCTTCGCACAGCTGGACTACCTAATGACCACGCACTCCGGGGCGGCGCTGGGCGCAAGCGGGCGTCAGAACAATTTCCGCGCGGCCACCGGCCTGGTGCTACGCTTTGGGATTCCCAATCCACCTCCTCCTCCGAACCATCCGCCGGTTGCGGCCTGTTCCGTGAATCCTACGTCGCTTTTCGCGGGGTCGGGTGACACTGTGGCGGTGCACGTGACTGCCAGCGATCCGGACAACGATCCGCTCACCTACAGCTACACGGCGAGCGGTGGTTCCGTGGAAGGGACTGGCGCGGATGCGCGGTGGAACTCCTCCGGCGTGGCTGTCGGCTCCTACACCGTGAACGTCAAGGTGGATGACGGCAAGGGCGGCACGGCCTCGTGCGCTGCGGACATCAAAGTGGAAGAGAAGCCTAACCACCCGCCCACCGCGAGCTTGTCAGTGGAGCGCAGCCCTATCCAACCGGGCGAGCATACCGGGATCACCTGCAACGGCAGCGATCCGGACAACGACCCGTTGACCTACAGCTATACGGCCAGCGGCGGACAGATCACCGGCAGCGGTTCAAACGTGCAGTTTGATTCGACGGGCCTGGCGCCGGGAACGTACGCCGTGAAGTGCGTGGTGAACGACGGACGCGGCGGAACCGCGGATGCTTCCGGCAATGTCGAAGTCAAGGAGCCTCCGCAGATCAAGCAACTGGAAGCCAAGCTGGCGCTCCACAGCATTTACTTCCCGACGGCGCAACCAACGGTTGCGAAACCCAATGGTGGTCTGCAGCCCAGCCAGGCTGCGACCCTCGACAGTCTCGCAAGTGACTTCCTGCAATATCTGAAGTACCGGCCGGATGCTCACTTGACTCTGCAAGGCCACGCGGACATTCGTGGGGCCAAGGAGTACAACATAAAACTCTCCGAGCGCCGCGTGGAGCGTACCAAGAGCTACCTAGTCGAAAAGGGTGTGCCCGCGGATCACCTCCAGACGCAAGCGTTTGGTTTTGAAAAGAACATGACAGACGCGGAGGTCAAGGCGCAGATCGAAGCCGATCCGGACCTGAGCGCTGCGGAAAAGCAGAAGATTCTGAAAAACCTGCTGACCGTGCGTCTAGCCAGCAACCGCCGTGTCGACGTCACCCTGAGCACCACCGGCGAGCAGTCCGTTCGCCGCTTCCCCTTCAATTCCAGGGACGCTCTGACCTTGCTCAGCAGAAGTGGCGGGGAAAAAGGAAAGGCGAAGACCCCTGCTCCCGCTCCCAAGAAGAAGGCTGCCAAGCCGTAATCGGAAGCAGTCCTTGCCGGGAAGGTCTCGTGACTCCTGGCGAGGGAGCAGCGCAACAATACGAGATCGAATCCGCGGGCTCTTCGAGTAACTCTCGAGGAGCCCGCTTCGTTTTTTGCCAACACGCCGCAGCAGTCTCGCCTGTCGTTTCCCGAATTGGAACCGAGGTACAGGAATGGTTCCATCGCGTACCTATACGGGACTTGCCAAGTAGATACAACTATAGCTAATGTATTGATTTATGAATGCTTGATAACCGTTTCCTGAAATGGAATCTTAGATGCAGTAATCCAGCACGCCGGCAGCTTTGAGGATGCCGATTATGAGTGAACTAGCCGCAGTGCGCCGCGAAGTTGCACCAATGAATCTCCTCATTGTGGACGATGAACATGCCATCCGCGAGACCTGCGCCGCCGTGGCCGAGCAGTGCGGTATGAAGGCTACTTCTGTAGCCACTGCCGAGGAAGCCTTGGAGGTTCTGGAACACTCGGCGGTCGATATTTTGCTTACGGACTTGAAACTCCCACAGGCCAATGGCGTCGAACTTCTCAAACTGGTCCATGACTTACACCCGCAGGTCAACGTCGTGGTGTTGACGCAGTACGGAACCATTGAATCGGCCGTGGAGGTTACCCGCCTCGGCGCTGTCGACTACGTCACCAAACCCTTCCGCATCGAAGAATTGCGTTCCCGGCTCGAACGTGTCGCACGCGCCGTGGAGCTCCAGCAGGAAAACGCACTGCTGCGCGAGCAGTTGCGCACCCGGCCGGGCTTCGGCGGGCTCATCGGCGTTTCCATGAAGATGCAGCGCGTCTACAAGATTATGGAAAAGGTCAGCCAGCATGAGTATCCCGTCTTGGTTCTGGGCGAAAGTGGCACCGGCAAAGAGCTGGTCGCGCGCAGCATTCATTTTTCCGGGCCGCGCAAAGACCGCCCTTTTGCTCCGGTGGACTGCTCCTCCCTGGTCCCCACGCTGATCGAATCCGAACTCTTCGGCTACGTCAAAGGCGCTTTCACGGGAGCCATGCAAGCCAAGCAGGGGTTGCTTGAGGCCGCGCAGGGTGGCACGCTCTTTCTTGATGAGATTGGTGACATGCCCGTGGATTTGCAAGCCAAGCTCCTGCGCGCGCTCCAGGAGCGCGAGATCAAGCCCGTCGGCTCGACCGCACGCCGCCGCATCGATGTGCGCATTATCGCCGCCACAAACCGTGACCTGGAATCCGCTATCCGCACGGGAGCCTTCCGCCAGGATTTGTATTTCCGGTTGAATGTGGTGCAGGTCAAATTGCCGCCCTTGCGCGACCGCAAGAGCGATATTCCGTTGATGGTCACCGCCTTTTTGGAAAAATTCTCAGATCCCCAGGGCCCCGTTCGCACGATTTCCGAAGACGCCATGCAGCGCCTTATCGCCTACGACTGGCCCGGGAACGTGCGGGAGCTCGAAAATGCCATCGAGCGCGCCGTGGCCCTCGGTTCCGGGCCCATTCTTCACGTGGCGGATCTCCCCTCAAACTTGCAGTATCCCAGCAGCGAACGCGCTCCGGAGAGAGACGAAATCCTTCCTCTCGACGAACTCGAGCGCCGCGCCATTCTTCGCACGCTGCGCGAAACCAGTGGCGACAAACTGGCTGCTGCGCGCATGCTGGGCATCGGTAAGACCACTCTCTATCGCAAGCTGAAGCAGTATCACGTGGAGCACGTGGAGTCTTAAGGTAGGCGAGTTTGGGGCTTGCTGCTTTCTCTCCGCCCCACTCCGGCCGCGTGCAAACTTCCCCTGGCCGGCGGCCGTCCACGCATTCCAAATGATTTCTGCTCGCGGGATCAATTTTGGATCCATGGTATTTCTTCAAATTGCACTCCCCTTCGCCGGTCCACTCTGGGAAGAACTCTGACTACAGTTTCGACATGGAATCGCCGGCTTCTCGACCCACCCTTCTCCTCTCTCTAAGTGATTGATTCCTTGGGTGCAATTGCCATTCCCCGATGGACATTCTGGTGCATGAGTCACGGCGGAGGGCAAATCACGAACCACCCCCTGCCACTCGGCGAGGTGCCAGGCGGACGTTTGATGAGTAAACCGATGAGAGTCTGGGGAGCAAGGACAGAGAGAGCACCAGGCCCGCCGGGTGTGGCGCGCGCGGCCATTGGCGGAGCTTCGCGCTTAGAGCTGCTGAAAACCGCACTGAACGCCCTTGGCAGAGATAGCAACGCGGACCGCATTGGCGTATGGGTGGAGGTGGAACCCAGCTTGAGTTTGCAGAGTGAAGGCCCCGGCCGGCTTCAAGGATTGGTTTGGGATCGTGAGAACGGCGAGATGCCCCCCGAGTGGGCGCATCTCTCGGTAGAGCCGCCCCTGCCGGAAGAATCCCTGTTTGCAGGAAGAATCGTCGAACAGGACCTGGAGGCCGTTCCTGACCGCCCCGTCATCGGGCCGCTCGTTGAATTGCGCCGTGTAACGTGGATTCCCATCGAGAGGAACGGACAGCTAAAGGGAGTCATCCTCGCGGGAAGTCGGCGCAACCAGGCGGTGACGCGTCTGGAAGAAATGCTGTCGATCGCCGCGGAGCTGGCCTTGGCGATCGGGCTCGAAGAAGAGCAGAAAATCGCCCGCATTCGAAACGCGGACTTGCGCGCAGCCCGGCATATCCTCGAATCGCGCCGTGCCAGGAATCCTGCGGGAATGATGCTCGCAAAGCTGGCCGAAGGCTGTACGGAAATGATGGCTGGAGAGCAAGGTCCCGGAGCGACCTTCACGGTGATCGGCGCGCTCACGGAGCAGCCCGAGCTCTCTGGCAGGCAAGAGGAGATCGAGTTTCGCTGGAGGAGCGGAGACTCGGAATGGACGCGCGCGGTCGCCAGTGAACCGCTGGCGGCCATTTGGCGTCGCGCGCTGGAGGCGCGGCAGGTCATCGGGAGCGAACCCCGTGGGGCTACAGCCCAGGAATCCGTAGCGCGCATCCTGGCCTACCCCTTGGAGGAGGAAGGGCAGCTTCTCGGCGTGCTGGTGGCTGGACTTCCGCGGCGGGCCATTTCCCTTGCCACTCTCGAACGAATGGAATTGCGTGCCGCGCTGGCTGCTACGGAGTTGGGCTGGCGAAAACGCAACGAGGCAGAGATCCGGGAAGCCGATTGGCAGCGAGCGCTGCTGGAATCCAACAGCGAAGCCGTAATCCTTCTGGACGAAGCGGGAAGAATCGCCGGTTCCAGCCGCGGCGCGCGGGAACTGACTCGCCTGGCTTCCAAGCCAGATGAGAAATCAATGCCCGGTGTTCGAACCGGAGAGTCCTTCGCAAGCGTCTTTCGAATGGGTGCGCGCGAACTCATCGAGGAATGGATGCACGCAGCACTGGACGGCAGGCTGAGTTTGCGTGACGCGGGTGAAGATTCTCCACAAGCCGAACTGTACAACGGGATCTGCGTGCGCATGCGCATCGCCGGGCCCGCCCCGGGCCACGGCCTGGCCATCCTGCTGGAGCCGGTGGAAGCCAGCGAATCCGTACGATTGTCCGACCGCGCCGAAACCGAATTGCAAAGCGTGCTGGAATGGCTGGAAGAAGGCGTGTTGCTGTTCGATGCGCACGAAAACGTGCGCGCGATGAACACGCGGTTCGAACAGATCGCCGGGTTCAGCCCGGGGGAATCCGGAAAGATTCGAACCCTGGAGGGATTGATTGCCAGGCTGGCGGAACAGTCGGCGGCGCCGGAGCGCTTCGCGGAGCGCTGGCGTGAGCTGGCGGGGGGAATCGAAGGTGGAGTGCGAGAAGAGCTGCAGATGCTTTCGCCATCCCCGCGCATTCTGGAGCGGGCTTCGCGGCCGGTGCTGGATGTCTTTGGACGCCAGATTGGACGCGTTGAAATTTACCGCGACATGACCGCGCTGCTGGTCTTTCAATCGAAATTGCTGCAAACAGAAAAACTCGCGGTGCTCGGACAGATGGTCAGCGGCATCGCCCATGAATTGAGCAATCCTCTTACGAGCATTCTGGGATACGCGCAGCGCCTGCTCTCGCGGCGCGAAGGCGCCGGACGCACCTCGGAAGCGCGGCAGATTTTCCAGGAGGCGGAGCGTGCCGGCAACATTCTCCGGCAACTGCTGTTGAACGCCAGGGAAATGCTGCCGGAGCGGCGCACCGTCTCTCTGAACCAGATCGTGGTGCAAGCCATGGAACTCCAGCACTTCAGCCTGGAAGCGGAAAAAATCCGCGTGGAAGTGGATCTGGATCCGGAGTTGCCCACAGTGCATGGAGATCCCGGGCAACTCCAGCAGGTGTTGATGAATCTGCTGGGCAATTCGCGGCAAGCCATCGAGCAGCAGGGCCGCGGCGGAACCATCCGGCTCCGGACCAGAAAAATCGGGGAAGACCGCATGATGCTGGAAGTCGAAGATGACGGGCCGGGAGTGCCGCAGGCCATCCTGGCGCGGATTTTCGATCCGTTTTTCACTACCAAACCGGCGGGGGTGGGAACCGGTCTGGGACTGGCCATCGTGTTGAGCGTGGTGCGGGAGCATGGTGGCCGCGTGCAGGTTCTGAATCCGCCGGGCGGCGGCGCGGTTTTTCAGATCGAACTGCCGGCGACGCCGCGGCGCGTGCGACAGGAAACGGCAGGCTCCCGGCAACAGGAAGAGAAAAGTTTGCTTCCCGAAAACGCCAGGAGAGCGCAGATCGAAAAGCAAACGTCCGTGTCCGCGGCTCGAAACGGCAACCGAGTTCTCGTCGTGGAAGATGAGCCGACGGTGGCACGGCTTATCGCCGACGTGCTCGAAGATGAAGGCTTTCTTGTCGACGTGATGCTGGACGGGCGCGAAGCACTGAACCAGGCGGCGCGCGAGCCCTACGACCTGGTGATTTGCGATATGAAGATGCCGGGACTCGACGGGCAGCACTTCTATAAGTCACTGGTGCGCGCGGGGAATCCGCTGTGTGAACGCTTCCTTTCGTGACCGGGGACATCGTCGCCGCGCAAACGCGGGAATTTCTGGAACGCAACCAATTGCCGCACGTCGCCAAACCTTTTCGCGTGGAAGAGCTGACGGAGAAAGTGCACCGCGTTCTGGAATGCAAAGTACTGCCGGAAGCACCGGCGCGAACTGCCGCACGCAGGACCGCGGCAAGAAATGGATGAATGCATGACCGAACGGGAACAAACAGTTTTACTGGTGAGCGACGACGCAGCCCTGTGCGCAGCGGCACGCCGGGAATTTGAAGAAACCATCTCGGGATTGCGGCTCGCCTCGGTCAGCAACATGGAAGGGGCCCGGCGGATCCTCGAAGAGGATGCGCCGGCGGTGATCCTGCTCGAGGAGTCGACGATAGCGGCGAAAGCCGAGCAACGGCGGGGAGAGGCGCCGCCGCTGGGCGCGCTGGTGACTTCGCTGGCGAGTTATGCGCCAGTGGTGGTGATCGGTGCGGCGGAGCGGCGCAAGGAACTTACGACCCTGATTGCTTCGGGCGCGGCCGACTACGTGGCGCGGGATAACGGCTGCTTGCCGGTGGCGCTTGGCCTGATTCAACGGCGCTTGCGCAAAGCGCAGAACTTGATCGACGGCACCCCGCTTCCTTTCGGGGAGGAAAAAGAGGATTTCGGCGAAGTGCTTCGCCATGAATTGAACAACCCGCTGACGGGCATCCTGGGAAACGCGGAATTACTACTGGCCGAAATTCACCGAAAGGACGACGGCAAACTTCCCAATGGCGGACGGCAGCGGCTCGAAACCATCGCGGCGCTCGCGGTGCGCTTGCGGGAAACGGTACGGCGGCTCAGCCAGGAGTGGGAGTCCTGGCGCACTCCCGTGCAATAACGGGAGCAAGTTGACAGGAGATTCCCGCCAGCCCCTTGTTCCCTCGGAGAATACTTCAGTTCATTTTCTTGTTTTCGGGCGCCGTGCTGCTCCACACCATTCTACCGCCGAACATGGTCCAGAGCACTTTCGTGTCGCGGAGCTCTTCGATCGGAATGGTCGTAACATCGCGATCCAAAAGCACGAAATCGGCCTGCTTGCCGGGCGCGATGGTGCCGATGCGTTCCAACTGATTCATGGCGCGCGCGGAGTTACGCGTGTAGGCGTAAAGCATGGCATCGCGCGGCATGCGCTCGCCGGGATCCAGGACTCCCTTTGCTCCCTTGCGGGTTTCTGCCTGATAGATGGCCCAAAACACGTTGGGGGTGGAGACCGGCCAGTCGCTCGCGCCGGAAATGACCGCGCCGGCGTCCAGCATCGAGCGCGCGGGGTATTGCCATCGGTAAACTTCGGGGTCGAGATACGGCTTCATTAACTCGATGGTGTCGTTTCCAGCGTCGGCCCAGAAAAGTTGAAAGGCCGCAATAACGCCGAGCTGCCGGAAACGGATGAAGTCCTCGGGATCGACCAGCTGAATGTGCGTGAGCGTGTGGGGCAAGCCGCTGCCGCCATTCGCTTTGCGCGCTGCTTCGATGCCGTTCAGCGACTCCTTCACGGCCAAATCCCCGATTGCATGAACATGCACGATCAATCCCTGCTTGTCCGCGGCGGTGACTAGAACGGCGAACCGCGCGGGATCGAAAAGCAGTTCGCCGGATTTTCCGGAGTTGCGGTACGGTTTCGTGAGCGCCGCAGTCTGCGAGGGAAACTCCACGACGCCATCGGCGAAGACCTTGATTCCCGGAATGGTCAGATCTGGGAAGCCCGTGAATTTTGCGCGCAATCTTTGAAATGCCGCCAGCTCCTGCAGGGGATCGTTGCGCGGATTCACCACCGGAAACACAGCGACATGCGCGGTCAATTCGCCGCTTTCCGCGAGGCCGCGGTAGGCGGCAAGGATGGGTTCGCTGGCCATGGGATCGAGCCATGCAGTGATTCCCAAGCTGTGAAGGTAGTTCACGGCGGCGCGCGCTCCTTCGAGGTATTGCACTTTCGTGGGCGCGGGCAAAAGAGCTTGAATCTTGTCCAAGCCGGCATCCACTGCAAAACCAGTGGGGGCGAGATCGCGACCCACACCATAATAGCTGCGCTGCAAATCCGTGAGGTGGCTGAGGAACTCCTTGTTCACTCCGGCCTTCGCGAGCAAAACATGATTGGCCCAGCCGGTGTGGCCGTCCATGCCACCCAGAAGCACGGGCAGCTGCGCGTAAGCTCCGGAATTAAACCTGGCGTTGAGTTCGTCGGTCTTTGACCAGAAGGCCAGCGGCAAGCCGGTGATGTAGAGAATGTCGCCGCGCATTCCTTTGCGGCTCTTCTGCGCGGCAGCGACGAAATCCGCGAGTTGGTCCACGGAATGGATCTGATCGCCGACGTCGGCGCCGATCAGGGAGAGTCCGCCATCGACGGAATGAACGTGGCTGTCGATCAGTCCGGGGAGCAAAGTCATGCCGTGCAGATCGGTGGATTCCGCGTCTTCACCGACGGCTTGCCGGACGTCGGCGTAGCTGCCGACGGCTACGATTTTGTCGCCGTGAATGGCGACGGCTTCCGCGTATGGATGTTGCGGTTCGCCGGTAAAGATTTTGCCATTGAAGAAAATGCGGTTCGTCGAGTTGGTGGCGGCAGGCCATGCGGCGGATACAAAAATGAGCGCGGAGAATACCGCGAGACACAAAGACTTGTGCAACACGCTCTTCATTCCATCCTCCGCGTAAAAGGAATTCACATCACGATGCTGCAACCTTACTTGAATTGTGGAAGCTTAGACATCGCTCTGGAAATGGTCAAGCGGATTCCGGAGGCTCTCGTGGAATTATTTCTGTGCGGAATTTGCGTTTGCAGCGGCAGCGGCGAAAAAGACTAGGACGCGGCGGCGGAATTCTTCGGGGGCAAAACCATAGGCGGCGGTGTGGAAGGCGACGGGCACTTCCCAAAGTTCCTTGCGGCCGCGGGCGGCGGCGTAAATCATTTCCGCGTGGCGGCAGGGAAGTACTACATCGTTTTCGTCGCAGATGAGGAGAACGGGAAAAGCGCGGGCGGCGACGGCGTGCTCGGGAGAAACTTCAGCGACCGGAAAACCGGCGATGCGTTCGCCGCGGTAGAGCAAGGTCCAGGCGCCGGGAGCGAAAAAAGTTTTGCCCAGCCAGGGATACTTCTGCAAGCCGGCGTAATCATAGGTTGCTTCGCGAAGGCTGGCAAAGGGGGATTCAGCGACGACGGCTTCGATGCGCGGGTCGGCGGCCGCCGATTGCAGCACGATGCCCGCGCCCATGGATTCGCCGAGGGCGAAGATGTGGGGCGGCGGGACCGCAGGCGGCGCCGGAAAGTCTCCTGAACCTCCGTGCCAGCCGAATGGCGGGTGCATTTGTACAGCGATTCCTGGCGGCGGTTGTTGGACGAGCAGGGCGTCGATGACGGCGCGGGTGTCGTTGCGCTCAAGCCAGCCGTAAGTGGCGATGGAGCCTTCGCTGGCGCCATGTGCGCGGGCGTCCATCATGACGACGCTGTAGCCGGCGCGCAGCAGGAATTCCGACTGGCCGATGGTTCCCACGCGGTTGTCCGCCTGGCCGTGGAAGAGCAGAACCCAGTTGCCGTTGGGGTTTTTGGAGCGGACTTTCCAGCCGCGGAGAAGCACGCCGTCGGGTGCGCGAACGTCGAAGTCTTCGCGGGTGGCGCCGGTGGCGGCGAAGGAAGCATCCGCTTCGCGGATGAGATCCGAGGTGAGTTCGCGGCGAATGGGGTGGACCAGAGCAGGGCTCGCCAGCCAGCCCACGACTGCAGCGAGAATCGGCGGGAAAAGGACGAGCATGAGAGCGATACGGATGAGGCGGCGGCGCATGGGTTGTTCCACAATTAGAATACGAGAATGGAACGATCGCAGTTCAAGCAGATTGGAGATAAGGAGTGAGGGGGGTACCCCCTGTTTTTTGTAAGTGTAGATTCTAAAGGAGTTAACTCTGTCATAAGTCAATTAGAATCAACACTTACGAGCAATCTTGTAAGTGTACATTCTAAAGAACTTAGGGGTTAACATAATTGTCAATTCGAGACTCTTTTTTGGTGGTAATAGGACGTGACGCGAGTGAAAGCCTAATTCTTCCTGGAAAGAATCGTTGACTCAAAAAAATGGGGTCAAGGAAAAGTTGGAGCGGGATTCGTGGTGTCAATACGCACGAAAGCCGAGCCGAACGATTCCCGGTTTGGCGGTCTTACTTGGGGGTGGTGACAAGTTTGGCGGCGCGCTGTTCGGCGCGGCGTTCTTGTTCGACGTGCTGGGTGCACTCGGCGATATCGTCGTCGATGTCCTTGATTTCCCGGGCGAGATGGAAATTCTGGGGATCGTTCTCGTAGGTTTCGAATAAGGAATCGCGCCTAGCTTTCAAGCTGTCGCGCTTTTTCTTCCAGACACTGGCAACTGCCACCATGGGTCCGCCTCGGAGATAGTGTGCACTTATTTGCGGTTTTGCGATACGGCGGAGAGACATGCGTGCGTAGATTTGTACACTGGCGACTACCGTGAGCAGCGTTGACTTGGAGTTCATTGGGCCACTAACATGAGCACGCGATGGCCGACCTGCGGTCGCTTACCGGAAAAACACTTTCACATTACCGCGTCCTGGAAGTACTCGGGGGCGGCGGCATGGGTGTCGTCTATAAAGCGGAGGACACCGAGCTGGGTCGTTTTGTGGCCCTGAAATTTCTGCCGGACGGGCTGGCGAAGGACCCTCAGGCACTGGAACGATTTTATCGCGAGGCGCGCGCGGCTTCCTCGCTGAACCATCCCAACATCTGCACGATTCATGAAATCAGCAAACATGAAGGCCAATCATTCATCGTGATGGAGTTCATGGACGGCGTGACGCTGAAGCACCGCATCGCGGGCCGGCCGCTGGACATTGAGACGGTGATGACCCTGGGAATCGAAATTGCGGACGCGCTGGATGCGGCGCACGCCAAGGGCATCATTCACCGGGACATCAAGCCTGCCAATATATTTGTGACGGAGCGCGGACACGCGAAGATTCTCGATTTTGGGCTGGCGAAGGTGTCTCCGGGCAGCGGTTCCGGAAGTTGGAGCGCAGGGAGCGACGCGGATTCGCGGACGATGGATGCGGGACACCTGACGAGTCCGGGGACAGCGATCGGGACGGTGTCGTACATGTCGCCGGAGCAAGTGTGCGCCAAGGAGCTGGATGCGCGGACGGATCTGTTTTCGTTTGGAGCGGTGCTGTATGAGATGAGCACGGGGCAAATGCCGTTCCGCGGGGAAAGCTCCGGAGTAATTTTCGACGCCATTGTGAATCGCGCACCGGCGGCGCCCACCCGCCTGAATCCCGACATTGCTGCGGGATTGGAACGAATTATTCTGACGTGCCTGGAGAAAGATCGGAAACTTCGCTACCAGAGCGCGGCGGAGATGCGGGCGGATTTGATGCGCGTGAAGCGCGACCTGGATTCGAGCGGGAGCCGCAGAGCAGAGGAACCAAAGAGCGCGGGGCGGTCGAGCGGCAAGACACCTGCGGTGGGAAAAACGATTGATTCACTGGTGGTGCTGCCGTTCGTGAATGCCAGCGGCGATCCTGCGAATGATTACCTGAGCGAAGGTATCACGGAGACGATCATCAATAGTCTTTCGAAGATTCCGAAGATTCGCGTGGTGCCGCGGGGCATCGCTTTCCGCTACCGGGGCAAAGATGTGGATGCATTTACGGCGGCGAGCGAACTCAATGTGCGCGCGGTGGTGAGCGGGCGCGTCTTACAGCACAAAGAAACGCTTATCGTCAAAGCAGAACTGGTGGACGTGGTAAAGCAGGACCAATTGTGGGGTGATTCCTATAACCGGAAGATGGCGGACCTGCTGGAGGTTCAGGATGAAATCGCCCAGGAAATCGCGGAGCGCCTGCAACAAAGATTGACGGTGGATACGCGAAAGCGCGCGCAGCCGCGCGTGACCCATAACCCTGAGGCTTACCGGCTGTACTTGCAAGCCATTCATCAATCCTACAGCTGGACCGAAGAGGGGTTGCGGAAAGGGGTGGACCTGTTCCAGCAGGCGATTCATCTGGATGCCGCGCACGCTCCCAGTTATGCGGGTCTGGGTTACTCGCTGGCGATGATGGGGTTTTATGGATATATGACGAGCCATGAAGCTTACACACGCGCGCTGGCGGCCGCGAAAAAGGCGCATGAACTGGATGCTTCGCTGGCGGAGCCGCATGCCACGATGGGATGGGTGGCGTTGCAATACTCCCACAACGGGAACGAGTCGCGGGAGCATTACCGGAGGGCTATTGAGTTGCGGCCGGACCTGGCGATCGCGCATCACGGGATGGCCGTCTATTGGAATGCACGCAGGAGGTACGACGATGCGGTACGCGAAATTCGCAGGGCAGTGGAACTCGATCCGCTGACGCCGCTGTTTCAGGCGCACCTGGGGTGGATTCTGCATTGTTCGGGTGACGACGAGCAGGCTCTCCGTGTTTTGCAAACCTCTTTGGAACTTCATCCGGGAGATTACTATCTTCTGCGCATCCGCTTGTATGTGTGCACCACGGCAAAGCGGCCGGATCTTGCCAACGATGCGCGGCTCTTTATTGGCCGTCACACGAATAACAAACAAGTGATCAACAGCCTGGAAGCCTGGGCGTGCGCGGCGGCTGGGGAATTCGATGAAGCGCGGAAGATCCTCGGGGTACTGCTGGCGCAGCCGAAGATCGAACCGGGCATCGCGTACTACGTGGGCTTGATCTATTGCCTGCTGGGGGAGAAGGAACAGGCGATCGACTGGTTTGAAAAGGCGTACGAAGAGAAATTGGGAATACTCATTATTTTGGGCGGAGAGCCGGTGTTTGCGCCGCTGCGATCGGAGCCGCGGTTCCAGGCGCTGTTGAGAAAGCTGGACGTGGCGGAATAGGGGATCGCGGTCTGCGACTAGCGCAGGGCGAGCGTGTACTACAACTCTATAATTGTATGACAGAGCTCTGTTTTACCGGGTTTGCGCCGGGCGAACAGTCTTCATGGGGTGAATCTTTCTTTACCGTGCAGGCCGGAAAAGCGGCGGCAAGCCGCCGCACTCCAAACTAAGAGCGGAAGAGAACGGATTCGCGCTGGAACATCTTAATGGCGATGAAGAGGGCGGCGGCGGCGTAAACGCACGTGGAGGAGAAAATGATAGCGATTAGATTCCAGTGATAAGTACCGGCGACTAGCTCTTTGCAGAGCAGGCTGGTGCTAAGAATGGGGATGAGGGAGAGCTTTGAAGTCAACTCAACACCGGGGAGCATGGATGCTACAGCCGGGATGATGACAACAAACGTCATCGGTGTCAGATAGCTCTGGGCCTCCTTATAAGTTTTGGCGAAGAGGGCGATGGTCATGAGGACGGAGGAGAAAAGAACGGCAATAGGGAGAGCCATGAGGAAAACGGAAATGACTGTCTTGGGGCCGAGATGAAGGAGGAACCCAGCAGCCGCGGCGCGGCCGCCCGCGGTTTGTCCGGTGTAGTGACTCAAGACGGAGAATGAGACTCCCATCGATAGGACGGAAAGAGCCGCAGTGCCGAGAGCGGCGGTCAGGATTAGGAAGAATTTACCCAGCACAAGGTGGGTGCGAGAGATGGGGCTGGAAAGAATAGTTTCCATCGTGCCGCGCTCCTTTTCGCCGGCAGTCAAATCCATGGCGGGATACATCGCTCCGGTCATACAGAGAAGAATGACCATATAACCGATGATGCCGCCGAACGCGGCTCCGCTGACTTTCTCCGGCGGTGCGACATTCTCGCGCTTGACTTCAAATGGCTTCAGGACGGTATCGGGCAGGTTCTTCGCAGCCAAACGGTCTTTGATTACCTGATCGCGGTATTCCTTCATGTACTTCTCGACCTTTTCTGTCGCAAATTCGGATTTCAATTCGCCGTCATAGTTGTAGATTTTGACAGTGTCAGATTTCTGTCCGGCGACATCGGCCTGAAAACCGGCGGGAATCTCGACGGCGGCGCGGATCTCCTTGTTGATGATCTGGTCTTTCCAGTTGGGGGTCTCCGGAACAATGTCGATTTTTTCGAGCTTCCTGAGACCTTCGACAACGGCGGGGGAATCGTCGCCTCCGCGAAGCATAACCTTAGGAACCTCGTCCTTGGCTTTGCCGACGAGGGCGACGGCGAGCGCGCCGAAGCCAACGCTGAGAACGGGGAAGAGCAAGAGCGGCACGAGAATGGCGGAAACAACCGTGCGGCGGTCGCGGATGGCTTCGGTGAGTTCCTTGCGATAGACGATGCCAACGTTGCGAATAGACATGTCAGTTGTTCTCCTCGGCGACATAGTGGGGAGTGACGACTTTGACGAAAATTTCCTCGAGGTCGTGCTCGGAGTACTTGTCGCGGAGCTGGGCGAGGGAGCCTTCGACCAGGAGTTTGCCGGACTGAATGATGCCGATGGTATCGCAGAGTTTTTCGACTTCGCTCATGATGTGGGTGGAGAAGATGACAGTCTTGCCGTTGTTGCGGCACTCGCGGATGAAGGCAGTGATGGTGCGGGCAGTCATGATGTCGAGGCCGTTGGTGGGTTCGTCGAAAATCATGACCGGTGGATCGTGAACGAGGGTGCGGGCGATAGAGGTTTTCTGCTTCATGCCGGTGGAGAGCTTGTCGCAGCGGCGATCGCGGAAATCGTTCATGTCCAGGCGGTTGAAAATGTTGTCGACGCGTTTCTTCAAGGTGGCTTCATCGAGGCCATTGAGGCGGCCGAAATACTCGACCATTTCCTGGGAGCTCAGGCGCGGATAGAGAGCCGTGGCGGTGGAAAGGAAGCCGACATTGGCGCGGACTTTTTCGGGGTCATCAATGACGTCGTGGCCGCAGACGATGGCGGTGCCGTCGGTGGGCTCGAGGATGGTGGCGAGCATGCGCAGCGTGGTGGTCTTGCCGGCGCCGTTGGCGCCCAGCAGGCCGTAGATCTTGCCGGGCTGGCAGGAGAACGTGACGTTGTCGACGGCGCGGATTTCGCCGCGCTTCTTGTCCTGGAAGCGCTTGGACAGGCCACGAGCTTCGATCATGGAAAGGCCCCTCGCTTGGAGTTCGTGAAACAGGGTGCAGCGCGTTCACAGTCTACTACGCAGGGCAAGGGAAAATGTTACGCGGGGAGAAGGAGCAGAGATCAGAGAACAGCGATCAGAGAATAGCGAATGCGCCAAGAGCCACGGGGATGCCGGCAAGGTTCGAGGGTAGAGCGTTTACGCAGTCCCAGGTATTAAGGCCTCAGCCCTTGTGGCAGTTGGGGCACTGTTTGGCATCAAACCGATCGGGAGTTACCGGGAACATGTTATTGCACTGGATGCAGACACGGTGGAGGACCGAGCTGACGACGGCGCCGGGCTGTACAGCCTTGATCGGCGCCGCGGGATGCGACTCGGCAGTCTTTTCGGGGCTGGTCTCGGTCGACATGGCTGGATTCTAGCATGCGAAGGAGTTTCTTCGAAAGAGACTCGACGGCATCCCGCAGGGCGCCAGGAGCATCCCCTAGAGGGGACAATGAGGGGGCGGTTGAGAGAAATCATTAGTGCCGGGCAAGGCCCTCAAAAGACTCAGGATAGGCCCTTCGGCAGGCGCAGGACAGGCAACAGATATAGAGAAAGCCGCGCGGCTGTTGCTAGAATGAAGTACTTTGGCACCTGCGAGATAGGGACTCAGCAAGCCAGGGACAAGCGAGATTGGCGCTGCGCGGTGGGAAAAGTCCTGCGGAGTGCGTGGCGCAAGACCGCGTAAAAGTAGAATAGGAAAGAATGGACCGTAGACTCCGAAATCGCATCTTGCTCTACCTGCTGGCGGCGGGCGTGCTGGCGTTTGTAATGATCGAGCTCAGTGGGCGCAAGCCGGTGCCAAAAATATCCGCGGTGACTCCGATGCGGGAAAATCTGGTGCAGTCCATCAGCAGCAACGGAAAAGTGGAGCCCATTGAGCCCTTCGTGATGCGCGCGCAACTGGATACGTTTGTGGAAAAGGTGCACGCGAAAGAAGGGCAGGCGGTGAAGCGAGGACAACTCCTGTTGGAGCTGAATGTAAAGGATGCGCAGGCGCAGCTCTCTGCGGCGCAGGCGAAGCTGCTGCGGGCTGAGGACGATCTGCGGGCAGCCAAAGCGGGCGGAAAAACAGATGATGCGGCGAGGACGGCGGGCGACTTGGCGAAGATGCAGGCGGAGCGAGACCGTCTGCAGAAGAATCACGACGCACTGGCGCGGCTGATCGCGCAACAAGCGGCGACTCAGGATGAACTTGCGGCAAACGACTTGGCGTTGATGAAGGCGCAGGCAGAAGTAACGCGGCTGGCGGCGGGGAAGCAGGAATTTGACCGCGGCGTGAAGCTGGATGCGAACCGTGCCGCGCTGCAGGTGCAGCAAGCACAGCACGAAGTGGCGGCGCTCGAAGACAAGACGCGCAATGGGCGGATTTCGGCGCCCGCGGACGGAACGCTGTACTCGCTTCCGGTGAAAGCTGGGGACTACGTAAAGTTGGGTGACCTGCTGGCGGAGATGGCCGACCTGCACAAGGTGCGCGTGCGGGCATTTATCGACGAGCCGGAGCTTGGCGGGTTGGAACCGGATGAGCCGGTAAAAATCACGTGGGATGCGCTGCCCAACCGGACCTGGGTGGGCAAGACAGAAATTATTCCGAAGCAAGTGGTGGCGCGCGGATCGCGAAGCGTAGGTGAACTGCTGTGCGCCGTGAATAACGACAAGCTGGAACTGTTGCCGAATACGAATGTGAATGTGCGCATCAATTCGCGAGAGCGGCTGGGAGTGCTGGCGGTGCCTCGTGGCGCCGTGGAGGCTCAGGGCGGGCGGAGGTACGTGTTTGTAGTGAAAGAGAAGCAACTCGGCGTAGGAAAATCGACGTTGGAAAAACGCGAAATCCACGTGGGCATTGCGGATGCGACGAGCTATGAAGTCGTCAGCGGACTGCAAGAGGGAGAGAAGGTGGCTTTGCCAGGCGACGTGGACCTTCGCGATGGCATGGACGTCATCGTGGTGAATACGGAAGCTGAGCTTTACGAAGGACGTTCGAATGGTTAGCAGCGGCAAACTGGCGCTGGCGGTCCTGCTTACCACAGGAACGGCGATGGCCGCGACGAATTTGAACCAGGATGCCGGCCTCGAAGCGGGACGGCGTGCGTATGAAGCTAGCGATTACGCCCAGGCTATCCGGCTGCTTGAAGCGGCCGCGGCCAAAGATCCCCAAAATGGCGACGTGCAATTGCTGCTGGCAAAAAGTTTTCTGGAGTTGCAACAGCATGACGCGGCGATCAAGAGCGCAGAGAAAGCCGTTTCCATTGACCCGCAGAATTCCGTGTATCACGAATGGCTGGGCAGAGCGTACGGGGATAAGGCCGATCACGCGGGCTGGTTTTCCGCGGTGTCGCTGGCGAAAAAGACGGGGAAGGAATTCGAAACCGCGGTGCGGCTCGATGGAAAGAATTTTTCTGCGCGGCAGGTGCTGATCGAGTTTGATTGCAGCGCTCCCGGAATGGTGGGCGGCGGAGAGGAGAAGGCGCTGCCGCAGATTAAGGAATTGGCGGAGTTGGACGCCGCCGAGGGGCATTACGCGGCGGGGAATTGCCGGCGACAAAAAAAGGATTTTGCGGTTGCCGATGAAGAATTCAGCAAGGCGCTGGAGAGCTATCCAAAATCGGCGGAACTGATCTACGACATCGGCGATTATGCGGTGAGGCGCAGCCAGCCGGAGAGGCTGCGGGCGGTGGCGGAGGCCGGCGAGCGCGTGGCTCCGGGCGACCCGAGGCGCGATTTTTATCGCGGTGTGGCGCTGGTGTTGAAAAAAGAGAAACCTGGCGAAGCCGAACGGTTTTTGCGTGAATATGCGAAAAAAGCTCCGACGCGGTCGGGCTATCCGCGGCCGGCGATGGCGCACGTGTGGCTGGGGCGGCTGTTCGAAAACGAGAGCAAGGCGGCGGATGCGGTGCGCGAATATGAAACCGCGCTGAAGCTCGATCCAAAAAACAAACCGGCGCAGGAATCGTTCAAGCGACTGAAAAAGGGCTGAACGTCAGCGAGTCCGCAAACGTTCGAGTTCTCCAGAAGAACAGCAGTGGAGCGCGATGATGGATTGGCGAGAAACAGCTTCAGTGGCGGTTGACGCGCTGCGCGCCAACAAGGTGCGCGCGATGCTGACGTCGCTGGGCGTGATCATCGGTAGCGCTTCAATTGTGCTGGTTGTCACAGTAGCGCTGACCAGCAAAACATTTGTGCTTTCGCAAATCGAGAGCATCGGCACCAACCTGGTCCAGGTGGAGTTGGTTCAAAGAGCTGATAAGCCGCAGCCACTTAGTTATGAAATGACGATAGAGGACATGGAGGCAGCCAAGTCCATTCCCAATGTGATCGAAGTAGCGGGCACGCGGGAGCTGCCGATGACAGTGATCGCGGGCGGTGTGGAGCGTCCGGTGAACCTCGTGGGAGTGACGGAAGGCTACCAGACCATTCGCCGCCTGCTGGTTCTGCGTGGACGCTATCTCGATGCAGCGGATATGGAAATGCGCAGCAAAGTGTGTTTGATCACGACGCAACTCGCGGATCGGATGTTTGGGCAAGAGAATCCGATCGGGAGATCGATCCGCATGGGAGAGTTGACGTTTACAGTGATCGGCGTCTTCCGTGAGCGCGTCGAAACCTTTGGCCTTTCCGATATTCAGGAAAACTCGGTCATCCTCCCCTTCACGCTCATGAAGTATTACACCGGCATGGAGGTAGTGCGCCTGCTGGACGTGCAAGCGTCGCATGCGGAAGACGTGCCATCCGTGCAGCGGCAGTTGAGCCAATTGCTGCAGAGCCGACATCCGGAGGGCGCGGAATACAAGGTGCTGACACTGACCGCAATTCTGGCCGCGGCGCGGAACATTTCGCTGGCGCTGACGATTTTGCTTATCGTCATTGCCTTTATCGCGTTGCTGATCAGCGGAATTGGGATCATGAACATCATGCTGGTGACGGTGCAGGAGCGCACGCGGGAGATTGGTATTCGGAAGGCGATTGGAGCGGCACGCCGGGAGATCATGTATCAGTTTCTGTTCGAATCCATCGTCATTAGCGGTGGCGGAGCGGTGATCGGGATTCTGATCGGCATCGCCATCCCGGTGACGGCGCAGTTTTTCCTGCCGGGGAGTCTGCGCGTTCCGGTCTCTCCTCTGAGCGTGATCGTGGCCTTCGTGGTTTCGTGTTCCACGGGGCTTTTCTTCGGGTACTTGCCGGCGAATCAGGCGGCGAGCCTGGAGCCGGTGGAGTCCCTGCGATACGAGTGATGAAGATCTTGGTATAAGAAAAAACAAGCAGAAAAGTCAGTTGCGGGCTGGAGGCAAGCCATGCTGAGACCGTTTCGAATCGCTGCAATGGGCAGTGTGCTGTTGGCGCTATTTTCCGGGAACGCTGCTGCGCAGGAGGGGACGGTGCCGACGCCGGGAGGCGCGGCGCCGGTTGCACTCACGCTAAAGCACGCGATCGAGCTGGCGCTGCAAAATAGCAGGGACATTCAGGTGGCAAAGATTCAGGCCAGAGGCGCCGACCACTCGGCACAAATTACGCGCGCGCAATTCCTCCCCAACCTTTATGCGGGTTCCGGTGCGGGTTACACCAATGGTATTCCGGAAACGCCGGGCGGGCGCGCGCCATCCGTTTTCAACGTGACTTATACGGAGCAGGTATTCAACGAGCCTCTGCGCGGACAGGCCAAGGAGCTGGAGGAGCAATCCAGATCGCAAAAGATTGTGCTCGAGGATGCGCGCAACAGCGTAATCACACGAACGGCGATGGCCTATCTCGAGCTGGGCAAGGTGCGGCATTCGCTGGAACTTCTTAGGAAAGAGGGTGAGAGCGCGGAGAAGATTCTTCAGGTGACACAGGAACGGCAGGGGGAAGGATTCGAATTGCCGGTGGAAGTGACCAAAGCGCAGTTGACGAAAGCACAAGTGGTGCAACGAATTCTCCAGCTCGAAGCGCGGCAAGACGAGCTGGAAGTGTTTTTGAGATATCAACTGGGGCTTGCGGAATCTCAAGCGTTCGAGGTTGCCCCCGAAGAGTTGCCGGGAGAGGCAGAGCAAGAGGGGGACAATCTGGTGGCCCTGGCGATGACCAACAACGCTGGGCTGCAACTGGCGCAATCCGATGTGCGCGCGAAGGAGTTTCGCTTCAAGGGTGAGAAGCGCGGATATTTGCCAACGCTGGAACTGGTCAGCGTGTATAGCGTGCTGGCGAAGTTCAACAATTACACCGAGTTCTTCAGTCATTTTCAGAGGAACAATTTCAACGTAGGAATTCAATTGCAGGTGCCAATTTTCAGTCCGCGGATCAAGGCGGCTATTTCGCTGGCGCAGGTGAACCTGGACGCCGCGAGGGCCGGCTTGGTGAACAAGAAATCGGAAGTGAGTGCGGAAGTACGGCAGAAAACACGGCGCGTGCGGGAGATGGATGCGTCCAAGGAAGTGAAACGGCTGGAGCTGCAACTCGCGCAGCAAAATGTCGCCGTGCTTCAGGCGCAGTTTGGCGAGGGGAAACTGAACCTGCGAGAAGTGGAAAGGGCGCGGCTGGAAGAAAATGAGAAATGGATGGCCTATCTGGACGCAGGATTTCAGAAGCAGCAGGCACAACTCGAGCTGCTGAAGACGGCGGGGCAGCTAGACAAGGTTTGGCACTGATAAGAAGAGATCAGAGAACAGAGAATAAGGAATGGAGAGCAGCGAAGTTCGGCTGGGTACTTTTGGATGCTTGAGCAGAAAAGTTTGAACGCACTTTTGGAGGCAGTGAAGAAACTGGACGGTGGATTCGCCAAACTGCCTGCGCTGGAAGGCGACGCGCAAGGAATGGCGCGGATAGCGGAGGTTCTGAACGCGACCGCGGAACGACTGCAAAACAATTACCCCTACTTTCATCCGTTGTATGCCGGGCAAATGCTGAAGCCACCGCATCCGGTAGCGCGCCTGGCGTACGTGCTGGCGATGTGGATCAATCCAAACAATCACGCGCTGGATGGCGGGCGGGCTACCTCGGCGATGGAAAAGGAAGCGGTCGCGGAGATCGCCGCGATGTTCGGATGGAAGAATTTTCTCGGGCATCTCTGCGGTGGCGGGACGATGGCCAACCTCGAAGCGCTGTGGGTTTCGGGACAATTGCAACCGGGGAAAAAGATTCTGGCCAGCGAGCAGGCCCACTACACGCACAGCCGAATAAGCGGAGTGCTCCAATTGCCATTCGAAACGGTGCCATGCGATGCGCAGGGCCGCATGGACGTGAACGTGCTGACGGAGCGCGTGGACCGCGGCGACGTAGGGACTGTCGTGGCGACTATGGGGACGACTGCAACAGGTTCGGTGGATCCGCTTCCGGAGATTCTTGCGCTGCGGGAAAAACATGGATTCCGGGTCCACGCGGATGCTGCTTACGGCGGCTATTTCGTGCTTGCGGAAAATCTTGGGGAGACTGCCACCCTGGCCTTCGCGCGCATCGGAGAAGCAGACTCCATTGTGATCGATCCGCACAAACACGGCTTGCAGCCGTATGGGTGCGGTTGCGTGCTGTTTCGCGATCCAGGCGTGGGACGATTGTATAAGCATGATTCGCCGTACACGTATTTCAGTTCCACCGAGTTGCATCTGGGTGAGATCAGCCTGGAATGTTCCCGGCCGGGCGCAGCCGCAGCAGCATTATGGGCAACTCAAAAATTACTGCCGCTGAAAAAAGGCGGAGAATTCGCGCAGGGGCTGGAACGCGGGCGGAAGGCCGCACTGGCGTTGTTCAAAAAAGTGCTGGAGGATTCACGATTCATCGGCGCGTTCGAGCCGGAACTGGACATCGTTGTTTTCGTACCTCGAGCCGCGAGCGCAAGTGCGGCCTCGATGCTGACTCGCAAGATTTTCGAAGCGGCGGCCCAGCGCAATCTTCATCTCGCCGTGGCCGAATTGCCTGTGGCATTTTGGGGAGAGAATCTCGGCGGGATGAATCGTGATCGCGAAACGCTAACCTGCCTGCGCTCCGTGCTGATGAAGCCGGAGCACTTCGATTGGGTGGAGCGAATCTGGGAACAGCTCTCGCGTGCCACAGAAGATGTTTTGAAAACCTGAACATTCGAAGGTAAGCCCTATCGGCAGGAGTATTGCTGTCTTCCTGGGGACCCGCAAAAGCAGCGATACCTGTTCAATGCGTTATTTCGCCCCTCGGTGCAGGATAAGACCCATTAGCAGAAAGGTTTGGGGGCCGAAGGCGAACTCAGGTAAACTGGAGTTGGTAATTTCTAGGCTCGGGCGCGCCCGCAGGCGATGCCCGGATGAAGCGCAGCCGGAAGGGAAGATTTGGGCTTCCGCGCTGGCAAAACTGGATTCAGAAGCTGAGGGTGAAGAATGCCGGATGTAATGAAGACGTTGTTGTTGAACCCGCCAAGCTTTGAAAATTTTGATGGCGGAGCAAGTTCGCGGTGGCCCGCGACGCGCGAGATTGAATCGTATTGGTACCCTGTTTGGCTGACGTATCCCGCCGGGATGATTCCGGGCAGCCGGCTGCTGGATGCCTCTCCCCACAAAGTGAACTGGCAGCAGACCGTGCAGATCTGTAAAGACTACGAGTTTTTGATTCTTTTTACCTCCACGGTTGGCCTGGAAAGCGACATCAAGCTCATCCGCAAGATTAAAGAAGCCAATCCCAGCATGAAAATTGCTTTCGTGGGGCCGACGGGGCACATTAAGCCAAATGAGACCTTGATGGCCAGCGAGGACATCGATTTTGTGACACGCGGAGAGTTCGACCACTCGGTGGTGGAATACGCGCACGGGAAACCGCTCAGTGAGATTCAGGGAGTGAGCTACCGCAAGGACGGGAAAGTCGTCCACAACCCGGAGCGTGCGCAGCTGCACACCGAAGAGCTGGATGCGCTGCCGTTCGCGACCGATATTTACAGGCGCGACCTGGAAATCGAGCGCTACAACGTGCCGTTCCTGCTGCACCCGTATGTTTCGTTTTATACCACGCGCGGCTGCCCGGCGCTTTGCACCTTCTGCATGTGGCCGCAGACGATTTCCGGACATGCCTGGCGCACGCGATCGACGGAAAACGTGGCGCGCGAAGTGAAACAAGCGCTGGGGTATTTTCCGCAGATGAAGGAAATTTTCTTCGACGACGACACCTTCAACATCCGCAAGGACCGGGTGATTGATCTCGCGGGCAAGTTCAAGCCGCTGAAGTTTCAATGGTCCTCGACGGCGCGCGTGCACAGCGACTACGAGACGGTTAAAGCGATGGCTGACGGCGGCGCGCGGCTCTTCATTGTGGGTTTCGAATCCGGCGATCCGCAAATTCTGAAAAACATCAAGAAAGGCGCGACGGTCGAAATGGGGCGCGCCTTCATGAAGAATTGTCGCAAAGTCGGAATCAAGGTGCATGGCGACTTCATCATCGGATTGCCGGGCGAGACAAAAGAGACGATTCAGAAAACCATCGAGTACGCCAAGGAATTGGATTGCGAGACGATTCAGGTATCGCTGGCGCATGCCATGCCGGGAACGGAACTTCATGACAGCATGGCCGCGCAAGGCTTCCTGAAAGTCGAGGCGTTGGCGGATTCCAGCGGTCACCAGTTGCCGCACATCGAGTACCCACATCTTTCCAAGGCGGAGATGATGGGAGGCGTGAACCGTTTTTACGACGAGTATTATTTTCGACCCAAAGTCGTTTGGCGCATTGTGAAAGAAGCGTTGTGGGACAGCAATGAGCGCAAGCGCCTGTACCACGAGGCGACGGAGTTTTTGAAGCTGCGCGCAGAGCGGCTGAAGTGGGCGCGGCAGGGCGGCGACGACTACAAAAAGCCCATGATTTCCGTGCCGGAGACTCCTTCGGCTTCCGGACACGACTAGCCGCAAAAAATGGCAAGCGATAGAAGGTTGAGAATCAAGACGCTGTTCATGGTCTTGGCGATGGTTGTGTGCGCCAATGCCGGAGACTTGCTGCTGAAGCGCGGAATGTCCCAGAACGGCGCCGTCCAACTGACCTCCGCAGGACTCGCGCACGCGTTCCGGCTGACCGTCACCAACGGGACGATCTGGCTCGGCATTTTCTTTCTGTCGGGCTTTATGCTGAGTTACATGACGGTGCTGAGCTGGGCGGACTATAGCTACGTGATGCCCGCCGGCGCGTTTGGCTACGCGCTGCTCACGTTGATGGCGGTCATTTTTCTGCATGAATCGGTTTCGCCGCGCCGTTGGCTGGGCGTGGTGCTAATTTGCGTGGGAGTACTGCTCGTTGGGCAGACCAAGCCGCGGACTACGGAAGTGGCGAGCGAGGCAGTGGCATGACGCGCGTGATTCTCGCTCTGGCGGTGCTGATTCTCGGCAGCACCGGGGGAGAGATTGCCATCACCTACGGGATGAAGGCCACCGGAGAGCCGACACGGCTGCGGCCGCGCGCGCTGCTGCAGTTTCTTGGGCGTGCGCTCTGCAATGGGTGGTTCTGGGCGGGAATTCCGTTGATGGCGGTCTCCTTTTATTCCTTGTTGATCTTGCTTTCGTGGGAGCCGATCAGCTTTGTAATTCCCGCGTCGGCGCTGAGTTACGTGGCAGGAACGCTCGGAGCAAAGTACATCTTGTGCGAGCAGATCAGCGCTGCGCGTTGGGCGGGCGTCCTGCTGGTATGCGCGGGCGTCGCGCTCGTCGCAGCGGGTTAGAGTCCTTGGATTCGAGCGAAATAGTCATCAACAAAGTCAGGAAGTGGAGTCACAGTTCTGGGTACCAGGTCGGTGCTGTCGGAAGGCAACGGTCAAAGCCTCCCGGCAACCCAGTGAACTGCGGGCGCATCGGAACGAAAAGCGTAGTTGAGTTCAAACTCCTGTGGGACGGACAGGATCCCTTCGCATCAGCAGTGGATGTGCGATGGGGATTTGGGGCGACAGGAATGTTGCTGGACACTCTCGGCTGGATTGCTCTGATGCTTGGGGCCGCATGGCTGGCTGCGTGCGTTTCATCGCTCTTATCCTTTCCGATTTCCCCACGTTTAGCTGGTCTCGGATTTCATCGAAAACTCATTCTTGCACTGCAAATGGATAGCGGGACGCGGTGTCGGCGTGCTTTGAAATGGTGAAAATTATTCTTATTTTCGGGTTTGTTGGAATCCTGACGTCGACGATCTACCTCAGCTTGGTGTTTGCGGCCACGATCCGTTTCCGGCACCGACCCAAGACCATGCCTCTGTTCACGCCTCCTGTGAGCGTGCTGAAGCCATTGCACGGCGCGGAACCAGGCTTGAGAGAGTTCCTGGAGGGGTTCTTCCAATTGGACTATCCGGAATACGAGATTTTGTTCTGTGCGCGGCACGAAGCCGACCCGGGGCTGGCGATCGCGGGCGACTTGTCTAGAAAATATCCGCGCGTGCCGGTGCGGATCATGACATCCGGGGAGCCACCCTGGCCCAATGCGCGGTGCTTTTCGCTGAATGAGATGAAATCCGCCGCGCGGCACGATATTTTGGTAATTACGGATAGCGACGTGCGCGTCAAGCCGGGATATTTGCGCGCCGTGATGGAACCGTTCCGGCAAGAAAAAACCGGGCTGGTCACGTGTGTCTATCGCGGTGTAGCCGCGCAAGGCGGATTTTGGGCGCGATTGGAAGGGATGGGAATGTCCGTGGAGATGACTTCCGGCGTGCTCGTGGCTGAAATGCTGGAGGGAATGCGGTTCGCCCTTGGTCCGTCCATGGCTGTGCGGAAGAGTTGTGTTGATCAAATTGGTGGCTTCGAAAAGCTGGGCGATTATTACGCGGATGACTTCATGCTCGGCAGGCTCGTTGCTGAAAGCGGAAGCATTGTCGTGCTGTCAGACCACGTGATCGATCACTGCATTGTGAATACAAGGTTTGATAAGTCCCTGGGCCATCAGTGGAACTGGATGAAGAGCACTCGATTCTCGCGGCCAATGGGCCATCTCGGGACAGGGCTCACGTTCGGATTGCCGTTCGGCTTGCTGGCGTTCGCGACGGCGACGATGATTGGCAAACCCTGGCTCGGTCTGGCGCTTTTGGCATGGACTGTGGCGGCGCGCGTGTTTCAATCTGTCCTGGTAGGCTGGTACGTGGTCAAAGACAGAGATGCCGTTCGGCTCGCGTGGCTCTATCCCCTGCGCGACTTGATGGGCGGCCTCCTGTGGATGGCAAGCTATGCCAGCCGGAGGGTCGGCTGGCGCGATGACTTGTTCGAATTGAGGAAGAGCGGTGTAGTGCGGTTGATTCCTGCAGAGGAACGCCCCACCAGTACGCACCAATAAGCGCCAAGAACTTTCTGGCTCCAGTCGGGAGCCGATTCTCCAAAATATCCGGACTTATGAGGATCGCGGGATTGGCGTGCGCTGCGCAAGCTGCTAGAGTAGCGCGAAGAGCAATCGCGCCGGAAAAATTGCCGCCAATGACTCGCAAATTTGCATGATTCTCGTCTCCGCAGCGTGGCGCTATGCAGTACTGCTGTCGGCGGCGACTCCATTGGTTTACTTCGCGCTCGCAACAGTAGCAGCGCTGCGCTTCTTCAGGCGAGGGCGCGCGCGAGCGCTTCCGGATTACACTCCTCCCGTCAGCCTGCTCAAACCGGTGCGCGGGCTTGATTTTGGCTCGTACGAAAATTTCGCCAGTTTCTGCCAGCTGGATTATCCCGCGTACGAGATTCTCTTCGCAGTGAATGACGATCGCGACCCTGCCGTGAGCGTAATTCAACGGATCATTGCGGATTTTCCCCAGCGGCGAATTCGCCTGCTGGTGGGAGCGGAGCAGTTGGGCACAAACCGCAAAGTGAACAAGCTGGCGCGCCTCACGCGGGAAGCGCAGCATGATGTGCTGGTGTTGACGGACGGCGACGTGCGTGTTGGGGCAAACTATTTGCGTGAAGTCGTTGCGCCTCTCGCGAATCGAACGACTGGCGCCGTAACGTCTTTCTACCGCGCGATTGCCGAGCGCAATCTCTGGGCGGAAATTGAGGCCGTTGGCGCTTCGAGCGATTTTTTTGCCGGGGTTTTGATGGCGGGGTGGACCGAAGGCATTCGCTTTGCTTTGGGAGCTTCCATCGCCACGACAAAAGAATGGCTGAGCAAAATGGGCGGATTCGAAGCGATTGCGGACACCCTGGCGGATGACTATGAACTGGGCTACCGGATCGCAAAAGCCGGCGGAGCGGTGATCTTGTCGCATGAACCGGTGTGGACGATGTACCCGGCTCAGAGCTTTCGAGGATTCTGGAACCATCAGGTGCGCTGGGCGCGAACCATTCGGTTGTGCCGGCCGTTATCTTATATAGGATTACTGTTCACGCAGGGACTGCCGTGGGTTTTGCTTGCAGCTCTGCTTGCGCCGGCCACGTGGATCGCAGGTGCCTACCTTTTTGCCTACCTAATTCTGCGCTTTGCCATGGCTTGGACGGTCGGGGTTTGGGGTGTAGGGGATGAGGTTTTACGACGCAAACTGTGGCTCGTCCCGTGGCGTGACGCAATCCATTTTATCGTCTGGCTTGCAAGTTTTGGCTCGAATCACATTCAATGGGGCAGCACGGAGTACGTCATCCGCGAAGGAAGGATGATCCGTGTTGGTGAAATGCATGAGAAGTAGGCAAACCGCGTGGCCGTGCTGCTCCATAGCAATCCTTTGAATGACGCTGAGCGCGCTTTAGTTGACGGTTCTGGAAAACCCGATTAAATTAGATGAGTAAGATCGCAGCAGTCTGAAGCGTGCAGGGCCGCACCCCTGCTGGGAGATCGTCCAACGGTAGGACTCCAGATTCTGGATCTGGCTATCCTGGTTCGAATCCAGGTCTCCCAGCCAACTCTTTTCTAGCTTAAATCGCGACTGCGGGCTATTCCGACTTCTAAAGATCCAATGGTTTGCGCCCGGCCATGCCATTCAGCCTCTAACTCCCCACGCAGATTGAACCCCTCACCAGCGGAAAACCCCTCCCGGGATCCTAGACGCAGTTTGTAACCTTTCGTAACAGACTTATACTCCGCCAATTGGCCGGTTTCAAATGTAAGTTGTTCATTTAAAACGTTTTATGTAGGAATGAGCGTTGGGCGCGAACGTGCTATTTCTAGGGTGCCGGCGAGGGTATTCGGCTGTTGAACTGTATCGGAGCGAATGATGAGAATGCACCTAAGAAAGCCGCAACGAGGTTTCACCCTGGTCGAAGGGCTCGTTGCCGTGTCCCTGATCATGATTGTGATGGGCATGGCCATCATCAATTTTGGGAACGCAATCCCGAACGCCAAGGCCAACTCCGCGATGGACCAGATGCTCTACCAGTTGCGTTCAGCGCGCGCACGGGCCATCGCTCATCGCCGTGAGGTCCAGATCACATTTGTCGGGAACAACCAGATGACCATCGCGGAACTAGCGACGGTCGGCGCAGCGCCTCCTCCAACCACTGTTTCCTTTGAGGGCGGCGCGAAATACATGGTGTTCAATGGAGGGGCAACGGGCGGAACGGTTCCGGACATCCCCGCACCTTACAACTTTGGAAATGCCGCAGCAATCTACTTTGGCGGAATCGGCGGCGGTCCTCCGGTCATGAAATTCACCACAAACGGTTCCTTCATCGATGGTGGAAACACGCTGTTGAACGGCACGGTCTTCATCGGCATTACCGGGAATCCCAGAACAGCGCGCGCCGTCTCTGTGCTTGGAGCCACGGGCCGCATACGGGAATACCACTGGGACGGCACCCAGTGGCAGGAATAGGGAGAAGGCGATGACGCAGAACAGCAAGCGCACCAATCGGCAAACCGGTTTCACGCTGCTCGAAGCTATGATTGCCATCGTGATTCTTTCCTTCGGTATTTTGTCACTGGCTTCCGTGTACGCGCAGGGCATCCAGGTGGCGAGTCTGACGCAGTTTGATTACATCGCCGAAAAACAAGCCGAGGAAGCCGTAGAGACGATTTTCGCGGCGCGCGACTCCAAGCTGCTGGCCTGGACGAACATCCGCAATGTGACGGGTGCGGGCGGCGTCAATGACGGCGTCTTCATCGTCGGACCACGGCCGCTTCTCGCCGCCGGCCCGGATGGACTCTACGGAACCGCGGACGACGACGCCGCGAATCCGACGGTGGTCATTGTTAACGCTGGCCCGGACAAGATCCTAGGTACGGCTGATGACGTGGTGATGTCCCTGACGAACATGACCCGGACGATTGCCATTGTGGATGTTGTTGGCTCAACGGGCCTTCGGCAGATCACCATCACCATGACTTACACCGTCGGCCGCATGACGCGGCAATACACGCTGGTCAGCTACATCGCGCAATTTTCGTGAAGCTGGATTGAGGAGCAAGTAATGAAGAAAAACTCTGGATTCACGCTGGTGGAAATCATGATCGCCATGGGAGTGAGCATGGTGGCGCTGGCGGCCGCGTTCTTGATGTTCCGCGATTCCACCAAGGCCAACAATAACGTCACGCAGAGCTCGGATATGAGCGACAACATCCGGGCTGGACTTAACCTGGTCGTCCAGGATTTGATCCAAACGGGAACGGGAATCCCCACGGGCGGAATCTCCATCCCGAACACCATCAATGCCGCTGGCTGCAACATCGGCAAACCCGTCAATCGGCCTCCCGGCGCCTTGGGCCTGAAGTTCCAAGGCCCCAATGCCGCAAACGCGGGTTGCAACGTGATCCTCCCGGCCATCGAGCCGGGGGCTGACCTGGGCCCCACGATTGTCAGCCCCGACGGGACCTCCGGCCCCCGCACGGACGTCATCACCATCATGTATGCGGACAACACGCTGGCGATGGTTCAAAAACCGATTAACACCGCCGCGTGTCCCGCGGGAACCATCTCGGCGACTGGACTGACGATCACCTTCGATGCAAGTCCAGGCTGCGTGACGCTCGGTGCGGCCGGCATTCCCATCAACCCCGGCGACTTGCTCATGATTTACAACAGCAACAATCCCAATGGCATCTTGCAGACCGTTACTGCCGTAGCGGGCCAGACACTCACTTTTTCTCCGGGTGATGCCTTCAACCTGAACGGCCGCACTGCTACCGAAACCGCTGGCACCATCAAGCAGTTGCAGAATCTCAACGCCGCGGGAATCCCCAACGGCACTTACCCGCCCACCTCCGCCACGCGCGTCTGGATGATCACCTATTATCTCGACGCCACGGCTGACCCCAACCATCCGATGCTGATGCGCGAGGTGAACTTCAACGCGCCGCAGCCCGTCGCGGAGACGCTCGAAAACCTCCAGTTTGCTTTCAATTTCGCGGACGGTACCAACCCAGCCCCCGTCAACCAGTCCGCCGTTCCAACAGTTCCCTTGCCCGCGGGCGACAACGAGAATCAGATTCGTTCGGTGAACGTGTACATGGGTGCGCGTTCCACCAGCTCTGCCGCCACCCCCGGGAAATATGTCCGCACCAATCTGGCCACGCAGGTTGCCCTGCGCAGCATGGCCTACTTCAATACCTATAAGTAAGAGGAGCTCAGCGATGCGATCTTCAAGAACATTCTCGAAAAGACAAGCGGGCATTGCGCTAATTACGACGCTGCTGCTGCTCCTGCTGATGTCCGCCATGGTGGTCGGCTTCGTCCTGCTCGTGACGGAAGGCCAGCGGCTTTCCGGTATGAACAACGATCAGAGCCGCGCGTTCTACGGCGCGGAAGCCGGCATGGAAAAACTCACTGCGGACCTCGGGGCGCTCTTCGGCAACACCTACGCCCCCAGCGGTCCCCAGGTGAACGCTCTTACGGCGGTACCTCCGGCTCTTCCGGCGACCGCGCCCATTCAATTCGTGGACGCCCTGGGAAACAGCAGCTATCAAATTGCCTTCCCGGTGGACGGCAACGGAAACCCCAAGGCGTCGTTCGCACAGATCACTTCGGGCTCAAGCCCCTATCAGGGCATGACCGCTCTGGAAACGCCTTACACCTTGACAGTTGGAGCACGCACGACAAACGGCGCCGAGGTCAAACTGCAGAGAACCTTGCAGACGGTGGGCATCCCGCTCTTCCAATTCGGGATTTTCTCGCAATCGGATTTGGGCTTCTTTCCTGGCCCGAACTTCAACTTCGGTGGCCGCGTGCACAGCAATGGCAACCTATTTCTGGATAGCGGCGGAGCAGCTGGCGCGCTGCCAACCCAAACGCCCCCACCGCCAAACCAACTCTGGCTGGCGAATCCCGTGACCGCAGCCGGAGAAATCCTGCGCGACTGCCTTTCGAACGGCAATCCGGAAGGTATTGGACAACAGCATCAGGGCAGCGTCGAGATTACCAAGGGAGGAGGCGCGTTTCAGGCGCTTGGATTTGGACAAGGAAGCCAAATCGCCTGCCTAGGCACGGGGAAAAACCCGGCTTGGCCCGGGATCTCCGCTTCTTTCAATGGCAACCTTCGCAGCAACGTGAAGCCGCTCAATTTGACGATCTCGCTGCTCGGCAGCGTGCAACCGATTGACATCATTCGGCGCCCGACGATCAACGAAAGAGCGACCAATCCCGGTGTCCTCGGCGAGCGCTATTTTGCCGAGGCCAGCTTGAGAATCTTGCTATCGGATAACGCGGCGGACATTACCGGCTTGGATTGTGTCAGCCCCACCGCTCCGTTTAATTTGGCTGATATTGCGCTTCCGACCGGCGCCTGGGTCACTATCCCCGCTACCAATCTGAAAAACGCCATGATTGCAGCTGGTACACCTGTATTGCCGCTAGCGGCGTCTGGCGCCGTGGCGGGTGGAGCTTACACACCAGGCGTTACCGCTGGCGTTCCCGGAGGAGACGGGTATTGGCAGCCAAACGGCACAAAGACCATCACCGGGTACATCAAGATCGATGCGCAGACCGCCTACGGCAGCCCTTGCGGCACTTGGAAAGACGTGACTCTGGAAGTTCTCAGCCTGGGCTACGCAGGCAAGAACATCAATCCTGTGCCCCAATCGTACGACGGGACCAACCTTAACCCGAATTGGGGAGGCACGAATGGGCAGATGCAGGGAGCCTCTCTTGCAGCAATCCCACTCCCGTCCCTCCCGACTGTCCCCATGATTGACCCCAATACCGGCGGACAAGTCCAGATGGCATCACAAAGCGGCACACCTTTTGCCAATGGGGCCGCAGTATTCGCCGCGGCTCTGTTTAACAAAGGCACTTGTACGGACCCGCATCCCAATGCGGTGATCCGTCTTGAGCGCTTGCGTGACAATCCTTCTACAGTCCAAGTTGCCAAAGGAGTCAAAGGCACGCCCGCAGCGAATAAGCCATTGCAGTCCACGGTAGCGCAGGTGTGCGGCGTGGATCCTGCGACCAAGGCGGTCCTTGCCACTTCCCCGAGCGACTACTGGCCTAACGTATTCTTTGACACGCGCGAAGGGTACAACCGCCAGCCGACTCCAGCCGCCCCTTTCAATAACCGGATCACGCTGGGCGGCACGATGCACTACCTCGAACTGGACGTGAAGAATCTGGCGAGGTGGTTCTCTGGTACCCTTCCGGCTGCCGGATCATCCGGACCTCTCACCAGGGACCCTGTCGTCGCGCCGAACAATTTCGTGGTGTATGTCTCAGACCGCCGTAGCAATTATGTTCCTGCCGGAACCATCGTGGGCGCCTGGCCGCCGGCCTCTCCTTCCGGAAACGAGACCGGAGAGTACGGGTACGGTGACTTCATCAACTCAGCGACCCTCGCAGGATGCCCAAATAACGCGCTCGAGACGGGCGAAGACTTGGACGGCAACGGTGTTCTCTTTACTTATGGAGCGATTACTTTTCCTCCGCTCATGCTAAACAGCACCGGAGCCATAACCGCCAACACTCTTTTTCCCAACACTCTCACAGCCACCGTGGCCGACCCACAATGCGTCGGTCCGAACGGCGGGCTCCCCTGGCCGAGAACGTTTTTGCTCAACCCCAACGAGGCACGCGAGAATCCGTCTCCGCTCTTCCGTCGTGCCCTGAAGATCGTAAATGGAAACCTCATCAACTTGCCCGTGTGCCCAGGCGCAATCACTTGCGGCTTGACCATCGCAACCGAGAATCCCGCCTACCTCCAAGGCGACTACAACGCCAATTCAGCGAACAACGGGTTCGCGGATCCTAGCGTTGCTGCTTCCGTGGTGGCCGATGCATTCACGCTGCTCTCCAACCAGTGGAATGACATCAATACTTTCAGTTACCCCTTCAACACCGGTGGCCGCTCGGCGACGACGGCTTGGTACCGCTTGGGTGTCGTTGCCGGTAAGGGCCTTTCCTTCCCCATTCCTGGCTGGGATACCACGGCGATTGATGGCAGCCAGGACTTTGGAACAGATGGCGGAGTCCACAACTTCATGCGCTACCTGGAAAGCTGGGGCGGAACCTTGAACTACACAGGCTCCATCGTGAGCATGTACTACAACCGACAGGCCATCGGACTGTACAATTCAGGCGGCAACAACTACAGCCCGCCAAACCGTGGCTACCAGTTTGACGCGAACTTCCTGAACCCCTTGCTCCTGCCGCCGCGGACGCCGATGTTCCGCGATATCAACACGACAGGATTTACGCAGCTGCTTTTGCCAACCCAGTAACGCGCAGCCTTGTGCTGCACAGCGCGGCCCCACGTCCCCGGGGCCGCGTTTTTTCGGCGGGATGATTTGGTGATCGCGAATTTGCGCCGTAGTTCTTGCGAGATTGGCGCCCTCGGGCAGCTACCTGGGAGAAGCAAGCTATGGCCGATAATTCATCATCAGGGGAATCTTCCTCCTCCAAATCGCTGCTCTTCATGATGGCAGCGATGTTCTGCGGCTTCGGCATCCTTCTTGGCGGAGGTCTGCTGATGGCTTCGCGCGTGATTCATTCCCTGCAGATCCGCGCGGAAGGCGACAAGACCACTGTGCGCACTCCTCTTGGTGATTTCCGCGTCGAGAAGGCTGCAGAAGTTGGTCCTGGCCTGCCTGTCTATCCCCAGTCCTCTCTCGTGATGCCGGGTGGACAAGCGCACACACTCCTCAATGACAACCAGCCACAAGTGCTCACCAGCACCTATCACACGAACTCTTCCCGCGAATACGTCGTCAACTGGTATGTCGAGCACTTGAGCCCGGAATTTGTGCGCCAGGATGCCGGCCCCAAGAATTTGCCGGAAGTTTTCCACGATTCTCACATTTCCGATGACGACATCACTTTCGTCGGCGAACGCGGCGACCAATTTCGCCTAGTTTCTCTGACTGCCGAAGACATGGGTACGAAGATCGTCCTGCTCCGCTCGGCCAAACCGGCGTCTCAGCCTCCTACGCAATCGCAAGCAGAGTCGCCCAGCGCCGTCACAACTCCCTAGTTAACTTCGCCCTTCAACTCTCCTGATCCTTGGGTGTACCGGAACAGGCACTTCCCGTAAGCCGTTGATGCCTCAGCGCCCGAAAAATGCGACCATAGGCGGAGTTTTCTTTTGAGGATTCCCAACCATGCCTCGCCTCCAGACCACCGAAGACCGCCGGCTCGAAGAAGCGCGCACCCGAAGAAAACACTGGAAGCGCTGGGGACCTTACCTCTCTGAACGTCAGTGGGGAACGGTTCGCGAAGATTACAGTCCGGGCGGCACGGCCTGGGAATTCTTTCCGCACGACCACGCGCGTTCGCGCGCCTATCGCTGGGGGGAAGACGGCATCGGAGGAATCTGTGATCGGCACCAGATGATGTGCTTCGGGTTGGCGCTGTGGAACGGACGCGACCCCATTCTGAAGGAACGGATCTTCGGCCTCACCGGAAACCAGGGCAATCACGGCGAAGATCCTAAAGAATATTACTTTTACCTCGATTCCACGCCGACGCACAGTTACATGCGCATGCTGTACAAATATCCGCAGGCCGAGTTTCCCTACGAATATCTGGTCGAAGAGAATCGGCGGCGCGGCCGCGGCGAGCCGGAATTCGAATTGCTCGACACCGGAGTTTTTGCCGAAAGCCGCTACTTCGATGTTTTCATCGAATATGCCAAGGCCGATGTAGAGGACATGGTCATCAAGATCACGGCCGTGAATCGCGGACCGGAAATGGCTACGCTCCACGCGCTGCCGCAATTGTGGTTTCGCAACACCTGGTCCTGGGGCAAGGATCTGCGGCGTCCCCTCGCGCGTAAAGGCGCCAGCGTGCCGGGAAGCGCTTGTGTCGAATTGCAGCATTGGCAATACGGCAAGCGCTGGCTGCTCTGCGCGGGGCAACCCGAATTGCTCTTCACGGAAAACGAAACCAATAACGCACGCCTCTTCGGCAGCAGAAACCGGTCACCCTATGTGAAGGATGCATTTCACGAATATTTTGTTCGCGGCAATAAAGCGGCAGTGAACCCGGAGCAGATGGGAACCAAGGTTGCCGCGTACTATCCATTGGAGCTCGGGGCCGGCGAATCCGCCACGCTAAAACTGCGGCTCACCGATCTTGAGCCCCTTGGCGGGATGAATACCGCCGCGGGCACGGTGGGCGGATTCGTTTCACCCGGCACGCAGGAACGCTCCGAAGGGGTTCCTGGCACGAATGATTTTGCTGCCGGGTTCGACGGATTATTTGCCTTGCGCCAAAAGGAAGCCGAAGAGTTCTACACTTCGCGCATTCCCAAGGAGCTCTCGGAGGACGCCAAGGTTGTCATGCGCCAATCGTTTTCCGGAATGCTCTGGTCCAAGCAATTTTATCACTATGACGTCCGGACCTGGCTGGAGGGCGACCCCGCCGGTCCTAAGCCTCCGGCAGAGCGCTGGAAAGGCCGCAACAAGGATTGGACGCATCTCTACAACGACGACATCATTTCCATGCCGGACAAGTGGGAGTATCCGTGGTACGCCGCTTGGGACCTCGCATTTCACTGCATCCCGCTGGCGCTCGTTGATCCGGACTTCGCCAAGGACCAGCTCATTCTGCTGCTGCGCGAATGGTACATGCATCCCAATGGGCAGCTCCCGGCATATGAATGGGCGTTTGGCGACGTGAACCCGCCGGTGCATGCCTGGGCGGCGTGGCGCGTTTATAAAATCGAACGGCGAGTGCGTGGCGTTGCCGACCGCGGCTTCCTGGAAAAAGTGTTTCACAAGCTCCTTCTCAATTTCACCTGGTGGGTGAACCGCAAAGACCCGGACGGCGCGAACATTTTTCAGGGCGGATTTCTCGGCTTGGATAACATCGGAGTTTTCGATCGTTCGGCGCCGCTCCCCACCGGCGGCCATCTCGAGCAATCCGACGGTACCAGCTGGATGGGCATGTATTGCCTGAACATGCTGGCGATCGCTCTGGAACTGGCCAAAGAAGATCCCGCCTACGAAGATGTCGCCAGCAAATTCTTCGAACACTTCGTCTACATCGCGCGCGCCATGAACGATTTCGGCACCGATGGGCGCTCTCTTTGGGACGACGAAGATGGCTTCTACTACGACGTGTTGAGGCTCCCCAACGGCGAAGAACACTTTCTGAAAATTCGCTCGATGGTCGGATTGATCCCGCTCTTTGCGGTGGAAACCCTGGAACCCGAAATTGTTGATCGCCTGCCGGGATTCAAACGCCGCATGCAGTGGTTCATCGACAATCATGCTGACGTACCGGAACACATCGAAATGACCCAACGTTCCGCACGGGGTGTGCGACGTCTGCTTTCCCTCGTGAACCGCAAGCAGCTCAAGCGTGTGCTGACGCGCATGCTGGATGAAACGGAATTTCTTTCGCCCTATGGCGTGCGCGCGTTGTCGCGCTTCCACAAGGACCAACCCTACGAAGTGCATGTGAACGGAAATGTGAACCGCGTCGATTACGAGCCTGCGGAATCCTCCACCGGCCTCTTCGGTGGCAATTCGAACTGGCGCGGGCCCATCTGGTTTCCCGTTAACTATCTCCTCGTCGAATCCCTGCAAAAATATCACCACTATTATGGAGAAGACTTCAAAGTGGAGTGCCCCACGCACTCCGCAGAGGAATCCAATCTCTGGCAAGTCGCCGCGGAAATCTCCCGCCGGCTCATTCATATCTTTCTGCGCGGGCCGGACGGGCGCCGTCCGGTGGCGGGCGGATTGGAGCTCTTTCAGAGTGATCCGCATTGGAAAGATCTCATGCTATTCCATGAATATTTTCATGGCGACAACGGGGCCGGCCTCGGTGCGAACCATCAGACCGGCTGGACCGGTCTGGTCGCCAAACTCATCGAACAAAGCGGGGAGTAACGTGCCGCAGCTGGTGATCCGGGAAGCCACTCTTCGGGACGAACCGGAGCTTCTTGGCATGATGCGCCAGTTGGCCGAACAGGAGCCGGGTAAAATCAAGTTTGACGAGCGCGCGGCCGGCGCAACCTTTCGGAAGTTTTTGTCGCTTCCCTCGTCCGGGCGCGCATGGCTGCTCTGGGAAGGGAACACCATCGTCGGCTATATCGTGCTCACGATCGGTTTCAGCTTCGAATTTCACGGCCACGATGCCTTTATCGATGAACTGTACATCGACGCCGCACATCGCCGGCGAGGTTTTGGACGTCAGGCTGTTGAGTTCCTGGAGAAAAAAGCGCGCGAGTTGGGTGTGAACGCTATCCATCTCGAAGTCGACCACGGGAATGATCCGGCGTTCGAACTCTATCGGCGTACGGGGTACGAAAGTCACGATCGATTCTTGATGACCAAATGGTTGAACCGTTAGGTTCGGGACATAGGGTAATTTATGAGCGGGAATTTTACTGAAAAAGTAGTGCTTGTGGCCGGTGGCACCGGTGGGTTGGGGCGTGCGGTAAGTCTCGCCTTTCTCGCGGAAGGCGCCAAAGTCGCTGTCACTTATCGGAAACAGGAAGAACTGGATGCCCTAAAAACTGCGGCGGGTGCAAATGCCTCTCAGCTGGAAGGGTTTGGCGTAGATGTCACTGATGAAGCCGCCGTGCGCCAGCTCGTCGAAAAAATTCTCGCGCAGCATGGCCGTCTCGACGTGCTTGTAATCACGGTGGGCGGTTACGCGGGTGGCACGAAGTTATGGGAGCTGGAAACCAAAGTGTTCGATCAAATGCTGGCACTGAATCTGCGCTCGGGATACGCACTGTCGCGTGCCGCCGTGCGGGCGATGCTGAAGAGGGGCCGCGGTGCCATCGTCAACGTCGCGGCAAAAGCAGCGGTTGATCATGCCGCCGGCGCGGCTGCTTACGCAGCTTCAAAATCAGCGGCCGTCGCTCTGCTCGATGCGCTGGCTGCGGACGTAAAAGGCAGCGGCATTCGCGTGAATTCCATTCTCCCCAGCATCATCGATACGGAAGTGAATCGCAAAGCCATGCCTTCGGCGGACTTCTCCAAGTGGCCGAAACCCGAGGACATCGCCCGCGTCATTCTGTTCCTGTGCAGCGACGATGCCAGAGTCATCCATGGCGCGGCCATTCCGGTTTACGGCGACAGTTAGAATCTGCAATTCATTTCACAAGCAAGAATTGACTATTCTCGTTTAGACTAGCGCGCGCTACGATTCGAACGAGAGGAGCGGCGGTGCCGGAACAGGCGGAAATCCAGTTTGGCCGAGAAATCTGTGGCGACCTCGCCGCCGCCGAATCGCGCGAGTGGCTTGTCACCAACGGAATCGGCGGCTACGCCTCCGGTACCGTTGCGGGAAGCTTGACGCGCCGCTACCACGGCTTGCTGATTGCCGCGCTACAGCCGCCTGTAGGCCGCACCCAGCTTGTCGCCACCATCGACGAAGTCGTCCACTATTCGGGGAGCGATTTTTCTCTCGTCACGCACCGGTGGTCCAGCGGTGCAATCGATCCCAAGGGTTTTCTCAACCTGGAAAGTTTCCATCTCGAAGGGACTAAGCCTGTCTGGACCTACGCGCTTGCTGACGCGCTTCTGGAAAAACGTGTGTGGATGCGTCAGGGTGAGAACACCACTTACATTCAGTACACCCTGGTTCGCGGCAGCAGCGCCGTGGAAATGGAATGCAAGGCGCTCGTGAACTACCGCGATTTTCATTCTTCGACGCACGCGGGCGATTGGCAAATGAAAATCGAGCCGGTCGAGCGTGGTGTGAAAGTGGTCGCCTTTGACGCGGCCACGCCATTCCATCTCTTGAGCGCGGAAGCGGCCTGCGAGGCGCGCCATGAGTGGTATCGCGGCTGCTACCTTGCGGAAGAGACCGCGCGCGGACTTGATGACAGTGAGGATAATCTCTTTGTAGCGTTGTTCCGCGCCAAACTGGACGTCGGGGCCAGCGTAACGATTGTCGCGACCACCGAGGGCGCGGCTGCTCTGGACGGTGAAACGGCCAACGCGCGGCGCGCCAACTATGAAGTGAAGTTATTCCAGTCTTGGCAGGAGAAAAACGAAGCGCTCTCAGCGGAAGCGCCTTCCTGGCTGTGGCAGCTCATCCTCGCTGCCGACCAATTCATCGTCAAGCGCACCCTGCCGGAAGAGCCGGACGGCCGCAGCGTCATCGCCGGCTATCACTGGTTCGGCGATTGGGGCCGCGACACCATGATCGCGCTGCCGGGATTGACTCTCTCCACCGGGCGCGCCGATGTAGCGCAACGGATTCTTCTCGCCTTTTCGCGCTACGTTGATGGCGGGATGCTGCCGAACAATTTTCCTGACGCCGGCGGCAAGCCCGAATACAACACCGTGGACGCCGGGCTCTGGTATTTCGAAGCCGTCCGCCAATATTTCGCGGCGACCCAGGATGCCCCGACGTTGCAGAAACTTTTTCCAGTTCTCGCGGGGATTATCGATGCCCACGTTGCGGGCACGCGCTACAACATTCATGCTGATCCCGCCGACGGTTTGCTTTTTGCCGGGGGCCCCGGCGTGCAGCTCACTTGGATGGACGCCAAAGTCGGCGATTGGGTCGTTACTCCGCGTACGGGCAAGCCCGTGGAGATCAACGCTCTCTGGATCAACGCGCTCGAGACGATCGCGCGGTTCGCCCGGCTGCTCAAACAGCCCGGCGAGGGCTACGAAAAACTCGCCGCCAAAGCCAGCAAGAGTTTCCAGAAATTCTGGAACCCGGAGCGCGGATGCTGCTACGACGTGATCGATTCGCCCGGAATCGGGAACGACGTCTCACTCCGCCCCAACCAGATCTTTGCCGTCTCTCTGCCCGTCAGCCCGCTCTCGCTCGAACAACAGAAGTCTGTTGTCCATGTTTGCGCCAGGAATTTGTTGACCTCGCACGGTTTGCGCAGCCTTGCTCCGGGCGAACCCGGCTATACCGGCCACTACGGCGGCAGCCCGCGCGAACGCGACGCCGCCTACCATCAAGGCGCCGTCTGGGGATGGCTGCTGGGCCCTTTCGCCCTCGCCTACCATCGCGTCTACCACGATCGCCAAGCCGCGCTGCGCTTCCTCGATCCGCTTGGCCGCCAAATCTATGCGAGCGGCCTCGGCACCCTCAGCGAAATCTTCGAGGGCGACGCCCCTTTCACGCCTCGCGGCTGCATCGCGCAAGCCTGGACCGTCGCCGAGGTTCTCCGCGCCTGGGAAGAAATCTCGACCGCAAAATAGCCCGTTCGCTTCCACAACCGGATTTCTAGCACGCAGTCCGCCTCGAAAAAGCCCGCAGTGTTTCTTGCGCACACCTCAATGACAACGCCAAACCAGTGAACGGAACAATCGATATGATGAAGTTATTCGGTATTGCATGCCCAGAAGCGAGACTCCATGAGAATTCAAGTCGCGGCTCTGCGTACATTGCCTGGCCTCACGCTCTTCCTGCTTTCTTCTCCTTGTTTCGCGCAAACGAACGTCGTGGGCCAACTCAGCTGCAGCGAGCCGTTGCGCGCGGCGCTTATCCAGACAGATGTGAAATTCGTAGAACTGACTTCGTCAGACGCCATCAAGCAATGGAAAACGCGCCCCGTCGTGGTGTTCGAAGGGTACGACGCCGCAAAGTACGGCTACACGCGCGCTGAATTCTACCGCTGGCACGTGCCAGTTCCCGGCCGCGAAGGCTACGATCAGGGAGCGGTTGGCGCATCAACGGACCGCCTGGCTCTCGCGGTCCATGTCGTGGCTCCGCGCGGCGATCGCTGGTTCGAACTGACCACCCCGGCGGACCCCAACGACGGCTTGCTCTACATTCAGGTACTCAGCGATGGCGACTCCGGCGCTAATTCCGGGGACGAGAAGCAGCTATCGAACACGAATTCCAGACCGGATGAGATGCAAGCCTGGCTGACACTTCGGGCCGCCACGCCCGACGCGAAGTTGCCCTTGTTCAGCCTGAGCTATTGGCACAAAGAGGGCGGAATGTACCAGGTCGAGACGTTCACCAATGAATTGTTTCTCGACTTAAGGTCCGGCTCGCCACAAATCTCCAAGGCACTGAGTTGCAGCGAATTTGAACCCCTCGGAGGAGCGTGCTCCGCTCAGGATCAAGCGCCTTCCGGTTCCGATCATCTCCAGTGTGAATGGGACGCCAACGCTGCTGACTTCCGTTGCACCATGACCTCGCCATACGGGACCGGTGTCATCGTCGCCGCCCGCACCGCGGAAAGTGATTTCTATCTCCTATCCGACAAACCCGCAAAATCATCTGTCGAGAATGCTGATTTGCTGCCCGACATCGGACAGCTCGCTTTACGTATTCAAAAGAATTCTGATTCCTCAACAAAGGGAATCCCCGTCAAAGGCATGGGGCCCGTAACTTTGCTTCAACGATTCAAGGATCTGTTGGCGGATGCTGACGTCTTCGTCTTTGCCAGCCCGGGAGCCGGTGGCGTGTGGAATTCCCATTTGTCCCTGGTCACGGTATCGTCCGCTGGAAAAGTCGACGTTCAATCCATCTCCAAATGGGGAATTGCGGGCCAGGCGACGGACGAAAGCGAAGCGCCAAAAGATTTTGTGCCGCTCTCAGCGAAGGATACCTATCGCACGCACATCCTGGAGCAGCGCGCAGGATTTCGCGCCTTCGATGCCGTCTTGACCTCCATTCCAGGGCAGCTCGACTTGGGACACGTTCTTTACTGGATTGGGCTCGAAGCTGTCGATGGGAAACTTGTCGCCAGCGCTGTTCGCGTGGCAACCGACGGATACGTCTACGGAGGTTGTGGCGCGGAATACCGCGAGGGCACTACAACTTCGATTCGAAAGAAACCCGCTGTCGCTGAGGCAACCCTCCGTGTGCAGGGCCAGTTTGAATACGAGTACACCACTCCGTACCCGACCGACGGGCCGAACTGTGTGTGGACCAGCGTTCTGCACTGGAAACCGGGCGCTGGCTTCCGCGCTCGCAAACTCGCTGAGGACTGCAAGCTCGCGCATCAAGTCGTAACCATCACCGAGGATGGGACGGTCAGCGGCAAGGACGCCAAACCCCAATAGGGTTCTCGCTTACCTACACTTCAATCAATTTGAACGCGGTGGCACAGACTTAACGTGTGGCGGCGCGGTGGCCAATTCATAGAGTTCGATGAGAACTTTTCCCGCTTCGGGAGACGCCACGAGGAAAAAGTTGACGCGCGTGCCATCGGTACCCAGCCGTGTCGCCGGATAGATGGGCGCGATGCCGAATTTATCCTTCAAGATTTCCGTCGCGCGGTCCACAATCGTGCAGCGAAACTCCACCTGCTGCACGCCTTCCCCAAATTTTGTCAGGTACCGGGCAATCGCGCCGGAACCGCCGGGATCGCGCGTCGTCAGGATGTCCAGCAGGACGCCGTGCGGAAAGTGCAGCTCGAACTCCTCGGCATCCTGGTCGGCGGGAACTTCCGCGAGCCTCGGCGATCCATTTGCCGCATGAATCAGCGCAAACGTCTCCCGTCCCACCGCGAGGCCAACCGTCACGACGGGACTGGGCCCCAGCAGGAGCGCCGAAAGTTCGCTATCGCCCAGCCATGAGGATGCAATCGCGTCTGCCGGCGCGCGCCCGACGCGATAGATCTCTTCCGCCCCCGCGCGCCGGTCGGCGGCATTGGACGACGAAAGTGCTTCAATCGCCGAAGTTTTCTTCTTTGCGGGGATCAGCACCGACGCCAGCAGCGCGACCAGCAGGACGCCTCCCACCACTCCCAGTGACAGGCCCACCGGTATGTGTATCCACGGCTCACCAATCATCTTTCCGCCGATGAACACCAGCACAAGCGCCAATCCTTCATCCAGATATTGCAAACGGTCGATGACTCCCGCAAGCAGGAAATACAAGGCGCGCAGTCCGAGAATGGCAAAGACATTCGAGGTGTAAACGATAAACGGATCGCGCGTGATGCCAAAGACCGCTGGAATCGAATCGACTGCCAGTGTCACGTCCGTGATTTCCACCACGAGCAGCACCAGAAACAGCGGAGTGGCAAACAGCTTGCCCCCGTGGCGCACAAAAAAATTCTCGCCCTGGTAATCCTGTGTCACGCGAAGATGTTTCTGCGCAAAACGGAAGATCTTGTTTTGTTCCGGATGCACTTCCGTTTTCTTGGCGAACAGCATGCGCAATCCTGCATAAATCAAAAACGCTCCCAGGAGGTACAGCACCCAGGAAAAGTGCTCGATCAACTCCGCTCCCAACGCGATCATCACCCCGCGCATGATCAACGCGCCAAGAACCCCCCACTCCAAAAGCCGGTGCTGGATCCGCTCGTCGACGGCAAAGGCCCGGAAGATCACCAGAAACAGAAACAGGTTGTCGACGCTTAGCGCCTTTTCGATCAGGTAGCCGGTGAAGTATTCGAGCGCCGGCTGCTCGCCGTACAAGAACAGGACGCCCAGTCCGAACAACAAGGAAACGGCGATCCAGCCAAAGCTCGCGAGCGCCGCTTCATGCACGCCGATCTTGTGCGCTTTCCGGTGAAACACGCGCAAATCCAGCGCAATGGCAATCAGGATGAAGAGATTAAACGCGATCCAGCGAAATGGCGTGCCCATGGTGGAAGCGCGTCAACGCGCTAAGGGTTTTCGCCGTGCGCATCAATGGAGTTCAAATTCGTCAATTCTACGCGCGTCGTCTGGCCCGCTTGAATCATCACCGGCACGTCCCAACGCAAACGCATGTCACCCGCGGCGGCGTTCAGGTTGATCGAGGTGATCCAGTATTTCCCCGGTGGCAAGCCAGACACGGCGGCTCGGCCTTCGAGGTCCGTGTCCGCCTTGCCGGCCAGGAATTTCGTTTGCGCCATATCCGGCGCGGTGCGCTGCACCCGTTTGTGGTGCGCGCTCTGCAAAATCGACCATTTTTTCTGCGGATTTACCGCGTCCAGTTCCAGCTCGACTCCGGAAATCGTTCCAGGATGTGCCTGAACGAATTTCTTCAGCGCCAGCGTGTATTCCTGTTTGTGCTTTTCGTATTTGTCGGGATGCTCGGCCTTTTCCGCTTCTGTGTATTTCGGGCGCGGAAATCCGTCGGTCACACCGCCGCTGTTCGAACGTTCGTAAGCCGCCTGGAATTCCGGCACGCGCATGATGTCTTCCGGGCTGATTGCTTTATCCGTATCCGGCATCGTCAAATCCAGGATTTCATGTTCCTTTAGCCAGCTCTTCAGCTCGGGCGAAACTTTTAGCGTCTCGATGAATTCACCGCGCGGCGGAAGCGGATCTTTGTCCTCCACCTCCTTCACGATTTCCGTGTAGCTCTTGGTCAGCACATAAAACGTGAATTGCCGCACCGGTTCCGGCCGCGCCGCCGTCGGCGTAACCCGCGCCAGAAATTCCAGCGTGCCGGAGTTCGATTGCGCGTGCGAGGCGCTCGCAAAACCCAAGGCGCACAACACCAGGACCATGCTGTAGGCGGCTGCTTTTCTCATGCAGGAATCGTAGCAGATTGCCGCAAACGCCTGTGAGCACAAGGAAATCCTGGTGCGCAAAGCGTTCCGCGCCTCACCGGTCGTTCGCGGCAGGCCCAGCATCGGAGAACAGGTAGGCGCCATCTGCCCGCGTCTTGATGCGCGCAAGGCGATGTGTTTTCTCAAACCGATCGTGGCCCTGCTTAAGATTGTTCCAGAATGCCACCAACCCCTTCGCATTTGAGTGGCTCGCCGCCAACGCTTCGAAGCCTTCCTTCGTGAGCCGGGCCGGAAAAATGTGAATCGGTAGATGTTGCTGGCCCTGGCTGTGGACCAGCACGGCAAGCCAGTAGACTTCCTTGATGCTGTCGTCAGTAATTGGAATACAGCCGATCGACGCGCAGTCGCCGTGCAGAAAAATGTCGCCGCCCGGATTTTGATGCGAGCCGAGAATGCGGTCCGCCGCGTTCGGATAGCTGATGTGCAGGCTCAGATAGAAATTGCTCTGAGGGTTGAACCAATCGAGCTCGTAAAATCCTTCGGGAACTTGTTCGTCGCCGAACCGTCGCTTCGGCCCAAGCACACCGGAAGAGGTGCAGATACTGTATTCGTGGACCAGCACAAAGGGCTTGTCTTCGGCGTCCGTGGTCCAGAGCTCGAGCACAGCTTCTTTCTTAAACGCTCGAAGCAGGATGGCGTGCGGCGGATAAACGATGCCTTTTTCCTTGAATCTCTGCCGCAAGACTTCATCTTTTTCCCGGGACGCCGTTCGTACGCGCGGAAACTTCCATTGGAAATCTCGAAAAGATTGTCGCCCCTCGGGAGAGGAGGGAATTGCCAGCAAGAAGAGGAGCAGGGCGCCGATGGTGGCTCTCTTCATGAGTCAGTCCGCGCCACGCGATCAATGTTTGGCAAAGAGCATCAGAAATGTCATAGCGGCCAGCGCCGCAAGAATCACCGCCGCCGCAATGCGCCAGAGCAGGCTCGTAGGCGCTGCGGGAATGGGGCCAGGCGGCCGTTTCGGAGGCACGGGCGGATCGAGAACGCCAACGCCCGTAAATTTGCGAGGCGGACCGCTAAAGCGACCCGAGGCCTGCGCTTCCGGCTCGGGCTCGTATTCTGCAAAATCGTACGCCATAAAAACGAATGTTACTCCGATGCCTGCCAAGCGTCTAGAAGAGCCGGAATACGGCTTCGACGGTCACCCAGGAGGGAACCGCGCGCCGCGCGCCATCGCGCGCGGGCACAAATTTCCAGGTGCGAATGGCCTGCATCGCGCGTTCGTCCAGCCCCAATCCAATTCCTTGCGTGATGCGGATTTGCGATGCCCGGCCGTCCGCGTCAACCAAAACCAGCAGCGTCACGGCCCCTTGCAGCCGCGCTTCTCGCGCTTCATCCGTGTACTGCGGGTCGGGGCAATAGGCGCATTTCGGCAGACTGACAACATTCGCGTAGGGGCCATTTTCCGATTCGCCCCATCCGGCTCCTGGACCGTTCCGGTCTCCCATCCCGCCCTCTCTACCCGACCCAATGCCATGATTTTTTCCCGGCCCTGCGGAGTCGGAGTTCTCTTTCATCCAGGGAAGTCCGAGATCGCTGACCGGTTTCGAGAATTCGGGCGCGTTCGCGTCGAATACAGCGATGCGGACGGGAAGCACCGGGTGCATATTTTGCGGCAGACGCGGAGGAGCAAGCGGCATGGAAGATCCTGGCGCGAGCAGCCCGTGTCTTGCCGGTCGCGGATCCTCCTCGCCTCCACCGCCATTCTTGCCAAGCGACGGACGCCCAAACAGATTCGCATCCGGCGGTGGGAAATACGACAGTTGCGCGTGGGACCAAGGATCGCTTCCAGGTCTCGCGACTCGGGCCGCGCGAGGCGGAACACTCAGAAGCAGGATTCCGCAAAGTAACGCTACGTGAGTGACCAGCGAGACGGTGCGCGCTCGAACTGTCACCGCGTCTCGCCGGAATTTGAGCAAGTGAATCGGCGCGCCATTCGCCGAGGAAGGGAAGAGCGGCGACGAAGTGAATAGTTGCCGCAAGTTTTCTCGAACGCGCAAAAACCATGAATCTGTGGATGACGACAGGGAAGCGAAAGAACGCGAGAGCGGATCGCGCATGGGCAGGCCTCCGCGCCCGCCTCAATTTTGGCCAGACTCCTCGACGAGACGGGCGGCGAACGCAGGATGAGAAGCATAGCGCGTCAGATTGGTTGCCCGAAATGCGAACGAACGCGCACACAGAGTAAACGTTCGCAGAAATACTTCAGGAAAAACGAGGGATCAGGTTGGAATGTAGCAAGTTTAGAAAAGCCGGAAGGTGACTTCAATCGGAACCAGTGTCGGCACCGGCTTGCCGTTCGGCCCGGTAGCGGGCTTGCAGCGCCAGGTCTTTACCGCGGCCACCGCGTTTTCGTCCAGCCCCATCCCGACTCCCTGAACGACTTTGATGTTGGTGACTTTTCCGTCCACGCCAACAACGCCCATTACCGTCACCGCGCCCTGATACTTCACTTTGCGCGCTTCGTCGGAGTACTCCGGAGTCGGCGCGTAAAAGCACACTGGAATTCCCACTCCGTTAACGCCCGCGCGGAAAACTCCGCCGCCCGTCCCGCCGCCTTCGCCGGGACCAAGGCCTCCGCCGGAGCCGCTGCCGATACCACCCATTTCGCCCGTGCCGATGCCGCCGCCACCGCCTGGGCCGCCGGAATAATTCACAGATGCCGCCAGCGGATCACCCATATTTGTCAGCGGCGGATTGGCCACTTTCAAATCTGGGGGGCCGAGCAGCGAAGGATCCATCGGCAGCTTGGGATTCGGATTCTTGAGCGTCGCTTCTGGCGGCGTAAATTGCGTGTACTTGAATTTTGGCGCGCGCCCCTTTGTCGGAGGCAGCTGCGAACGATCGCCACCGCCGCCACCGCCGCCGGCTTTGTCCGCGCCCGCGGGCAGCTTTGAAACGTACGGGGAAATGTCCAGCGGAATGGTATCAATTTGCTTGTTCTTTGCTTGAGTCGGTACGGTGAGGCCGGTCCAGAAGATTGGAACCAGCAGCAAAAGAATGACTGCACCGTGCAGCCCAACCGCGATGGCCTGGCTCCAGCCGAAATTTTCGTCCTTCGACCAGATGTCTTTTACCTTGATGGGCTTTACGGCAAACGGCAAAGGCGCTTGCTTCGGTGGCGAGAAAAACTCTTTGAGGCGTGTCCCAAAGCCGCCAAAATTCGCGCCCCAGGCTACTGCCAGTTTGCTATTGACCGGCCCTTTGGGCGCCGGGCCCGAGCTGAAAAAGTCCTTGAGATTGTCGCCCATCCCTGTTCCGAAAGACGTTTTGGTGAATGGGGCATCCGCACGTTCGCGCACCTTGATGGGCCGCTCAGTCAGGAACTGCTTCAGGTTCGACCAGAAGTTATCGGGAATCAGAATTCTTGGCGGATCGAATTTGGGAACCGCGGAATTGGGCACTGGAACCGCAGGCTCGGAGCCCGCTGCGGACACTTTGCGCTTGGTGATTTCCGGCGGCAGAAGATTGATGAATTTATCCGGCACCATTGCCCTCTTGAATTAGACGCAGATTTCCTGCGTTGGGTATCCCTAGCTGGTAAGATTCGCACGGGCCGGGAAAGGTTGCGCGACCCCAGCGGCTGACACCGACCTCCATTCATTGTAACATACGTGCTTACACTGCTTTCCGATGTTTCCCGCCGTACACCCGAATCATCGTACGATGTCCGTACGGGCAAGAAAAAGGGCGGCACGCAGCCAAATAAGGAGAATTTCAAGCGCTCATCGCTATGGCCGAACTACTGGAACTGAAGAAAACTCTGAACCTGCCGAAAACCGATTTTGCCATGAAGGCCAGCCTGCCGCAGAACGAGCCAAAACAGCTCGAAGCCTGGTATTCCGCCAACATTTACGAGCGCATTCTGGAGACGCGTAAAGGAAAGCCGCTGTTTGTGTTGCACGACGGGCCGCCCTATCCCACAGGGGAAATCCATCTCGGTACCGGACTGAACAAGATTCTCAAGGACCTCGTGGTCAAAACAAAGAGCATGGCTGGCCATTACGCGCCGTACGTGCCGGGTTGGGATTGCCACGGCCTGCCCATCGAGACGCAAGTGGAAAAAGAGCTGGGCGGAAAAGGGAAAGTGCCTCCGGCAGACTTTCGAAAGATGTGCCGGCAATTCGCGCTGCGTTACGTCGAGCAACACAAGAAAGACTTCAAGCGCCTCGGCATTTTCGGCCGCTGGAACGATCCTTACCTGACCATGAGCCATGAATATGAGGCCACCATCGCCGGCGCATTTCTGGATTTTATGGAAAAGGGCTACGTCTACCGCGGACGCAAGCCGGTGTACTGGTGCCTCTACGACAGCACAGCGCTGGCGGAAGCCGAAGTCGAGTATGAAGACCACACCAGTCCATCCATTTGGGTGAGATTTGGAGTCGTGGGTGGTGGAAAGGGTGATGCGGCGAAAATTGGCGGCGACGTAAGCGCTGTGATTTGGACCACCACGCCGTGGACGCTGCCTCACAATCGCGCTCTAGCCTTTCACCCGGATTTCCAATATGCCGTGGTGGAAACCGAAAAAGGCGCGTTGCTGCTCGCGGCCGATCGCATCGCGGCATTGCAATCCGAGTGCGGCATCAAGGAAGCAAAGGTCCGCGCCACATTCAATGGCCGCGATTTCGAAGGCATGAAGTTTCAACATCCCTTCTTGCCGCTTCAAGTGCCAGGCATTCTGGCCGATTACGTTACTCTGGATCAGGGCAGCGGCATCGTGCACACTGCTCCCGGCCACGGCGCCGACGACTTCAATTCCGGCCAGAAATACGGCTTGGAAGTTTACGCGCCGCTTGACGATAAGGGCGTCTACCTCGAAGGTTTGCCGGAATACAAAGGCAAAGATGTTTTCACAGCGAATCCCATCATCGTGAAGCTGATTGCCGACCGCGGTGCGTTGCTCGGGCATCACGACTACAAGCACAGTTATCCGCACTGCTGGCGCTGCCACAATCCGGTCATTTTTCGCGCCACCGAGCAGTGGTTCATCAAAATGGATCAGGCTGCGCACGGAAAACAAAAAACGCTGCGCGCGGAAGCGCTCGAGGAAATTCACGGCGTGAAATGGTTTCCCGCGTGGGGCGAAGACCGCATGTATGAAATGATTGAAAAGCGCCCCGACTGGTGTGTCTCCCGCCAGCGTTTCTGGGGCGTACCCATCATCGTTTTTTATTGCGATGGCTGCGGCAAGCGCCTCGAAGATTTCACCGCGCTTCGAAACGTCGTCAAATGGTTCGAACGCGAAGGCGCCGACGCTTGGTATCAGCACACACCCGCAGAATTGCTTCCTGCGGGAACCAAATGCTCCTGCGGCCATTCGAATTGGCGCAAGGAAAACGACATCCTCGATGTGTGGTTCGATTCCGGCTCTTCGAATCTCTCCGTGCTGAAGGGCGCGGAATGGCCCGCCGATGTTTATCTCGAAGGCCCTGATCAATATCGTGGCTGGTTCCACAGCTCGTTGCTCGTCGCCACCGGCATCCGCGATGCGGCGCCGTATCGCGGCATCGTCACGCACGGCTGGACACTCGACGAGCACGGCCGCCCGATGTCCAAGTCGCTCGGCAATACGCTGTACCCTATCGAGATTACTGAAAAGTGGGGCGCGGATTTGCTGCGGCTGTGGGTCGGGTCTGTCGAATACCAGGCCGACGTGAAGATGAGCGAGCGCGTGATGACCCAGCTCAGCGAAGCGTATCGCAAGATTCGAAACACGTTCCGCTTCGCGCTCGGCAACCTCAGCGATTTCAATCCATCGCGAGACGCTCTTTCGAACGAGCACCTCGAGGAAATCGACCGCTGGATGCTGGACCGCACCGCCGAGCTCGTAAAGAAATGCCGAGAGTGGTACGCCAATTACGAATTTCACCGCGTGTACCACGCCATCCACGATTTTTGCGTCGTGGACCTCAGCTCATTTTATTTCGACGCGCTGAAAGATCGCCTGTATACGAAAGCGGCAAAAAGCAAATCGCGCCGCTCCGCGCAAACCGCCGTATGGAAAATCTCCAGCGCGCTGGTGCGCCTCGCCGCGCCCATCCTCGTTTTTACCACCGAGGAAATCTGGAAATTCTTGCCGAAAGCGCAGAGCGAACCGGAAAGCGTGCACATGGCGCTATTTCCAGAGGCCGAAGCGCTCGCCTCGGGAATAGAAAAAAGTGCCGCGGAAAAATGGGAGCGCCTAGCGCAAGTGCGCGCCGCCGTTCTGGTCGCTCTGGAACAAGCCCGCGCCGCAAAAACCATTGGCGCCGGCCTCGAAGCAAAAGTCCATTTGCACGCCAGTGCCGAATTAGCTAGCTTGCAAAAGCTTCTTGAAGAACGTCAATCTGTTCTCCCGGCGCTCTTCATCGTTTCGCAAGTCGGAGTGGACGCAGCAGCAAGCGAGGGAGCCGTTGCGAGCGAATTGCTACCTGGCCTGTCGATAAAGATCGGGCGCGCTGATGGAAAAAAGTGTGACCGCTGCTGGAATTATTCCACGCACGTTGGCGAGAACGCGCGCTACCCCACCGTTTGCGAACGCTGCACCGAAGCTCTCGCCGAAATCGAGCGCGACGGCTCCGTCAGCGTGGCGGTGACCTAAGATGAGCGCTATCTCCGACGTATCCATTTCCATCGCCTCGCTTTCATGAATCTCTCTACAAGACTTCGTTGGCTCTGGCTCACGCTCGCAGTTGTGCTTTTCGATCGCGCCACGAAAGCCTGGTTCGAAACGCAAACCGCCGAAGGCTGGCGCCACGAAGTGGTTCATCATTTTCTTTATTTGGTGCGGGCCAGCAATCCCGGCATCGCCTTCAGTTTCTTTGCGGATTCCTCCTCGCCCTGGACGCGTATCATTCTCATCGCCGGCTCCGTCGTTGTGATCATGTTGCTCGCGTGGTTTCTAGTGGCTGGCCAGAGTGGCAGTCGCCTGAGCGCCGCGGGTCTCGCGCTGCTGCTCGGCGGCGCCACCGGCAACGTGACCGACCGCATTTTGCACGGGGCGGTGACCGATTTTTTTGAAGTTTGGCTCGGGAGCTACCACTATCCCGCCTTCAACGTCGCGGATTCCGCCATCACCATTGGCGCAGTTTTGCTGATCATCGATGTACTCTTCGCTCCCAAACACGCCGCGCCGGAATCCTCCAAGCCCCGAGCGAGTTGAGCAGAAACCCCGTTTCGTTTACTTGGCTGCGCTCACGAGCGACTTTAGCCGTCCTTTGTTGATCTTCAGAACCATTCCGGCATTGCGGTCCGCCACTTCGCTCACTTTGTATTCCGAAGATGTGCCCAATACCTGAGCCACTTCGGACGGCGTCAATTTGTATTCGTCCGCCAGCCACTGCGCCATGTTTGCCGTCGCCTCGCGGAACGCGTCGTCCAACGATCCGGCCAGGCCCATGGCCATGATTTGCGTTGCGGATTCCACCCGCGGGCCAGGGATGCGTTTTCCCGGAATTACATCCACGGTGAATTCCACGTCCATCGACGTTTCCAGCGCGTTGCCGTTGAGCTCGCCATCGCCCTGCAACGCGTGGCCGTCGCCTACATAGAGCAGCGCGCCGGGCACGCTAACTGGTAGATAAATGGTCGCCCCTTCGACGTTCTCATTGAAGTCCATGTTCCCGCCGTAGCGCCCGGAGTCGCCCGTCCCTGGAGCTGCTTGCGCCGCGTTTGGTGCTACGGCCACGCATCCCAGCATCGGCCGCAGCGGCACGGAGTAAGACTTCAGATGCTCTGCCGGTTTTTCCGGCGTGGCGACTCCGTGTTCCGCGTCCAGGTGCCAGCGTACCGTCTTGCCAAGGTCTTTCATCTTTGCGGCAAGGTCGCTGTCCACCGCGCGGCCTACGAGGAAATCATCGCTCTCGGCCCAGTCGCGATTCAGCCGCAGCCGCGTCAGGTGCACCGCCAGCGTGTCTCCCGGCTGCGCCGTTTCTACGTAGAACGGCCCGGTCTCCGGATTTCCTCCCAAGACGCGTGTCACGCCTTTTTCATCTTTGCCGCCTGCATCTACGGTTGTGGTGTGCACGGTGTCACCCAGTGCAATGGTTAGCACCGGCTTGATCGCCGCCGAGAATTGCCGGTAGAAAGTCGTCGGAACGAATTCATGCCGCTGCGGCGCTCGCACGCGTCGCGCGGGAGTGAGCTCCGCGATAATTTTGTGCGTCGTAGGGTGCGGATCGTCAGGATGAGTGAACACCACCGTTCCGGTGATGGTAGTGCCCTGCAGCGTGCCCTTGAGCTCGTCCGTCCCGCCTTCTTCGTCCTTCGCAAAAAAGTAGATGGCGTTGCCTTTGAGGGTGCCCTCCAGCTTGTCTCCGCCAAATTCTCCGGTCAGCTTTTCTCCTTCCTGCTTCAGCTCCATCCGGTAGTAGATCGTTGCCCCGAAATAATCGGTGTTCACCATCCAGCTCCCGGTGACGCCGGCGTTCGCCGGACGTGCCGGCTCTTGCGCGCTTTGGGCCTGCAAGGCTCCCGGAACAAGCAACAGCAAAAGTAGAAGTTCGCGCATGGATCTCTCCTCGCCCGCACATTCTAGACGAGCGCGTGTGCGCCCGGTTAGTCGTTTCTCGGTCGCGAGGTCGGCTCTTGAAGGGGCGGGTCTTCAGACCCGTGTTGTTTCGATCCGAACCAGTCTGAAGACTGGCCACTACAATCCGCCTCCTGCCCCAATAACCGCCGCAGTTTCGACCAACGACTTCGACGCGTATAATGGCGTTACGCGCCCGTAGCTCAGCTGGATAGAGCATCTGGCTTCGAACCAGAGGGTCGGGAGTTCGAGTCTCTCCGGGCGCGCCACTTAACTTCTGGCATTTCACTGGATATAAGCGGACTCCCTGGTTGCATCGCGCTACGGGACTGTCCAATTGATGATGAGTTGCAGTGGCTTCCCATTCCTATCGAAAGAAACCAATGGTGTGTTTCTACAACCGTACTCGCCGTTCCGGGAGAAAGCCTCGCAGTGGTGTATAGAAAGGAACAGCCCTCGCGGTTGTACAAAAGGGAACAGCGCGACTCCGCGAAAGTACCAACAATATGGGTACCGAACAGGAAGCAAGAAGCAGAAGGTGGAGCTGAATGGGACCGCGGACACAACGCGCAGGAGCGAGAAGGTGTCGAAACCCGCAGGGCGCACAGGAACGGTAAGGGTCTTTATCGCTGACGGCAGTCAACTTAGCTGCCAACTGATAGCGGCGGCGGTGCGAAGGGGGCGCTATCGGACCCGGGTTGTTGGCTATGCGACTGACGCGACTGGAGTTCGCGAAGGACTCGAAGAGAGCGAAGCGGACGTTGCAGTGATTGGTGCGCGCCTGGAAAACGAAGACCTGGCGGGATTCCATGTGACGCGAGAGATCCTGGCTTCACGCTCCAAGGCCAGCGTCGTCATGATACTTGATTCGAACAAACCGGCGATGGTGGTCGAAGCATTCCGAGCTGGAGCCAGCGGCATATTCTCTCGAGATCAATCGTCGGAGTTGCTGTGTAAGTGCATCCACGCGGTTCACAAAGGACAGGTGTGGGCGAACAGCAAGGAATTGCACTTCGTGATCGAGGCGCTTGGCCCCGCAGCGCCAGTGAAGACAATTTCTGTGCGAGGAACGGGCTTGCTGACCAAGAGGGAAGAGGGAGTTGTCCATTTGGTAGCCGAAGGTATGACCAACCGTGATATTTCCCACGAACTAAATCTGAGTGAGCACACCGTCCGGAACTATTTGTTCAGGATCTTCAATAAAGTGGGAACTTCGAATCGACTTGAATTGGCTCTCTACGCGATCGATCGGAGAGAAGGCCTTGAACAACAGAATACAATGGCTGCTGCGGCTGAATCGCAGACAAGCGTGACGCAAGTAGCTTCCACAAGGCGAGCTTGAACAGAACACTCCGCTGAGTGAGATTCAATTTATCCATCCCCGCTAATTCTGAACGATCACCAGCATAGAAGTTCGCCAGAGGCTGAGGACTGTTTAACCCATCTTGTGGACTCGCATAGCTGGCTTGCATGTACAAGAGTGAACAGAAACGTTCATACCTAATACTGGCCGCCAGTGTCTCAAGACGTTCTGAGAAATACTTGAGGACTTTCCTTCTCTTGTCGGTTTGCAATGACGTAGCTAATGTGCAACGCGAGAAGAGTGGTGGGGGTGCAAGTTGAATCTTGTACGGCCAGCAAGAAAGACCCTCCGGTTCGTGCTGCAAACAGCAGTCTCATTCTGGTGGACGAATGGGAACGGGGAAGCGCGAAACGGAGAAGGGCGCAGCCGTGACGTGAGCGAGCATGGCGCGTTTATTTTTGCGCCAAACTGCCCGCCCGCTGGTGCGAGCGTCGTACTCAAAATTGATCTAGAAGGAATCCCGGATGAGATTGGACGCCTGCCGGTTGAGGTGGAGGGCGAAGTCCTGCGGGTCGAGCAATGCCCGGCTGAGCGAGGAATGCTGACAGGTGGCTTTGCGGTTCAATATTGAGAGGGCGTTGGAAACAGATTTAAGGATTGCTCTCTTAAGGAATTTGGCAGCGGGAATGTGCCGAGAAAATTGCGGACGGCTCGAAGCAATGCAACGGTTTTGCAGCTGAAACCGCCCGTAAGTTGAATGTACTTGAAGGCTTACAGGATTCCAAGCTGTAAGTCACAGAGCGGAGCTCTATGCTTTTTGAGTCGATGGATACAGCTGAGAGTCAATTCTGTGACTCTTCCTGGTACGCGCTCTACACTCGCCATCAGCATGAAAAAATGGTGGATCAGGTTCTAACCAACAAGGGATTTAGCACGTTTCTTCCGCTCTATGCAACCACCCACAATTGGAAGGACCGGACTAAAGCGCTCTCGTTGCCGCTGTTTCCTTGTTACGTGTTTTTAAAAGGAGGCATTGAGCGACGGCTTCAGATCCTAACAACGCCAGGAATATATGGCCTTGTGTCCAGCGCGGGCCAGCCGGCTGCGATTCCGGCCATCGAAATCGAAGCGATTCGACGAGTGGTCGAAAGCGGAGCACGAGTTGAAGCTCACCCTTACCTCAAATGCGGAAACTGGGTGAGGGTCAAATGCGGCCCTTTGACAGGAATCGAAGGGATCCTGGTACGGAAGAAGAATATTTCTCGGCTCGTACTATCTGTAGAGATATTGGGGACTGCGGCTGCCATCGAAGTTGCAGCATATCAGGTAGAAGCAGTAAACGCCCCACGTCTTAGAGACTCAGCGACGACCTCTGGAGCGGGTACGCGGCACACCCGGGACGGCGAAGCCATCGCTTTAGCCTAAAGGATGCGATACGTGGCCATGCCAAACAAAACCGAAACAGAGTGGATGCAAGGCTCCGAGACAGAGCGAGACTTGCAAGCGAGGATGCCATGAGAAAGTGGTTGCATATAGCAGCGGCAATATCGCTCGTGTCGTTTTCGATTTCCGTGCGAGCTCTAGGACAGGCGCGGAAAGACATAAAGAGCGAAAGCTCCAAGGTCATGGCGGCGAGTGGCGTGCCTTCGCCACCAGCGAAGGCAACGACAGAGGACGCGAACTACTCCATCGCCCCTGAGGATGTTCTCACCATCGATGTGTGGAAGGAGCCAGAAATATCCCGGACAGTGCCAGTGCGCAGAGACGGTAAGATTTCTCTGCCATTGCTCAATGATTTGCAGGCGGCGGGTTTGACTCCCACGCAGCTTGGCGCGGAGATCGTGGAGAAGCTACGCGCGACAATCGTGCATCCGCAGGTGACGGTGATCGTGGCGCAAATGGGCAGCCTGAAGATCTACATTCTGGGCCAGGTAACTCGCGGAGGCGCTTATCCGCTAGTTCCGGATATGACCGTGATGCAGGCCCTTTCGATCGCCGGAGGATTCACGCCATACGCCAACGCGAAAAAGATCTATGTGATGCGGAGGGAACGTGGCGCGGACAAAATATTTGCGTTCAACTACAGGGAAGTAATCAGTGGGCGCAAGGCCGAACAAAATATTCATCTGCAAGCCGGCGATACGATTGTTGTGCCGTAGGAAAAACATGGCAAAACTGATTCGCATTCGCGGTTGGGTGCTTTTTGCTGTATTTCTCTATGGGCCCGTGGCCCAGGCTCAGGAAACCGATCCAGCCAAGACCGATCCGCGTGAACAACCAGTCGCGCCCTATGTGGCACCGTTGCCGGCCGGCCGCACCAGCGTGTTAGCTCTAAATTCTCCGCTAGGGCAGACTGAGGCAGTCCAGGTGGCGGGCAACGATCGGCCCCTAAGCGGCGTGCAGGAACCAACCCTGGGCCCTATTGTGGGGGCCCGCAATTTCCTTCTTCCGAGCTTTAGCGCGACGTCGCAAATGGCTACGAGTTCTTCTTCGGCAGGGATTAGCCGGCCGACAAATTTCAACTATCTGCTGGGTAGTCTGGATTTGAACCACGTAACAAACCGCTCTGAACTCCTTGTGCACTATGCGGGCGGGGGGATGTTCTCGTCGTATCTGAACTCGGCAATTCAAGACCTGGAATTCTCTTACAACTACAAATGGCAACGCTGGTCACTGTTGCTGGGCGACGAAGTCAGCTTTCTCTCGGAATCACCTTTTGGATTTGGAGGCGTTGGAGGCCTGGAATTCCTGGGCGGCAATTCTCCATTCGGGCCAGGCGGCTTTCTGAATGGGATTCTGGGTCCCAACCAAACCATTCCGACGATAATGGTGCCGCGACTGAGCAATACGCTCGTCTCGCAAATCGAATACAACGTCAGCCCACGTTCTTCATGGACTGCTTCTGCGTCCTACGGGACGCTAAATTTTTTGGGCGTGGGTTACATCAACAGCGCAGATGCGCTATTTCAAACAGGCTACAACTACTCGCTTAACCCGGAGAGCACGATCGCGGTGATCTACCGGTTCGGTGACTTCCGGTTTACGAAATTTCCTCAGACGATCGATGACCACGTGGTGATGCTTGGGTATGGGCGATATGTGACCGGAAGGTTAAGCTTCCAAGTTTCTGCGGGCCCGAGCGTAGTAATGCTCCGGGGTGTGTTGACGGGTCCCGCAAACAACATTTCCTGGGCGCTCGATGGCGCATTGAATTATAAGTGGGACCGTACGACGCTTTTGCTTAGTTACGATCACCTCGTGACGGGGGGAAGTGGAGTGCTGGTAGGGGCGCAGACGGGGCAAGTAGAGGCGGCGGTTGAGCGAAAACTGAGCCCCAGATCGCGAGCCTCGGCCTCGCTGGGCTATGCAACAAATACGAGCCTGATACCGACTAGCATCAGCTCGAACAAGGCACACTACAATTCCTGGTATGCCGGGGTGCGGTTCAATCATGAATTGAGGCCGGGAACCAACTTATTTGTGGGCTACGACGCACGGCTGCAGGTTCTCAATAGCGCCACCTGCAAGACTCCGAACTGTGGAGGCAACTTCATAGCCCACGAGATTTCCGCAGGTTTCAATTTCAGCCTACGACCGATCTTGTTCCGTTAGCCGAGGCTTGAAGGACGGCGATGGTATGCAAAATATTGACCTGAAAAAGGCACGGGGCTTTGAACGGCGGCCATCCGGGGTCGCTGAATTGAGTCTTGATCTTAATGAGATGGAACGCGTCGTCTTATAGGCAAAGGGATATGTTCACGGAGAGGCAAGCAATGTCAGAGAAACTAGAAGAACGGGTTCCTCGCGGATGGGAGGAATACTTTGCCATCGTAATGCGGCGGCGCTGGTGGATCTTGCTTCCATTGTTTCTGTGTTGGATCGCAGTGTGGGGAGTGAGTTGGTCCTTGCCGACCACCTACACGTCCGATGCGTTGATCTCCGCGGAACAACAGAAGGTGTCGGACCTGTACGTCATGGAGAACGTCAATGTGAATCTCCAAAATCGTCTGCAGAGCACGACACAACAGGTTTTGAGCTATGCCAGCCTGCAGGCAATCATAGGGCGCTTTAAACTTTATGCTGACCCTCCGCGGATGAGCGGTTTTTTCAAGCCCAAGGATCCAGTCGATCAGATGAGGGGCGATATAAAAATTGAGCTCGTGGGGGCGCCGGGATATCGAGGGGAGTTCTTTACCTTCAAGATTCATTATTCGGCGGATACGCCGGAGCTCGCGCAGCAGGTGAATACCGAACTGACGTCTTTGTTCATCAACGAGAATGTGAGAGCCCAGCGACAGCTTTCCGAAAACACGACGGCCTTTCTGGACAGCGAACTGGCGGACGCACGCGCCAAAATGGAAGAACAGGAAGCGGAGGTTTCAGCATTCAAGGCCAGACACGTTGGAAACTTGCCAGGTCAATTGCAAAGTAACGTGCAAATTCTAGCAGGAGTGCAAGCGCAGTTGGCGAGCACTCAGCACGCGTTGGACACTTCCAAACAACAGAAGATCTATCTGGAATCACTGTTGCAACAATACCAATCGGCGCAAGCGAGTCTGGGCGGAGACTCAAACGTAATATCAACGCAGGCCTTGGATAAAGTTCTGCAGGATTTACGGCTTCAAATTCAGAACCTGCGCACTCGCTATACGGACGACCATCCGGACATCGTGCGGCTCAAAGACGAGATCGCCAAGACCGAGGTATTGAGGAAGCAGAACGAAGCGGAAATTGCTTCCAATCAACAAGCCGGCAAGTCAACAAACGCAATTGACCTCTCGGCCGCGGAAGGAGTGCAACGCGGCTCACCCACGGCCATCATGCAGCTTCAGAGCCAGCTTAAGGCCAATCAATTGGAGATCCAGAATGAGCAAGAGCACGCGAGGGATCTCGAGGCACAAACTATCATATACCAGGGCCGTCTGAATCTGACTCCGGAAACTGAGCAAGAGTTGACTGTCGTCTCGCGGGGATATGATGAAGCTAAATTCAATTACAACTCGCTGCTTCAAAAGCAAACGCAATCGCAGCTGGCCACGAGCCTTGGACAGCAACAGCAGGGTCAGCAGTTCCACATTGTCGACCCGCCAAAGCTGCCGGACAAGCCTTCGGCGCCCAATCGTTTCCTGATCAGTCTTGTAGGCTTGGGTCTGGGAGCCGTGCTCGGAATGGGTCTTGCCACTTTTCTAGAATTGACTGACGTACGATTCCGGCAAGAGAAGGATCTGGAAGGTATTCTTCCTACCCGGATGCTGGTGGGAATCCCGCGCTTGAGCACGCCCCGAGAAGACCACTCCCGCGCCATGGCACGGTACCTGGAGTGTGGAGCAGTGGTAGTAATGGCCTTATTGATTTTTACCGGAAATCTATACACGTATTTCAACGGGTGAGCGGCAGTAGTGATGCAGAATTACGGCCTTGATGCGATACCTTTTCCCATGGATGGCAGAGCGATCTGCCCTGCGGCATGAGCTGGGTGTTTCCTGCGGGAAAGGCAACTCAGAATCAGGAATGGAAACCAAATGAGCCAGTTATTTGAAGGATTCAGCAGAGCAACAATTCGGCAGAGCCAGCAGGACACGGTCCCAATGGACATGGTTGCTGCCGAACTGGCCTTACCGGAGGCCCTCGCAAAGGCCGAAGGGCCGGCCAATGCAATGGCGGAAGGGGCCAGTCTGAGAGGAACGGTCGAGATCAAAAAGGCGGCCGAGAGCGACAAGACCCGGTCGGTAATGGTGCAACCGCCAGCGACGTCACGTGTGGTTGCATGGAACGATCCCAACTGTCTTGGGGCTGAAAAGTTTCGGGCCCTTTCCGTCCGACTAGACGACATGCGCCGGCAACACGCGCTGACTTCTCTGCAAGTGACCAGCAGCGTGATCAACGAGGGCAAGTCATTTGTGGCTGCGAATCTTGCGGTGACGCTGGCCAAGTATTCTGGATTCAAGACGCTTCTGATTGAGGGAGACTTGCATAGACCGACGCTGGCATCGATGTTCGGACTGAAAGATTTGCAAGGGCTGAGCGATTGGTGGACGGGCGGAAACCAGGAGCTTGCGCGCTACATGCTCCGATTCGGTGGCACGGATTTATGGTTTCTTCCAGCAGGAAAAGCCTGTGATCGGCCCTCGGAAATCCTACGATCGGCGCAACTTGCGGAAGCCTTCAAGGAATTGGCAAGTCAATTTGATTGGATCGTCGTGGATTCCACACCCATGCTGCCGGTGATCGATGCCAACCTGTGGTCAAGATTGGTGGACGGCACACTGCTGGTCCTCCGAGAGGGGATCGCGCCACTCAAGGCCTTGAAGAAAGGTCTGCAATCCCTCGACCACCCGAAGTTGATCGGTGTGGTTGTCAATGAGGCTTCTGACTTCGATCAGATAGACTACGATGGACAATACTATGGTGCCCGAAAGTACGGCGACAAGAGTTCGAAAAAAGTGCGATAGCCCAAAGGGCATCGAAGATGGTTTCAAGATGGATCTAAGTTTCCTCGCCATGATCGTGCATGGCCGGATATAAAAGGCCAAAATAAACCGCGCAAAGACACGCGTCACCAACTGCCTGGAAACAGACTTCTTCAGAAATCGCTTTGGCTGTCAAATGAAATCGAGTCGGATAACATACTCAGTACTTCCGCTTGTCAACTACCTCGTATGGATAAGTTTGAGAAGCGTCTTGTCTCCTTTCGCCGATGAGAACTTGCCGCCCGTCAAGAGTCTGGAGAAAGGATCGCCCAGACTTGGCGACGGAGCTTGGACGAACAATTTATCAGGGCAAAGATCGCGGACCGGCAGGTGGTTTGCCGCAGTGTCGCTATCAACACTGGTGGTGATCCTGTATGCGCCAGTACTCGGATCCCTGGCGCGACAATGGTGGGGCGACCCGAACTATGGGCATGGATTTTTCGTTCCACTATTCGCGGGTTATGTTCTTTGGGCTGAGCGGGATCGATGGAGCGTGCAGCCGTTCTTCCCGAATAATTCTGGTCTTGCGATCATGCTATTCGCTATCGCGCTGCGAATTCTCGGGATGCTCGGCGCTGAGCTGTTCGTGGCGCGGATGTCCTTGGTGATCTTGATCTCAGGAATCGTCCTATTTCTGGCAGGTCGTCAGGCGCTGAGGTCGATTGCATTTCCGATCGGCTATCTGTTGTTTATGATCCCTTTGCCGGCAATCGTGTACTACCAATTGACACTTCCCCTTCAGTTGTGGGCATCTCGATTGGGTGCGACGGGTCTGGTGGCGCTCGGGATTCACACCGTGCGCGAGGGAAATCTACTCTTTCTGCCGAACTGTACTCTCAACGTGGTCGAAGCGTGCAGCGGGATCCGCTCATTACTTTCTCTGCTAGCCGTCGCGGTCGCCTATGGGTACATGGCCGAGCAGAGCACGTGGAAGCGCACTGTCTTGGCGATCGCGAGCGTCCCGGTCGCAATCGCGACCAATGGTCTGCGTCTCGTTGCAACGGGTGTGCTGAGTTACTTCTTCGGGCCGAACATGGATTCCGGTGTGGTGCATGTGGCTCTTGGCCTTGGGTTTTTCGCCCTGGCGTTTGTTTCGATCCTATTCATCCATAAAATTCTTGGGCTGCACTTGAGACGGCAGAATTCCGTAGAGGTCAGCCGATGACACTTCTAAGAGTCTCCGTGGCCGGCATGGTTCTCGTGGGAGGAATCTTCGCGACGCATAGCTTTAGACCGAAGGTTGCCGCTGCGCCGCATTGGCCGTTGCGTGAATTTCCATCCGGCATCGGCCTTTCGCACAGTGAGGATCGTCCGTTCGAGACGCAGGTCGTGCGCGCAGTCGGGGCTGATGATTATATCAACCGAGTGTATCTCGGCAGCACTCTTCCGATTGAGCTTTACGTTGGCTATTACAAAGACCAACGTTCTGGCGACAGAGTTCACTCCCCCAAAAACTGTCTCCCGGGCTCCGGCTGGGAACCAGTCCATTCCAGCCTTGTCCAAATCGGTTCTGATGGCGGAGTTCCTGTTCTTGTGAACGGATATCTAGTGGAGCAGGGAAAGAGACGGAATATGGTGCTCTATTGGTATCAGTCGCATGGACGGATCGTTGCCAGCGAATATATGGCTAAGTTCTTGCTAATTGCCGACGGACTGAAGAGCCGACCGACCGACGGGGCATTAGTCCGCATCTGGACAACCGCTGCTGATGGAGAAGCGAACGCTCAAGCAAGGGCGGCGGATTTCGCGCGCCGCGTGTATCCACAGATTGAGGAATTTCTGCCGGATTGACAGAATGCCGGGGCAAATACGCCTGCCAATACCCATTCATTTCGATCAGTTTTTCTCCAGCTGAGGCAACTCCTGACCATATCTCGAGGTTTAGCGGGAAGGAAAAGTTTCAGCTTGGTTTCTGATTTGTTGCAGATAGATAGAAGGACGGTATGCCCATGAGAAACACAAACCTGGTCTCTAATTCACTCCTCGGCTGGTCGGCTGCCATACGGATGCTAAGGATGCGTCCAAAGAAATGGATTCTCGGCCTTTCTCTTGCCGCAGCGCTATTGAGTTGGGGCTGCCCTAAACAGGATCCACTGCAGGCTTTCAATCCCCCGCCGCCTCCCGGTGATCCGGGGCCAGCCCCTGTCCCCGAGCCGGTGACGGCGCTGTTATTCGGGACAGCCCTGCTGATCGGCGGAGCTATTGTCCGACGGCGGCGCAATGGCGGACACAAATAGAATATTTTCGTTATTTCGACACAGGAGCCTGGTCTCCCGCACATCCCTCGAAACCTGGAGTGTTCCTTGATCCGTCTCTTGCACGCCTACGTTCCAAAGCGAACACTTCTCTTAGGAATTTCAGAAGCTTGCTTGATCACTCTGGCACTTATGGCATCCGCGCTGGCGCGGCTGGGCGCCGGGGAAGCCAGGCTCATGCTTACGTATCAGAACGGCTCGCTGAAAATCCTATTCGTTTCGGTGGCTTTCCTCACATGCATGTACTATTTCGATCTCTATGATTCGGCAATTGTGAGCAATCGGCGCGAAGCGCTTGTACGTCTCATCCAAGTGCTGGGGGTTGCGTACATCGCTTTGGGTCTCCTTTACTACCTCTACCCGCCTGTAAGATTGGGTCGTGGAATATTTCATCTTGGTTTCCTGTTTGTTGGGCTGCTGCTGCTTTTGTGGCGAAGGTTGTTTTCGGTCATCAATAGCACGCAACGGCTTGCTGAACGAGTGGTCATTTTGGGCGAGGGATCGCTGGCGGATTCTCTACTACGTGAAATCGAAATGCGCCCCGAGTTGGGAATTCGTGTTGCGGGCCGCGCAGCCTTGCGAGTAATTGGAAACCATGTGGGCGATCGTGAGATCGGTGAACTGCCGCTCACTTTCTCTCAAACAAGCTGCGAAGACCTTGCGGTTGGCCGCCCTATCCGCGGAATCGACCGGATTGTCGTAGCGATGGAAGAACGCCGCGGGAAGCTACCGGTGGATTTGTTGCTGGCGCTTAAGAATCGGGGCGTGCAAGTTCAGGATGGCAACGATGTCTACGAATCAATCACTGGAAAAGTACCCATCGAATCCATCCGATTGAGCTGGCTGCTATTCTCACCCGGCTCCCATGCGTCACGCCTCTTTCTAATCTCCGCGCGGTTGGCGTCCGTCGTGACTTCGATTGTCGGATTGCTGCTCAGTCTGCCGCTGCTTCCATTTATCATTCTTGCCATTAAGCTTGGCTCGCCGGGCCCAGTTCTATATTGGCAGAATCGCGTGGGACGGGATGATAAGGTGTTTCGTTGCTACAAATTCCGCACGATGCGCTCCGATGCCGAGGCGGATACGGGGCCAACCTGGGCGGAGGACGACGATCCTAGGGTCACGCCGATGGGCAGGTTCCTTCGTAAGACGCGCATCGATGAAATTCCACAGTTATTGAATGTGCTGAAGGGCGACATGAGCCTTGTCGGCCCGCGTCCTGAGCGGCCTGAGTTTGTCGCGGCGCTGAATAAGAAGATTCCTTACTACCACTTGCGGCATTCCGTCCGCCCAGGGATTACTGGGTGGGCTCAGATTCTTTACAAGTACGGAAGCTCGATCGAGGACGCCAAGGAAAAACTTCGCTACGACCTCTATTACATCAAGAACTCGTCTGTGGGGTTGGATCTACTGATTGTATTGAACACGCTCAAGATTGTACTGGTGGGACGCGGCGCCAGGTGATGCCGGATCGCCCTGCACTGGAAGAGCCATTCTTGGTTGCCTCCGCACAAAATCCCGTAACCATGTCCATCAATTTGGCGAGACTCAAAGGGCCGATGGAAATAGGCGTCTGATGATGGGATTCGCATTCACCGTCGTCTATATCGTAGCTACGATCATCTCCCCGGAGCAATTCGGAAAGGAGTGGGCTAGCTATCACGCCGTGACGTATCTGGCCGGGATTACCGCGCTGGCCTCCTTGCCCAGCATGGCCACGTATAGCTATTGGAAAACTTCACTACAAACATATTTGCTGGTCGGCTTCATCATTGCCATTGCTCTCTCGCAGGTGGTTCACGGATGGCTTGGCGGGGTGATCGAAAGCTGGCGCATGTTCCTGCCAAGCGCGGCCATCTTTTTCTTCATTGTCGTAAACGTAACAACGATTCGCCGGCTAAAAATTATTGTACTGGCTGCAGTGGGGTCTTGCTTGTTTGTTGCGGTGGAGGCGCTGTGCGGATATTACGCGGGCTATCACGGGGAGATGTTCGTTCTACTCACCAATATTTCCTCTCCGCAAGACGATGTGGTTGGGCAATTAATGCGGATACGCGGCGCCGGCTTCTTGAGCGATCCGAATGATCTTGCTCAAATTCTTTTGATCGCTCTTCCGCTCGCTTTTATCGCATGGCGGCGGGGACGCGTGGTTTCCAATTTCTTTGCCGTGCTTGTGCCGGCTGCACTGCTGCTATGGGCTACCTATCTCACACACTCCCGCGGTGGATTGATTGCACTGGCCGCGGTCGCGCTTATGGCAGCCAGGAAAAAACTAGGAACCACCGCGTCCACGGCTCTCGCCGCTGTATTCATCCTCGCCATGCTAGCCCTTGACTTCACCGGGGGCCGTGGGATCTCGGCGGCCGATGGTACCGACCGGCTGGAAGCATGGGCTAATGGACTGGAAATGTTTAAGAGCGCTCCATTATTCGGAATCGGATTCAATGGCTTCACGGACTTGTATGAAATCACAGCGCACAATTCTTTCGTCCTCTGTCTTGCTGAGCTTGGATTGCTGGGAACCACCTTTTGGATGGCGTTACTCGTCACCACGACGATGGGTCTGAATCACACAATCGGAGTGCAAAAGAGGCAGGCGAGCAGGCTTTTCGGTTTGCTGAGGCTTTTTGAAGCGAGTTCCATCAACAGCGCTGGTGTCCTCGCCATGAATCCTTCACCTTCGAAAGGAATCGTCGCTTTGAAATACGCGTATGCCTATGAAGGGCTGCGCGCTATGGAAAGCGCCGAGGCAACGAAGTTTGAAACAAAGACTGAATTTGTACGTCCGCCGATTGTGCCGCAGCAGTTGCTTGTATGGATGCGTCTAGCATTGGTCTCGTTTATGACCACTGCCTGGTTCTTATCGCGCAGCTACACGATAACAATGTACCTGGTTCTGGGACTGGCCACCGCGGCAATTGCGCTTCAAAGAGGCGAACGCAAGTCTGCTGATCGCGGTCATTGGATATTCTCCACCATAAGTGCCGAAGTGTTGATCATCATTTTGATATACGCGCTAGTTCGCCTGCGACACTGAGAATCGCAGCCAAAAATAATGAGCCTGCGGTGAATTCCACAACGAAGATTGAGCCGTAGTTTACTTCCCTAAGCACGAAGACTCAGCAGCTTCCGCCCGTGTCGAACGCAGTTCTGAGGCAGTAGCACCTGAAACACAAAGGGATCAGATGACTAGCACACATGTCCATACCTATGTCTTCTGGTGTGCAGTATTCATTCTGCTCTACACCTATGCCGGGTATCCCTTGTGGATTTATCTACGGAGCCGTTTGCATGCGCGGCCTCAGCGCCAAGGATCGATACTCCCCACGGTCAGCATCATCCTAGCCGTCCACAACGGAGCGGCTCTGGTTCGGCAGAAAGTCGCTCATCTGTTGTCGTTGGATTATCCGCAGGATCGGATGGAAATCGAGATTGTGTCCGACGGGTCGACGGATGGCACGGACGATATTCTCAAAGAGTTTCGGGACCCGCATGTAAAGTGCTTCCGCTGTTCTGAGCATAGTGGCAAGGCGGCCGCTTTGAACCTAGGAATGCAGAGGGCCACCGGCGAAATCCTTCTATTCCTTGACATTCGGCCGTGGATTGAGAGAGACGCCCTGCAACTATTGATCAGCAATTTTGCCGATCCTCATGTCGGATGTGTCACCGGTGAATTAGTGCTCCACGAAGACGGCCACGACCCAGGCGCCAAAGCCGTTGGAGGCCTCTATTGGCGATACGAGCAGTGGATTCGCAATTGCGAGGCAAAGGTTGATTCGCCGCTGGGAGTTTACGGAGGGTTTTATGCCATCCGCCGGAAACTGGCAAGCCCGCTGCCAGTGGGAACCATTCTCGACGATATGCTCCAGCCCCTGAGTGTGATTCGCCAGGGTTACCGGTCAGTTTTGGACCTGCGTGCCCGAGTTTATGACATTTGGCCCAAGAGTTTGCGCGGAGAGTTTCATCGCAAGGTCCGTACGCTAGCGGGCAACTTCCAACTGATACAACTCGCGCCGTGGCTGCTTTCGCGGGAGAATCGTTTGCGGTTCGAGTTGATCTCGCACAAGCTAATGCGTCTGCTTGTACCAATCCTGTTAGTGATACTGCTAATCAATAGCGCTTTTTTGGCAAATCGTTCGTTGCTATATGCGGGGGCATTCGTGGGGCAGATTCTCTTCTACGCGCTCGCCGCTCTAGGTGCCGGGCGCGGTATTCCGATGCTCAGCCGGGTAGCTGCCCCGGCGAGCGCGTTCTGCATGTTGAACGCTGCCGTAGTAGTAGCTTTCTACAAGTTTCTGTTCACACGTGGGCCACTTTGGAAAATTTGGACTTCTGGGACACCTGCCTCGTTCGCGACGCGCGGCCAAGAAGGTGCAGATTGGAACGCAAGTATGCTTAACCTGCCCTTGCATGATCGACTGCGAGCCAGGGGTGTGACGCGATGAGATTGAAAGTAACTCTAGTTACACCGATTTTCCCAATCCCGGCTCAACCCTACCGCGGACATTCTGAGTACGAAATCGTCTTGGCACTCTCAAAACGAGCCGACGTGAATGTTATTTGTCCCTTTCCGCGTTACCCGAAATGGTTCCAGCCGACGTACGATCATCGGCATCCTGATTTGTCCTATTCACCACCCGGCGTGACTGCGCGGTACTTCGAGTATCCGGCTTTACCTGGCGTGACGAGATGCATCAACGGCTTGGTTTGTGCGAGATACCTTGAGCCATATCTCCGTGAGTGCATGCCTGACGTGGCTTGCAACTTCTGGCTATATCCCGAGGGCTACGCCACCGTTGCAGTGGCTCGCAGGCTGGGCATCCCAGCTATCATCGGCTCCATTGGTTCAGACTTGAATCGCTATGTCGACCCAGCTTCCAGATGGCTGACGAGACTTGCGATGAAGAGGGCAACTTTCGTTGTAACCAAGAGCGAACATCTGCGCCAGAAGGCCATCCAGATAGGTGTCAACGCCGACAGGGTGCGGACGATCCGAAATGGCTGCAATCCTAACGTGTTTCAATTGCGAGACCGCAGTGCCGCACGCGCGCAGCTTGCCGTAGACGATAAGGCCGAACTCGTGTTGTTCGTGGGGCGCTTGGATACGGCCAAGGGCATAGAAGAATTGCTCGAAGCATTTGCATCCCTGGCAACCCACCGTCCAAACCTGCAACTCGCATTTGTCGGAGATGGGCCTGGCGGCGAGCATTTGCGAACTAAGGCCAAACACCTTCAGCTGGAAGATCGAATCACTCTGAAGGGTGCCTGTTCTTCACAGGAGGTAGCCCATTGGCTCGCGGCTGCCAATGTACTCGCCTTGCCCAGCTATAACGAAGGATACCCGAATGTTGTCATCGAAGCCCTCAGCTGCGGACGCCCCGTGATTGCGACGAATGTGGGTGGAATCCTCGAGCTGGTCAACGACGAATCTGGGATCTTAATTGCTCCCAGAGATTCGCGTGCGCTTGCAGCAGCGATTGAAGAGGCGATGGATCGTCGTTGGGATGAACATTCCATCTCCGAACAATTTCGTAGGGGTTGGGACGAAGCTGCCGACGAATTGCTTCGCATCTGTGAGTTAGCCTTGGAACAGCCTAGAGAGAAACGGCACCTAGCAGCCAAAGCTACGACAGTGTTGAGCCGTTGATTCGATCCACACCAAACTAACCGCACCAACATGCAATTAATCCACAATTCGCAGATATGGGGTCCTTCCTACGTCAGGCAACGGCTTCGGCAGATTACGCAGCGGGCGGCGGCGCCGCTTAAGCGTATTTGGGTGACCATTGGGGACCATTACGAACCCAAGTGGCAGCAGGCAGATTTAGGCACAGCGCAGTTGCGCGTCGCTCTGTGGCGGGCGGCTTGGCCAGAGATTGCTAGGCGATGCAAGCCCGATTCGGTTGGCAACGGGCCTCGATACACATTCTTTTTCCCAGAAGAAGAATATCATCCAAGCCTGATGGAACCTTTGGCGGAAATGGTTCGCGACGGGATAGCCGACGTCGAGGTCCATATTCATCACGATGGCGAAGGTCGCCAGAACTTTGTCGACCGCATCAGTAATTTTTGCGAATCATTGCACAACGAACATGGATTGCTGCGCAAGCGTGATGGAAATCTGAGGTTCGGCTTCATCCACGGCAACTGGGCCTTGGACAATTCACGCCCGGATGGCCGCTGCTGTGGTCTCAACGATGAAATCCGAGTGCTTCGAGACCTTGGTTGCTACGCGGATTTCACAATGCCCTCGGGCGATTCAAGCCAAGCTCGCTTGGTGAATACGATCTACTACTGCAACGGCGATCCCGATCGACCGAAATCGTACGACTATGGAACTCCTGTTACACCTGGCGGTGGCGTCGAAGGTGACTTACTTATGATTCCTGGGCCTCTCGGCATGCGGTGGAGAGACCGTTGGCTACCTCGGCTCGAAACCGGCGAGGTTCGGCACGGAAACGTGGCGACTCCGTATCGCGTAAGGCGGTGGGTAGATTTGGGTCCTAGGATTGGAACCGATAGCTTTATTAAATTATTTACACATGGAGCCCAAGAGCGTAACTCCTCAGCCCTATTGCGAGACGTGCTGGAGTCGGCATTCAACATGCTGGTGGAGGAAGCGGATCGGCGTGGGTGTGCCATTCATTTCGTCTCGGCGTGGCAGATGTATCTCGCGATTGAGGCCATCGGGCAAGGCTGTGATCCTGTGGGCGCAGCGCACCCCGTCCAGATTAATCGGGTCGACGTAGGTATTGAAAGAAATTGATGCTGAATATCGGCATTGTTGGCTGCGGGAAAATCGCTGACGGCCACATCGAGGAAATTCAAAAGCTCGGCTGTGCGCGGGTGCTGGCGGTTTGCGACCTTGAGCCCCTCCTGGCGGAGCAACTTGCAGTTCGCTACTCGATTCCGAATCGGTATACAGATTTTGATCGCATGCTCTCCGAGCATCGGCTGGACGTAATTCATGTTGCCACGCCACCGCACTCTCACTTGGCACTGGCACAGAAGGCAGCTGAGGCTGGTTGCCATGTTTTTCTGGAGAAACCGCTCGCGTTGAACGCGACTGATGGGCGACGCCTGATCGAGTGCCTGCAACAAGCCAGAAGGAAGATGACGATAAACTACTGGTACAACTTCGAATCGCCCGCCATGGCTCTAAGAGAATTCGTCGCCAAAGGAAACTTAGGCGACCCAATACACATCGAGAGTTACTATGGATACGACTTGGCGGGAGGATTTGGCCAGGCGTTGCTCTCCGACGATCGCCATTGGGTTCACCAATTGCCCGGTAAGTTGTTTCAAAACATCATCGATCATGCCATCAATAAAATTACGCCATTCCTTCCCGACGAACCGCTAGAAATCATCGCGCGTGCTTACCGCCGGCGGCATTTGAAAGATGACCTCACCGATGGCGTCCTTGATGAACTTCGCGTGATAATACTTGCTGGCGGGATGTCCGCGTACGTTACTTTCTCCTCGCATGCGCGGCCAGTCGGCCATTTTATGCGCGTATATGGCACCAAAAATACAGCCCACATTGATTTCGCGCTTCGTACCATGTTGGTCGAGAAAAAACAGACTGTGCCCAGCGCACTGGGCCGTTTGTTGCCACCCTTTAAGTCCAGCTGGCAGTCCCTGCGGCAGGCGACTCACAATGCCCGCGAGTTCGCCGAATCACGCTTTCAGTTTTTTGCAGGGATGAACCGGTTATTATCGGTGTTTTACGAAAGCATCCTGCGCGACACTCCTGCGCCGATCCCTTACGCAGAGATATTGCGCGTATCGCAAATCATGGATGAAATCTCCGCACAGGTCTACCCGGTGTAAATGGCATGAAGATACTCGTCACCGGCGCAGCTGGCTTTCTGGGAACGGCTTTGATAGAGCGTCTCCTTGCGCATGGCTATAAGGATATCCGTTGCAATGTGCGCCGGCGGACAGACATTCCCAAGTTAGATAGATTATGGGAGCGCCATGCACACGCTTGTCTTGAATATTGCGTTTCTGACCTCAGGTATCGAGAGGATGCCGTTCGGGCCGTGGATGGCGTGCAGTTGATTTTCCATCTCGCTGCTGGAAAGAAGGGAACTGCGGCGGATCTTTTCCTCAATTCCGTCGTAGCTTCCAGGAATCTGCTGGATGCCGTTGCGGAGCGCAAGCCAATGCGCATCGTCTTGGTAAGTTCATTTGGTGTGTACGGAGTGGCTGGCCTCGGTCGAGGAGCAAGGGTGAACGAACAGACGGTGCTCGAACCCCACCCCGAGTGGCGTGATCATTACTCTTACGCCAAATTTCGTCAGGAACGGCTGTTCTGGGAATACCAGAAGCGTAATGGCTTCGAGTTGGTGGTTTTGCGTCCAGGCGTTATCTATGGTCCTGACGGTGGTCATTTTTCCAACCGTGTTGGGTTGAGGATTGGAAAGTGGCAGCTGCACCTTGGCGGAAATAATCTGCTTCCGTTGAGCTACGTCGATAATTGTGCAGAAGCAGTGGTGGTTGCGGGCACTCATGAGGGAGCTGCGGGTCAAGTCTACAACGTGCATGATGATGATCTGCCGACGTGTCGCGAATACCTGCGTGCCTACAAAAGGTGCGTCACTAAGATTCGATCCATTTCCATTCCCTACTTCGCCGTGCAGTTTCTTTCCTCCTTGGCCGCGAAGTACAACGACCACTCGAAGGGCCAGTTGCCGGCTATCCTCACACCTTACAAGACCGCAAGTCAGTGGAGGGGAAATCGTTTCGACAACTCCAAGCTACGTTCTATCGGATGGAAACAGTTGGTGCCTACAGACGAAGGTTTGCAACGATCGTTTGCCGCGTTCCGGGCGGGGTTTGACGCTACCAGGGTGAAAAACCTGGCTCTGCCAACCATAACGAAGAACCTGGCTCAGGCCTCAAACGGGGAGTTGCGACATAGCTCGGAAGAGTTCGTGATAGGCGCTGTGATGGGCCCGAATTCCAACGGCGGCTTTGATCACCTGCTTGCCGCATTTTCAAATCTCCGCAAGACTGGCCGACCTGCCAAGCTGATCATCTTTGCTTCACACAATCCGCAACAACTCGCCTGCGAGGCAGCAATTCAGGAACTCTCTTCGGACCTTCGGTGGGTGCCCGACGAATTGACATTGCCTGATTCGCTTCTGGGGTGCGATGTCCTGGTTTCGCTCCAGGATGGAGTCCCGCTCTCCGTGCTACGTGCCATGTCTTCGCACATTCCAATCATAACTGAGGCTGTCCGCTTTCCAGAGATCCTCCGAAATCAGCCCACGGTCAAGTTCATCCGACATGGCGACAATAAAGGTTTAGAAGATGCGCTGCAGCAATTGTCTGAGCAGTCGAAGCGAAATCCGCCTAACGGTTTTGTTCTTGAGGAGAGTATCGCAAAGCATTACAGCGATACCTATTTGTGGCGAGAGAACAATTCAGTAGATACGAACGGGCACACGCCAAAAGAAAGGGCGCTGATCAAGAAGGCGCTATTCGGTGCCGTCCCCAATAGGCACTTACTCGAGCATGGGAGTCGGGACCGGCCGCAGATTGCCATCACCGTTGATGACGGACCGGATCCAGTCCATACCCCGCGGATGCTGGACATCTTTCGAGATCACGCGGTGAAAGCTACTTTCTTTGTGGTCGGGAGCGCCGCCGAGCAGTATCCGGAACTCGTGCTGCGGATGAAGAAAGAGGGACATGATGTCGGGAACCATTCTTATAGTCATCCGTACTTCCACAGGCTTTCCTGGTCTGGAGCTATTCGAGAGATAGGGATGACCCGATGGGTACTGGACCATATCCTGGGGGAAAAATGCAGACTTTTTCGACCGCCCCACGGGAAACTCTCATTGCGCAGCCTCATCCCGGCGTGGGCTGCGGGCCAGCAAGTGGTGATGTGGAACGTTGATCTGAAGGACTATCGTGCCTCGACTGGGGAAGTAGAAGCGGAATTGGATCGAACCTCCTTGTCTTCTGGAGATATCATCCTCTATCACGGCATCAATCAGGCTGCCTTGACAGCCTTGCCACGCCTAATCAAGGCGGCGCGAGAAAATGGACGCGAGGCCGTCACGATTTCCCAACTGAATCGGCAATAGCCCTTTGGTGTACCGAAGTTTCTCAAGTGTGCCTCCGATGAAGCCATCCATTTGTGCGCACGTCTTAGTTCAATCGCATGCACGGCATGAAGCCGCCGAGCCAATAGCATGGGGGCGTACGAATATGCCTCCGAGGGTGAAGATTGTTACTCGGCCTCCACTGCTTCTAAGATTGGCCAAAGCCATGACGCGTTGGCGAATCCACGGCGGCAACCGGCTCGTGCGAGTTTTTGGGCGATTAGGGCTGCTCGACGTGGTCGTCCAATATCGATTGGGTCACAGGGTAAACTTCAACGTCCCGCTGTTCCGCGCGGATACCTGCTGGGACCAGCGCGACATTGAAGATTATGAAAGGCGACTCGTTCATTCGCTCTGCCGCTTACTGGAGCCCTTGAGTGATGTCGTGCTCTTCGACTGCGGAGCGGATATTGGTACGTTTTCAGCGCTCGTCTGTTCGCAAACGTCCAGCGTCGCGCGTGTCATCGCCTTCGAACCAAATCCAGACGTAGTGGGGTTCCTGAAACACAATTTATCATGCCTCCAGGTTTCATCGCTTTCGATCACCAAAGCATTGAGTTGCTTCGAGGGAAGCGGCCGCCTCGACGTTCCAGACTATGACAGTTCGGACCATGCTCGTTATTTGGCACCTGGCGATGGACCGCTGGAAGTAGTCACCATCGATAGTTTTGGTGTGCGAAGCGGCAGCGTGGCAATCAAGATTAACATGGAGGGTGGTGAATTGGACGTGCTCAAGGGTGCTGCACAGACGATTTCATCGGCTCGGACTTGTTTGGTCACTGTGGAGGCGAATCCCCGCGTTGCAAGGCGCACCAAGCGTGACCCGGTGGAATGCTTAAGATTCCTTCAGTCTCTGAGGCCATTTAGATTTGTCATTGCCGAAACGGCAGAAACTCCTTCGACGGCGGCTCCGCTGATCAAGGGTGGACAAAAGGTCAACTACAATGTGATCGGCTGGACCCCGTGAATCAGATGCCAGCCCCCAGTAATGCCAAGGTAATCGGGCGCAATTTCATTTTCATGGGCCTGGAAGTGGTGATTACGCTCGTTTGCACATTGCTGACGACGGTCGCCATTGCGCGGGTGATCGGGCCGACGCGGCTTGGCTACTTCAATCTGATATTTTGGCTGACCGCCATAACGTGCTCGGTAGGTTCGTTGGGCATCCCGCTCACTACGTTCAAATACATGGGCGAATTCCTCGGCGGTGGAAAAAAAGAACTCGCACGTGCCGTATTCTTCTACAACCTCTGGGCCCAAACGGTGATCGCCTCAGCGTTAACAGCTATTGGCATGGTAGCCGTTTTCACTCTTGTCGACCGCTCGTATCGTGTCTGTTCCATCTTGCTGGTTTTGAGCATGGTGCCCAACATGATCACCTTCATTCCTTCGCAGGCGAACTCCGCTGCAGAGGATGCTGCCCTCAATACGCGTGGCGCTTTCGTCGGCGCCATCGTTTATGTCGCGGCAGTGGCTGTAAGTCTCCTCCTTGGATGGAACCTAGTCGGCATTGCCGCAGGTGTTTTGCTCTATCGCACCGCGGAGTTGGCCGTAAAGACTGTTCCAGTGCTTAATTCAATGAAATCGGTCCCCCAGGTGCCGCTGCCGCGAGAGATTCGCAAGCGAATGTTTTCTTTCTCCGGTCTAAGCACGGGTCTGATGATTTTGCAAATCGTGATTTGGGATCGCTCCGATATCATTTTCCTTAAATTACTTCAGCCCGACATTCGCCAATTGGCTTTTTTCTCGGTTTGCTTCAGCGTGACGGACCGGCTTATGCGCATGCCCCAGACATTCGCCAATGCGCTCTCGGCGACGCAGATGGCCGAATACGGCCGCGATAAAGCTCGCCTCTTCAGGATGACCTCGAAAGCATCTACCTATGTCCTTCTAGGAGCGCTTCCGATTCTGATCGGGCTCGCTTGCATCGGCGGTCCGTTTGTGCGAGTCATGTACGGGCCGCAGTACCTTCAAGCAATTCCGGTTTTCATCGTTGTGGCACTTTTCAGCATTCCAAAAGCGATCCTGACTCCTGCCCAGACTCTGCTGTACTCCGCGGAAGACCTGGGGTTTCTCCTGAAGTGGGGCTGCGTGGCCGCGGCGATGAACGTGCTTCTTGATGTCGCGTTGATTCCAAGTCACGGCGCGCTTGGCGCGGCGTGGGCAAATGGGGTCGCTCAATCCTTCGCCGCACTAACTATCTGGGGCCGCGTCCTGGTTCGCTATCCCGTTCGAATTGATAGGCCTGTTTTGCTCAGGCTTGCTGCCGCAACTCTTGCCATGGCGATCATCGTCCTTGGCATTGTGGCCATTCCGTTCAGCTCTCTCATGAAGTTGAGCGTTGCTGTACCCGTAGGTGCGATTGTGTTCCTGGTTACAAGCCGGATGTTTGCCGTGCTCCAGAAAGATGATCGGCGGCGCTTGCTGCAACTCTCGGCCTTGCTGCCCACGCCCATGAGCTCGTCATTTGAACGTTTGGTGGATTTCCTGGTCCCGCAACCAGCGATTGCGGAAGTTGCAAGATGAATTCAATGAGGCCGCATCCCAATGGGTAGCTTCGCGGAAGCAGTAAACTCCACGCCCGTAGCCAGGGCGCAGGCTGAGCGAACCTCCCCGCTGAACATCGCGCACGTGGGCGACAGCATGGAAATGGGCGGAGCGGAAAAGCTAACGGCTACGCTTTGCCGATTGCAGCGCGATAGGGGCCATACGGTCTCAGTCCACTGCCTTTATGGGCTCGGCGTGCTAGGGGAAGAACTGCAAGCTGAAGGCTTTGAGGTTTTTCTCCATCATCCTTCTTCGTTTCTTAAGCGCATGCGCAACTTATACAGATCGTTTCGGCGCTCTCGCCCCGACGTGGTGCATTGTCACAATGCCACAGCGGCCATCATGGCCGCTTTTCCCGCTCGTCTCGCAGGAGTGAAGACCGTGATAGTAACCCGGCACGGTTTGGTCAAACCTCCTTACCAGATACGCCGTGAGTTGAAATTTGCGCTTGCGTCCCGTTGGTGTGATTGGATCGTCGGAGTCTGCGAAGGCACACGGACGAACCTGCTGGCGGCCCCATTCGCTGCTCGCGACAAGATCATCCAGATCTATAACGGTGCAGTGCCCGCCGATATCCGAGCTGTCCCACGCCCTAAAAAAGGATTCACTTTGCTGTATGTTGGCCGGTTGGCGCCGCTGAAAGACCATGCCACCTTATTGCAAGCGGTTGCACTTACACGCGCGCAACAGCCTGACGTCCAGCTGTGGATAGTTGGCGATGGGCCACTTGAGTTCAGTCTACGCAAGCTCACCGATGAACTCGGATTAAAGGAATGCGTCACATTTTTTGGCGAACAGGCCGATGTTTCGCCATTTCTGCTCGCGGCGGATCTATTTGTGAGTTCTTCCGTAACCGAAGGCTTGCCTGTGTCCCTCTTGGAAGCAATGTCGGTTGGCTTGCCGGCGGTGGTCACCGACGTCGGAGGCATGGGCGAGATAGCGCGCTTGTCGGGAGCAGTCACACTGGTGCCATCGTCCGATCCCGAGGGCATGGCGAAGGCACTGTGCGACGCGGCTGCCGGCAAACAAAAACTTTCCGAACTGGGGCAGCTGGCAAGCCATTGTTACGAGCAGTATTTCAGGCCGGAACGAATGCTTGATGAGTATATGAGTCTGTACCGTCGTTGCGTTTCTCACAATCAAGCGTCGCACTCCGCATAAGAAATCACACTCTTTCAACAAGACATAGACCGAATCCGGGAAACTTGCAGGTGGGCCGGTCATTGCTGATGTTTCTTGGTTGGCGCGTCGGACTCGCCCGTCCGTTTTCGTTTGTGTTCCGGGGACTCGAGCTTTGCAATTCATATACCACCATCGCACCATGGGCCGCAGTTCTCAGGCAATGCACATTTGTAGCCTGGTGGAAGCACTGAAGGCGGATGGGCACGAAGTAACGATTGTATCGCCGCCGGGTGTTGACCCATTCAAGTTCGCAGGGATGATGCCATTTTTGCGGAAGGCAGATCGTGCCCACGGCCTTCAACGCATTTGGAAATACATAAGCTGCGAGTGCCCGCAGTTTGCATTTGAAATGTGCGAGGTTCTATACAACCTGTTTCTCCCATTTCGGTTGTTGCCGGTTTTGTGGCGCCAACCGGGTGCCGTCCTTTATGAGAGACACGCCTACTTCATGTTCATGGGCGTGCTGTTGGGGAAATGGTTAAAGCGGCCAGTCCTGCTCGAAGTGAATGAACTCGCGGGATTCACGCGGGCCCGCGGCTTGATCATGGAGCGCCTTGCGCGAAAAGTCGACGCCTGGGTATTCTCGCGAGCCAAACATATTCTGTGCGTGTCGCGCGTTCTCGCGGACGAAGCCCGGCAGCGCGGCGCCCGAAGCGAACGCCTGCACGTCTTGCCCAATGCAATAGATCCAAATCGATTCCGAAACCAAAGATCTGAACAGTCACTTCGGTCACGCCTGGGTCTCGAGGGCTCAATCGTCATCGGCCACGTGGGGCTGTTCTATCGATGGGATCGTCTTGATGTTTTGATCGAGGCCGTGAAGAGCATCCGTGCCGGACATCCAGAGATGAAAGTACTGCTAGTGGGCGACGGTCCTGAGATGGAAAACTTGAAGCAGACCGCGGTTCGATTGGGAATGGAGAGGGAAGTTGTTTTCTCCGGACCTGTGACTCGCGATGAGGTGCCAGCATACATCGAGGCGATGGATATCTGCGCACTCCCCGATTCCAATGCTTTTGGATCTCCGATCGCCTTGTTCGAGTTCATGGCCATGGGCAAACCCTGCATAGTTCCGGACCTCGGTCCGATGCGAGACGTGATCGACGACGGTGTCACTGGGATCATGTTTCGCCGCGGGGATTACGAGGCGCTGAAAAAAGCGCTCCTCATTCTCGTCGAAGATTCAATTCTCAGGAATCAACTCGGTGCACGTGCAAAACAAGCTGTCCTCGATACGCATACGTGGACTGCGAACGCTCGCTTCGTAGTTCAGTTAGCCGCCGGCGAAAGTTCAGCCAAGAGATTCGCTCCGATGAAACAACTAGATTGCGACACCTTGTAGATTGAAAGGTAACTGAATGCCTCCAGATACATATCTCCGCGTCGGATTGGTTGGAGCCGGCTACATCAGCGAATTTCATGCCCGCGCTATCCAGAGAGTACCTAACGCGCGGATTGTGGGAATCGCCGAGGTTGTCAACTCCCGCGCTACGGCCGTCGCTGCCCGGTTCAACATCGCGAAAGTCTTCCCAACGATGGAAGCCCTGATGAACGAGGGAGTCGACGTAATTCATATTCTCACTCCGCCTGCTACTCACGCACCATTGGCTATTGCAGCTCTCAAGAACGGCCACCACGTGTTAGTAGAAAAGCCGCTCGCGATCAGTGTGGAAGAGGTGGACCAAATTTCGGACGCAGCCGCGATCGCGCAAAAATCCGTTTGCGTCAACCATTCCATGTTGTACGACCGTTTCGTATCCAAAGCGCTGAACTTAGTTCGTTCGGGCGCAATAGGAGTGCCGATTACCTTCGATTACTTCCGCAGCAGCGAATATCTTCCTTACCGGGGAGGGCCGTTACCGATCCACTACCAGGATGGCGGCTACCCTTTCTTGGACCAGGGCGTACACGCGCTATATCTCGCTGAATCTTTCTTGGGCCCCATCTACGACTTGAAGGCTTTATATGGCGCGCACGGGGGCGACTCCAACCTCTTGTTTGACGAATGGCGCGTGGCAGCGCAATGCGAACACGGCACCGCGAACATTCAGATCTCATGGAATGTAAAACCACTGCAAAACTGGTTTGTCGTCCAAGGAACGAAAGGTGTGCTCCGGGCAAACCTCTTCGCGATGTGGCTGACTCATACCGCGCAGCTTCCGCTCCCGAAAGCGCCGGCGCGCGCGTTGCAGGCCTTGAGCGAGGGTCTCAGCATCTGTGCACAGGTTCCAACTAACGTCGCACGTTTCGCACTCAAGAAAATCGTCCAGTACGACGGCCTGCATTCCTTGGTGGCCGCGTTCTACCGCGCGTTGCAAACGGGCGCACCGATGCCGGTTCAGGTCGAGCAGGCGCGTTCCACTGTCTATTGGACGAACCGCGTATCTGAAGAAGGGGATGCCGCGAAAATCAAATTCCAGGCGCAATTACAGAACGAGAAACGTGCCAAAGTTTTGGTAACAGGTGCAAATGGTCTAATCGGGCGACATCTGGTGCGACGGCTGCTTCAAGAAGGGAAACCTGTTCGGATCTTCGTTCGAAGGCAGCCGGATGCGGAGTTCAGAAACGATAGCAACATCGAGGTCTTCCTGGGCGACCTGGGAGATCCCGTTGCCGTTGACCGAGCCGTTGCGGGCACCGAGATTGTTTACCACGTGGGCGCAGCTATGAAGGGAAGCGCCGATGACCATGAACGCGGCACTGTGTGCGGCACGCAAAACATAGTTGATAGCGTGCTTCGGCACGCTGCGGAGCGTCTGGTTTACGTCAGCTCTCTTAGTTGCCTGCACGCAGCAGTTGCGCGGCGCGGCGACGTGATAACAGAGGATTGGCCGGTGGAACCATTCCCAACAAAGCGCGGAGCCTATACCCAAGCAAAGACCGCCGCAGAAAAAATAGTGCGCGATGCGGTTCGGGATCGGCATCTCCCCGCCGTTGTACTTCGCCCAGGAAGGGTCTTTGGCCCGGGGATGACGCTACTCACTCCTGAAGTTGCTCGTAAAATCGGAAATTCCTTTGTCATCCTCGGCGATGGCACCCGCGAGTTGCCGCTAGTTTATGTAGAGGATGTGATTGATGCTCTCGTCCTGGCCGCGGAAACAAGCAAGTTGGATGGCCGTGTTTTTCACGTCGTAGATCGAGCCCGGATCACACAGAATCAAGTCGTTGGTGACTACATTGAGAAGAATGCAAACCAAGCAAAGGTCATTCACGTGCCGGTGGCCATCGCTTATAGTCTGGCGCTCGGTTTCGAGGTCTTGACCAAGGTTCTAAAACGTCCAGGCCCGCTCTCCATTTACAGGGTCAAATCCGCACTGGCACGCATGCAGTTCGATTGCACCCGGGCAGAGAATGAGCTCGGCTGGCAACCGCGCATTGGCGTCGCTTCCGGCCTGCAGGAAACAATGGCGGCCGAGCGCGTCAACTCCAGCACAAATGTTCTTGGACGTATACAGGAGAGCTGTGCGGCTAAGTGACTGTCTACAAAGCTTGGGAACTGGGTCCGATAGAAATACACCATGTTATCGGAGAAGGAATTCACACCGAACTGGCTGTTTCCAGAAAATTTTCATGCAAACTGAGACTTTAAGCTCTAGCCAAGGAAAGTTTGGTTCTAGAACGCGCAGACTTTCCCCGGTCAAAATCCTCAGAGGTATACTCTGGCGACTCGCCAGGCGCACCCGCGTGATGGTTTTGCGGGCGCCTAGCGATGACCTCGGCCCGGCTTGCCCAGATGGGTGTGCCCTTGCCCGGGTTGGTGGTCCGGCCTCCTCCGCCGATCATTATTTGGCCGAGGAAGCGATGCAAGAGGCGGGGGAACCGATTGGCCTTGCGGCCCCGCGCTTCGCTCATGGAGACGAGTTCTTCGGCTGGCTACTCGACGGCCGCGTCGTCAGTTTTGGCTGGATCACGTACCAAGACCGAATGGTCGGCCCCTTCCAGTTAGCCGAGGTCTCGGGGCGCGCATTTTTGTACAACTTCCATACCCTGGAAGGGTATCGGGGACGAGGTTTTTATCCAGCCCTTCTGCTCACCATGCGGCATGTTCTCGGCCGCGAGAAGGTAAGCGAATTTGTCATCGATGTCGATGCGCGCAACACGGCCTCGGCAAGGGGAATTGAAAAAGGTGGGTTTGTCCCAGGGGCCCAAGTCGCCTTCCTGACCCTGTTTTCCCACTGGCGTTGTCATGGCTCGCGGACCGTGTTGGAGCCCGCAGCCTCTTCCTTGTTTCGAACCACTTGAACAAAAAGATCTATATGGTGGAATTGCCAAATGACGTAACAACCCGAGTCATCCGGGAAGAGCGGGAATGGGACGCGATCCGAGATGATTGGAACATTCTTTACGCGTCGAGCCCTTATTCATCTGTTCCCCTCGATTTTGTTTGGCTTCGTGGCTGGTGGCGCGTCTACGGCGCCATCTACGGGAAAGCAGGCTTGCGGGTTGTGACCGTCCGCCGGGCGTCGAAGCTCGTGGGGGCCATCCCTCTATACGTGAGCCGTGGCGTGGGCAATTCCCTTGGCGCCCGTCACCTTCGGTTCATCTCGACAGGGGAGGAAGAGCATGAGGAAACTTGTCCGGATTACCTGAACCTTCTTTGTCTACCTGGAGAAGAGGACGTCTGCGCGAATGCGATCTGGAGCGAGGTGGGCCGTATGGACTGGGACCACCTGGAATTCTTGGACCTCATGGAAGATTCCCCGCTTTTGCGAGGAATCACTTTACCCCACGACGCCCGTTCATTTTCGCGGGGCAGTTGCCCAATTGCAGATCTAACGGACGGATTTGAGGCGTACCTCAAGCGGCTGTCATCGAGAGGCCGCGAGCAAGCCCGCCGCCTCCTGCGGGAGGGAGAGCGGGCCGGAGCGCAACTCGAGCTGGTCGATGCGGCGCAGGCTGCCGGAGCGTTTGACGACTTGGTCAGACTTCACCAGGAGCGGTGGACCTTGGACGCGAAACCCGGAGTATTCGCGGCCGCGCGATTCACCGAGTTCCACCGCAACCTCATTCAGGAGTGGCTGCCGAGCGGGCGGGCGGTTCTCGCACGGCTATCGCTCGCGGGGGTTTCTGCTGCCGTTCAGTACGGATTCGTGAACGGGCCGAAATTCGACGCCTACCAGTTGGGAGCGCGCCGAAAGCCCGGCAGTCTTGTGCATAGCCCGGGAATCCTTGCCAACCTACTATTGATGCGGGCGCTCACGGAACGCGGTGTGACCGCATGCGACTTTCTGCGCGGATCGTCGCCCTACAAGCGGCGGCAGGCAACACGAGAGAATCAGCTAGTCGGTGTCCAGATCTGGCGGCCAACTTTGCGGGCGGCCATCCACCGCTCGCGTCAACTCGCCGCGCGTGTCTTCAATAAGGGGCAGCGGCTCATGAGGAGAGGTTGATCTAATGAAGAAAGCAATCGCGACCCACCTTTTGTGCCGGAGTGGCCTGCGCGCTCTCCTGGGTCGGGCGATTGAGTGGTCTGGAGTGCTCGTTCTCAACTATCATCGGGTCGGAAACGGTTATCAATCACCGTACGACCGTGGACTTTGGAGCACAGACGCCGAGACATTTACCGACCAAATTCGATTCTGCAAATCCCATCTCGATGTGATTAGCCCAGGCGACATCTCTCGAGCCGTGACCAATGGCTCGGGCCGCTATGCTTTAATCACTTTCGACGACGGATATAGAGATAATTACGAAATTGCCTTTCCAATCCTCAAGGCGGAGGGCGTCCCTGCCACATTCTTCGTCGCCACCGGGTTTGTGGATTCTCCCCGAGTGCCCTGGTGGGATGAAATTGCTTGGATGGTACGGACCAGTAGGCAGGACCGCGTCGGACCCTTCAGTTGGTTTCCTACCCGGGTTTTATTTGATGAGCCGGACCGGGAAGGTACCATTCGGACGCTCTTGCAGGCTCACAAGGCGATGCCTGCGGAGTCCACCGGCCGCTTTCTCGACGCGATCGCAGAGGCCACCGGCACCGGTCGATGCAGCGCGGATGTGGGACGCAGTTTCTGGATGACCTGGGACATGCTTCGAGAAATGAAATCGGCCGGAATGACGGTCGCCGGACACTCGGTGACTCATCCGATCCTGGCGCGCGCGCCTCGCAAGAGGCAGAAGGACGAGATCTTCGGTTGCGCTGCTAGGCTGGCAGAGGAGATTGGCGAGCCGATGCGGTACTTCAGCTATCCAGTTGGCGGTCCGAACAGCTTCAACTCCGTTACACAGGAATGCTTGCGAGAGGCCGGCGTCCAGTACGCATTCAGCTACTACGGTGGTTTTCGCCGATTCGGCGACTGGAATGACTTTGATATCCGGCGCGTGGCCGTCGAAACGTATTTGACTCCCGAGTGGTTCAGGTCGATCGTTACCTTGCCGCAGTTCTTAGCCTAACAGGGAAGAGCGAGGGCATGGCTTCAGGCTCGTCCCATCCCAAGATTTGAGTTGAAGGATTCCACAAACAAGATGGCTTTTCGAATGCGCGACTCGGGAACGTCTATGACGCCTTCCTTGGAACGCGTGAGTCGCCGTGGAGCGCTAGAGTAATGTTCAAAAACCTCTTTGTTGCGCTTCGGCAGTTCGGCTTTGGCACTCAACGCACGGTTCCAAGTCTTGATGGCCTGCGAGCGGTTTCGATTGCCTTCGTACTCATCGCCCACTTGATCGCCGCGGGTCATGTCTCAGGTGCTCTTTCTCATCTGGGCAAATTGGGAGAGTTCGGCGTTCGAATATTTTTTGTCATTTCAGGGTATCTGATAACTTCGATCTTGCTCGCAGAGTTGCGGCGGAAGGCCACGATATCTCTACCCCGATTCTATTTTCGGCGTATGCTCCGATTGTTCCCGGCCGCATACTTTTACATTCTGGTGATTGCCGTCCTGGCGTCGAAGCATCTCGTTAACTTGGATCGTTGGGATCTAATGGCTGCAATTACCTATACGATGAATTATCACGAAGTACGGCGCTGGTCACTCGGGCATCTGTGGTCGCTTGCCGTTGAGGAGCAGTTCTATCTTTTGTGGCCATTACTACTCCGAATACTCGGCCAACTGCGTTCGGTTCGTTTCCTGATTGCCCTTGTGGTAGTAGCGCCGTTTCTGCGCCTTGCCTCTCCGTATGTCGGGCCGGCGTTTAATTTCCTAGTCTGGTCCGATGCACTAGCGACAGGTTGCCTGCTCGCAATTCTGCGGGAAGAGCTCGCTGCCAATGGACACTATGCTCGCCTCTTGACCTCACGATGGTTTTTCCTCGTCCCCGTGGCAGCGCTAGTTGCCAATTACATCCCGTTCACCAAGATCTCTTGGCTGGTTGCAGAGACGGTCATGAATCTCTCCATTGCAGCTTCGGCTGATTGGTGTATGCGGAATCCTGATACTGTGGTAGGCCGTTTCCTAAACTTGCCTGCGGTCAGCTTCATGGGTGTTCTCAGCTATTCGCTGTACCTGTGGCAGCAGATCTTTCTTAACCCGGAGTCAGTCAGCCCGTACTGTGCGTTTCCTTTAAACATTATATTGGCGGTTGCCATGGCCCTGGTCTCGTATCTGCTGATTGAGGCGCCTTTTCTGCGATTCCGCACCGCAATCGAGCGCGTCAGCGCTCAATGGCGGGGAACTGGACAGCGGGCGCCCGCTTTACCCGCCCGTTGAACTTGAATGTTAACTCCCAGCGATACTGGTATTCATTGTGGTGGCACTTCTCAGCATTCCGAAAGCGATACTGCAACGATTGGACGGATAACTACTACTCACAAATACTCATTGCCACACCGGCCCGTTGTCGGTGATCGTCATACCTTGAACTCCCGCGGCCAGGGCCTTTGTCGAGCCAGCTGCCTTGATGGTCCCGCCCGACGACGCGATCCCTTTGTTGATTACAAGGCTATCGTTCGGACCGAGCGTGATCGTGAAAGTACCGGTCGTCGGCGTTCCGGGCGTCGAGTCGACCAGTCCCGGAGTCAACGCGCTGAAACCCGACGCATCCCCAAGTTGAATCGTGTAGATGTTATAGCTGACTACGTTACGTGGATTGGCATTGTTTGCTTCGATGCGGTATTGCCAGTTCGGGGCATTGGCGCCGTTCGCGTTCTCCGCGATGACAGCGATAGCTGGAGCGGTTGGAACCAAGGCGTTGTAGAGCGCCTCCTGCGTGCCGTCGACGCACTTGATTGTCGCAGAGACTACCGTGGGACTCGTCTCGCAATGGCTCACGAAGGTCGTGCTGCGAGTCGGAGTGTCAGTTTGCAGACGGTCCACGATCGCAAGGACGTTGATTCCTCGAAAATAATAGAATTCACGAACTACCGAAACCACATTCTGGTTTTGCCTGGCTGGATTCCCGGAGTCGCATATAGCGTTTTTGTATGTCTGAGTTAGATCGGTTACAGCGAAGGCATAAGCGGGTTGCGTCTCTAATCTGCTGACAACACCAGGACCGTCCGAGCATGCAGCATTCGGCGCAGTGCCTATGCCTTGTCCACCTATCAATGGTACGTTATGCGCATACCCTAGTTGGGTGGGAACAGTTCCAGCGCCGTTATATCCGGCAACAAACTCGCCGTATCCCATCGTCTCTCGTATGATGTTGACGCCTTTGCGAGAAACTTGAAAGGTTCCTGAGTCCAGGTGATAGTGTCCCGTTCCAACTGCGCTGGTTGGGCTCTCATTACCGCCTTGATTTAGCCCCAGCTGCCAGAGCATCGCTGTCCCTGTCGATGCCCATGTGTCGTGCAGATACATATATTGAGCGCCCGACGAGTAGTAATCGAGAGGAAGATTGGAGAAGGGGAGAGCTGTGCCACCCGGATCGACAGACTTGAATATCGGCCCAATTGCGGGACTCACCGTCGAGATCCACTGACGAGCGTACTTGCCGATGTTCGTCGCGTTGTATTCCGTCGCAGCCGCTTGCATGAAATCGCCATAGTTTTGGCTGGACATCCCGCATCCGCCGTGGCCGTCAGGACCGTTATGGCTTATATACCCGCAACCCGACCCAGCTACCCATGTTTCGTCGTCCGCTGACGTGAACCCATCCCACATACCGCGGCTAGTCGTCTGGGTAAGCATAGTGTTGTAGATTGTTGTCAGCACACCTGACTTGAATGCCGTCGTCTCATTCCATAGGTCGCGGCCCAAGAGTGCGGAGGATGCGAGAGGAATCGCATAATAGTTGAGAGAGTATCTCCCATATTCTCCCACGCCCTCTTGATTGTGCATCGCGTAGCCTTTGGCCCCGTTCTTCCCTGTTCCCGTTGGGGAAACGTAATTGAGCAAATCGTTCCAGCGATTTTGGATGCCGTACTTAAGGTTTGCGTCGGCGTTGACGTTGTCGATATAACTGGCGATTCCAAAGTCAAAGTCGTTGCGGAACTGCCCGGCAAAGTAGTTGCTAGTGGGCATACCAACATTGCCCCAAGTTTGGATGGGATTGTCCTGATTCGCCTGCAAAATACTCCAGTTGGCGTCGATCGTGGATGCTTGCAGAGTAGTCAGACACTGTGCCCTGCCACAGCCAGGAGCAAGCCAGTCTCTAACCAGCATAACCCACTCGCCAGTACCGCGCATCGTGTCGCAGCCCGCACCGCTTGAACATTGCGGAGATACGGCAACAGCATCGGCAATGACCGTCGAACAAGCGGTCGCGTTGTTCATGATGAAACACGTGAACGCGAGATCGTAGTAATCGAGTGGTCGAAAATCGACAGTAACGCTAGGGTAGTTTGTACTCTTGACCCAGTTTTGCGCAATTGTTGTCCGTGAAGGAGTCCAGAAGAGGCGAGGATGCGCGTTGGGAAACGTGAGTCCGTAGGCCGTGGTCGTTTTGGTGGCAGTCGCCGAGAAGATAACTATGGATGCTGAACCCATCTTGGACGGATCTGCTGCACTGGTTGCTGTGACGGTTATCGTGGATGGTGACGGAACCGCCGAAGGCGCTGTGTACAGTCCTGCGCCATTGACTGTTCCGCACGCCGCGGAGCCACATCCAGCTCCTTGCACTGTCCACGTCACGGCGGTATTCGACGTCCCCACAACGGATGCGCTTAATTGTTGCGTTGCCCCAGTTGCAACCGATGTACTGGCGGGTGTCACCGTCACGGCAACAACGGGCACAATGGTTACGTTAGCTGATGCGGTCTTGCTCGGATCCGCCATACTGGTTGCAACTATACTGACGCTCGGTGGTGAAGGCGCGATGACTGGAGCCGTGTAGACGGCCCTTGACGAACTCGTTGCGAGTGTCCCGCAGGCCGAGCCGCTGCAGCCTCCGCCACTCAAATTCCACGCCACTGCCGTATTCGTTGCTCCTGTTACAGTCGCTGTGAAAGAGTCCGTACTGGCAGTAGGAACCGCGGCACTCGAGGGAGTAATACTCAGCAAAACCGCAGTTGCCGCGACAAGGGTGACGCTCGCCGAAGCTGATTTGGTTGGATCTGCCACGCTGGTCACGGTCACTTGGAGTGTCGCAGGCGAGGGCACACTGGACGGCGCTGTATAGAGTCCGCCTCCGGAAATGGTACCACAAGCTGCGCCACTGCAACCCGGGCCGTTCAAGCTCCAAGTAACGGCGCTGTTCGAACTACCGGTGACCGTCGCAGTGAACTGCTGGATCGCTCTAACTGCAACCGTCATGCTATTTGGAGAAACTGTGATTGCCACGGCGCCCAGGGCAGCGACGCTGAGAGTAGCAGGGTGGCTGGTCGTATTGCCCATGCGATTGGCGATGACTACCGTGAACTGCGCATGGTTGTCGTAAGCCGTCGTGGGCGGTGTCGTGTAAGTCGAAGAAGTCGCGCCACCGATTGCGGCTCCGTTCTTCTGCCACTGATAGCTAAATGGGGATGTGCCCGTGGCTGCTACGAGAAAAGTCGCCGTTTGCCCGACCATGACATTCTGGCTGGCAGGCTGCGCCGTAATTGACGGAGGCGCGGAAGTAGCTCCAACCACGCTAACGACACCTGCACATCCTGATAAGGATAGGCCTGCTAGCAGAGTGATAAGGACAAGAAGCCCGAACTTCTGAGTTCGCAGCAGAAAATCGGCATTCGACATTTGGCTCCGGCTTCTATCTAAGCTCCGTGCAGGAATGCAACACGCGCCCCTATCCAATGTAAATACAGGACTTAAACGCTCAATACAGCTGACCGACAGTTCAAAAAGAGGGAAGTGCCCAAACCCTGTACCTAGGTGTCCGACGCGTCTAATCAATTTGTATTAGGACAGGCCCGGCGGATATTTAGCGGAGATGATCCAGAAGCCCTTCTAAATAAAGGCTTTAATCGCGTGAATCTCGGACCCAATCTTCGAGCTCTCACATATGCGGCGGTCCCATTCGAATGCCGCCCCCTCTTGTGGCTGTGGTCAGCTTCAAGGTTCCTCGGGAAATCACTTCATTTGCGAGTTGGCGGTGGAGCGACTTGCGCAAATGTGCGCCTCTGAGCCAGGTCACAACTAAATTGTTATGTGCGGTATAGCTGGCATCTTCAATCTCGATGGAATGGCCGTCACTCCAGAATCTTTGCTGGGGATGATCCGGATGCTCGCGCATCGCGGGCCTGACGACACCGGATTTCACGTCGGGCAGGGGGTGGGCCTGGCGCACGCTCGCCTCAGCATCATTGATTTAGCCGGCGGCAAGCAGCCCATGTGCAACGAGGACTCCTCGCTTTGGATCACTTTCAATGGCGAGATCTTCAACTACGTGGAGCTCAGGGAGGAGCTGGTCCGTAAGGGACATCGGTTCGCTACCCGCTCCGATACCGAGGTCATCCTCCACCTTTATGAAGAAAGCGGTGAGGATTGTGTCCAGCAGCTGAACGGACAATGGGCCTTTACTATCTGGGACAACCGACGTCGGCGTCTGTTTCTATCTCGCGATCGTCTAGGCGTAAGACCTCTCTTCTATACGCAAACGAATAAGAGTTTTATCTTCGCTTCGGAGATCAAAGCGATTTTCGCTCATCCGGGAATCACGAGAGAAATCGATGTCAACGGACTGGACGAGGTGTTCACCTACTGGTGCACTATTCCACCGACGACTATTTTTCGAAACATTCACGAACTTCCTCCGGGCCATTCGATGACCGTGGATGCTTCCGGGATTGCCACTCAGCCGTACTGGCACATCCAATTCGAGAAGATATCGGACGTTGTCAATCCCTCCCAGGAACAGGCATACGCCGACCAGCTCCTCGATCTTTTAGCTGACGCTACGCGAATCCGCCTGCGCTCTGATGTTCCGGTAGGGGCCTACCTCAGCGGTGGGCTGGATTCAACCGTCACCACGGCGCTGGTCAAGAAGTTTATAAATGCCAAGCTTCAGACATTTTCTATCTCCTTCGATAATGCCGAATTTGATGAAAGCTCCTTCCAAAACGAGGCAGTCCGCTTTCTGGACACCGAGCACCAAGACTTTCGCTGCACCAAGAATCAAATCGCCGAAGTGTTTCCGAACGTAATCTGGCACACCGAGAAGCCCGTGCTACGCACGGCTCCAGCTCCGCTGTATCTTCTCTCCCGGCTTGTCCGAAAGAGCGGTTTCAAGGTTGTTGTAACGGGAGAAGGGGCGGACGAAATGCTCGGTGGATATGATATTTTCAAGGAGGCCAAAATCCGCCTTTTTTGGGAATCGCAACCCGATTCCAAGATGCGGCCGCTTCTGCTTCGCCGCCTGTATCCCTACTTGCAGAACATACAGAACCAACCCGATGCCTACAGAAAAGCGTTCTTCCATATAAACGTCGACCGCACTCTGCAGCCATTCTTCTCCCACATTCCGCGCTGGCAATTGACGGCCAAGCTAAAGACTTTCTTCTCCGACGCTGTCCGTGCGGAAATTGCCGGAGACGTCGTTTACTCCAAAGTCCGAACGAGGCTGCCGCACTGTTATTCGTCATGGGACACTTTCTGCCAGGCCCAGTATCTCGAAACGAAGTACCTGCTTCCCGGCTACATCTTGTCGTCGCAAGGCGACCGGATGGCCATGGCGCACTCTGTCGAAGGCCGGTTTCCATTTCTTGATCATCGTGTCGTCGAATTCGCCTCCCGGCTTCCGGTCTCTCTGAAAATGAAAGTGCTGAACGAAAAATATCTTTTGAAACGCTGCGCAAATGGCCTGATTCCTCCTTCGATTGCGAAACGTCACAAGCAACCCTATCGAGCTCCGGAAGCCTGCACTTTTCTCCAGCCAGCCGCGCGCGAATATATGGAGGACCTCCTCTCCCCCGAGCAAATACGGCGCGACGGCATTTTCGATGCGCCCGCGGTGGCGAAACTCCAGGACAAATTTCGCAAGGGTGCCGCCATCGGCATCAAGGACAACATGGGATTGGTTGGCATCGTCTCCACGCAGCTTTTGGTAAACCAGTTCATAAATCACTTTGAACGCAGGACGGCATCGCATGACGCTTAACGAAGAACTCAGACAATTCGTGATCGACAACTTCATGTTTGGGAAGCCCTACAAAGGCTTCGCCGATGACGACTCCTTTATCGAGCGGGGCATCATTGACTCAACCGCGGTAATGGAGCTGGTCGCTTTCCTGGAAGAGCGCTATCGGATCAAGTTGCAGGACGAGGATTTAATTCCAGACAACCTGGATTCGATCAACAGCTTGACGCGGTTTGTAGCGAGCCGCCTTCCGGCAAATTTCGCAGGAGTTGGTTATGCGGATCGAATCGTTCTTGGAATTTAGTGCCGTCAAACTCCCGCGTCTTCCCTGACCTCAAAGCCCTGACAATGAGCATGCTTTCAACCGTATTCTCTGCTGATGTGCTGAAAATCGATGCCGCCGCGGTCTCGGCCGATATCGCAAGCAAAATTCGCGATATCGTGATGCGGCAATTGAACCGCAAGGGTGTGATCGTCGCGATGTCCGGTGGAATCGATAGCAGCGTCGTTGCAGCTTTGTGTTCGAAAGCGATGGGAACTGAACGTGTGCTGGGCCTGATGCTGCCTGAGGCGGATTCGTCTCCGGACAGTCTTCACTTTGCGAACCTGCTCGCGCAATCGCTCGGCATTCGAACGCATGTGGAAGACATTTCGGTCATCCTTACCGCGGCCGGCTGCTACCAACGCCGGGATGAGGCTATTCGCAAGGTCATTCCGGAATACCAAGCAGGTTACAAGTGCAAGCTCGTTCTGCCCGACCAGGTGAACGGAAGTGCCTATCCAATTTTCTCGGTCGTCGTCGAATCGCCGCAGGCTGAACGAACCAAAGTTAGACTCACTCTTGATTCATATCTTGGAGTGGTGGCGGCAACAAATCTCAAACAGCGCACCCGCAAAATGATGGAGTATTACTATGCGGACCTCTCCAACTATGCCGTTGCCGGCACTCCCAATCGCCTCGAATATGACCAAGGGTTTTTCGTCAAGAATGGCGACGGGGCGGCCGATCTAAAACCGATCGCGCACCTCTACAAAACGCAGGTCTACGCATTGGCGGAGTATCTCGGCATAGCCCAAGAGATTCAGAACCGGGCTCCCACCACTGACACCTATTCGTTGGACCAATCACAGGACGAGTTTTATTTCCCGCTACCCTACGACCGCATGGACTTGTGCCTATATGCGAAGAATCACGGTCTTCTACCGGAAGAAGTCGCGCCCGTAGTCGATCTGACTGCCAAACAGGTCGCACGCGTCTACCATGTCATCGATGCAACCCGCAGTGCCACGCGCTATCTCCATCGGCCGCCCGTGCTCTGTGAAGAGGTACCGGAGGTGCCCGACGATGCCCGCGTTTGAATCGCTGGCCTCGCGTCCCGTTCGCGTTCTCCTTTTGGAAAGCGGCACAGGACCCGGCGGTTCGGTCAATTTCATCCGCGACTTCGTTCTTCATGCGGACCAGTCAACGGCACAGTTCATTGTTGGTTTGTATTTCCCCAATCCGAGCAAGACCCTGGAAGAAATTCAAGCACTCGGATACCCAGTTGTTTTTTTCAACCACATGCAGCAGATGGTGCCAAAAGCCTCCGCCGGTTTTTCACGCCTGTTTGACACGAGTCTCAAGAGCCTGCGCAAAGCGAGAACTATTGCCAGGATTCTTTCGCGGTTTTTTCGCATTCAATTGCCGCTGACTTGGAAGGTATGGAGATTCATCCGGCGGGAAGCGATCGATGTCGTCGTCCTAAATCAGGACGTTCACTTTCACGTGCCCGGAGTCCTTGCAGCCAAACTGGCCGGCCGGCCCTGCATCTGCCGCAAGGCCGGAGGCATCGGCGAAGCCCGGCAGCTCAAACGATTCTTGAATCCCTGTGTAGATTTGTTCGTCAGCATCTCCAAAGCCACCGAAACCGACCAACGAAATACTCCCGGCACGAAGAAGGTCATCAATATGTACGAAGGCCTGGATCTGCAGCGTTTTGCATCACTACCGTCAAAAAATTCAATGCTCGAATCGTTGAGAATACCCCAGGGCAAGAAGGTGGTAGCGGCAATGACGAGAGTGGAGATCGGCAAAGGCTTGCCGGAGTTCATCCAAATGGCCGCTGAGGTGATTCGACGCCGCCCGGATGTGGTTTTCCTGATCGTCGGCGGCGAAGGACCAGACGGCGGTACTTTAACCAGTGAACTCCGGGATCTCGTCCACTCACTCCATCTGGACGAGCATGTCATTTTTACAGGTTGGCGCGATGACATTCCCGCAGTTATGAAATGCGTCGACATCTTCGTGCATTGCCCGACGACATTTACGGAAGGTCTTGCGCGCACCTGCCTGGAGGCAATGGCAGTCGGGATTCCAGCGATTGTCTCGGAGAACGGTGGCATGCCGGATGCCGTTTTGAATGCGGTCACCGGATTCGTGGTTCCTCCTGGAGATACCCGGGCCATGGCCGATTCGGTTTTGACACTCTTGGAGAATGAAGCGCAGTGCCGTGAATTCGGCGAACAAGCCAGAATCCGCGTTGAGCAGCTCTTCGACGCGGCCCAAAATTCTCGCCAGCTTCAAGAACAAATTCTGAAGCATGCAATGCCCGCGAAGGTCATGGAACTGCGCGGCTCGCATGTTCGAGTTTCCTGAAAGAATCGCGTTTCGATTTATGCCTGAATACGTAGTAGTTCCCGCCGATCTCGTGAAGGACAGGCAAGTCATCCTCGACTTGTGGCGCCGGAACCTCGCTGACGTCAACCAACTAGACGAAAAGTACGATTGGCATTTCCTCAACAACCCCTTCGGGACGGGTCAAATCTGGCTCCTGGAATCGAACGGCGAGCCTATCGGCACCACCTCTCTCGGCATGCGACCGCTGAAGCTCAACAAATCCTTAACCACCGCAGGCGTGGCGTGCGACCTCGCTGTGAACAAGCACCATCGCTTTCTTCAACCTGCCTTAATGCTTCAACATGCGCTGCTCGCGTCGGCGCGCCCCGGAGTTCGGATTGTTTACGGCGTGCCGAATTCCGCTGGCTCTGCGGTCATGAAATATGTTGGGTACCAAGATTTCTGTTGTGTACACCGGTACGCGAAAGTCCTCCGGATTTCTCACTACCTGCAGAAGTCCGGTAAGCTTGGCACCGTCATTCCCTTCATTGGGAGGATGGCCGACCAGGGATTCGCCGCCCTGCACTTCTTCGGACGGCAGCGGACCAGAGGGCTCACGCAGGTCTTGCCCTCTTTCGATGAACGGTTTGACGAACTCTGGAATCAGATTACTTCTGAGCAATGGGCTCTGACCGTTCGCGACCGGCGGTTCCTGAAGTGGCGATACCAGGAATGCCCGCTGCGTCAGTATAAGACTCTGGGTCTTCTCACGGAGGATAAGTCGAGGCTGCTGGGCTACTTGATCTACTACATTGAAGGTCATTCGGCAGTTTGCGCCGACTTGCTTGCATCGGGCGGCCCTGAGGATCTCGACTGCCTGCTGTCATCCTGGACGGCCCTCGCTTGGGGATGCGGACTCTCCTCGCTGTCACTCAGTTGTTCCAATGGCGCACTTGCCGCCAATTTGCTCCGCCATGGCTTCTCGAGGCGATCATCTGCCCCGCAACGGAAGGCCGCCCGAACGAAGCAGCACGAACTGTGCAAGACTCTCTTCACTCACGAACAGCAATCTGCCATTGCGCCTGCTGCCGCAGACAGCTGGTATTACACGGAAGGCGACTCCCCTTATTAGGTTGGACGTCGCATTCCGCTGTTCCTGGTGCACCATCAATGAAAATTGTCCAACTCTTACCGAGCCTCGATGTTGGGGGAATGGAGCGCCTCGCGGTCGACCTGGCGCGCCAACAAAAGGCCGAGGGCCATCAGACCTCTATCTATTGCACGAGCCATCCAGGCCAATTTGCGCCTGAAGTCGAGGCTGCAAACGTGCCGGTCCATTCTTTTGGAAAGACTAGAGGCTTCTCCACCCGTCTGATCTTCCACCTCGTATCCAGACTGCGAGTCGATCGCCCCGATGTACTCCACGCTCACAATGCGCTGGTTCTCCACTACGCCATCGCAGCCGCGTGTCTTGCACGAGTGCCTGTCGTCGTCAACACTCGTCATGGCGGAAATGGCAACTTGGATCTGCACTGCGAACGCATCTGGCGTCAAGCCGTGCGCTGGACTGACGCCGTTGTCTTCATCTCCGAAGGAGTCCGCGAATTCTATGTTACGCGCGATCGGCTCTCCAGACGCAACACTTCGGTCATCTACAACGGAATCAACGTGCACAAGTTTACGTCCCACCCCGCCCATCCAACCGCCGCCCTGCCCAAGTTTCGCGTGGGCTGCGTGGGACGCCTGGTGCCTGCCAAAGACCACGTCACTCTGGTTCGATCATTTGCAATGGTCAGTGCGGCAATGCCAGAGGCGGAGTTGCACATCCTCGGCGATGGCCCCTGCCGCGGCGCCATCTCTCAAACCTCAGAATCACTGGGAATCGCGAATCGTGTCTTTCTGCGCGGCGCCAGTCTCGATGTCCCTGGTTTTCTTTCAACCCTCGATCTCTTCGTACTCTCTTCCATTGATGAAGGTCTGCCGATTTCCCTCATGGAAGCTATGGCTGCGGGGCTGCCCGTCGTTTCGACACGTCTTCCCGGTCTTACGGAACTGGCCCCAGAGAGTGTGGTTGCGGGTTACTGCACTCCAGGTCAACCGGAATCACTTGCCGAACAAATTCTCTGTGCCGCCAATCGGCAAGATCTTCCCGCCCTCGGAAAAGCGGCAAGCCGATGGGCGCAAAAGTTCGCCATCCGGGAAACCTGGCACAACTATCAAACCCTCTTCGAAGCGAACCTCGCGAAGAACAGGAGTTTCCGCATGGACCGCATGGCTTCCAGACCGAACGACCTTGCAGCTATGCGCCATGGCCAATAGCAAATTCTAACCCGCGCCCAATTTAGAGAATTGCATGTTGAACGTCTACCGGAACCGCCAAAAATCTAGAGTTCATCTTTTGACCGACGGCTGGACGACGAACAGGTATCAGCGAGTCGCCGAGCAGGAGGAAGAACTATGATCCAAATTCAGGCCGACAAGAAGCGGCTTACAGTCTCAACCGAAGACCGATTGATGCCCCACCACTTCCCCAGAGATATGGTTCCTATGCTCCGCTGCAACGTGGACGCCGGTGAGCTCGCGCTTGCCGAAGAACCGCCACGCGACCCCCAAGGGGTTTTGAACGCCGCTTTGTTTTGTATGACTTGCAGAACCGAGTATCACATCGAGGGCGGAATTGCCTGCCTGCTTCCAGATCAGCTAACTCAGGAAAACAAGCACGAGATGGGCATCCGGGACGCGATCGACTACGATTGTGCTGGGCCTAGTCCCTTCGTACCTCCGGCCAAAGGTTGGAGGTCGGTGCTTTCCGACAGTCTGGAAGTTCCTGCTCACTTGAATGAATTGAAAGTCTTGCCCTCCCATACTGTTTTGGAACTCGCTTGCGGTGATGGCCGCTTCACGTCGCTGATCGCAGAAACAGGAGCAAGAATTTTGGCCGTCGATTTTTCGATTAACGCCCTACGTCTCCTCGCGCAAAGATTGCCCCCCGGCGCCAGGGTGGGACGCGTCCAAGCTGATATCAATCATCTTCATCTCGCCGGCCGTGCCTTCGATCGCGCGCTCACCCTAACCCCCCTCGATTCTCGCGACGAACGAATGAACATGTTTCGCACGATCGCCCAGGCCTTGACGGACAAGGGGAGATACGTCGGCAGTTTTGAACACGACGACTTAAATCGCCGCCTCTTGGGTCTCCCTCTCGTACGGCGTTACACCAAAGATGGCATTTTGATCGAGCATTTGACCACGAAATCGATGCGCCTCGAATCGGCGCCTTATTTTTCAAGCATCCGTGTTCGCCCGATTCGGCCTCGTGTTCCGTTGATTGCGAAACTGCCCTCAGGCTTGGCGCGCCACATCTTGCGTCTGGCAGCCGTACTGCCGTTCGTGCGCCATTTCGGTGAATTGCTTTTGCTCACCGCCCAAAATCCTGTGCGCCTCCCCGTCGAAGGCCAACATCGTTTCGGCAACCGGGTTGCAAAGGGAATCTACCGCTCCTATATGCACAGGAAAAACAAAAAAGCGTCATGGGGCGAAGAGTCAGTTTGAGCCTCTAGAAGGCTTCACACGAGTCAGCCTGCCGCCGCCAGAAACGATTGACCGATGACCATGCCGCGAAGATCTCTCTTAACAACTCTTCGCGCGCATTTTTGTCCGCATAAAAAGCTGTTTGGATTCACGATTGATTATTCTTACTGGATTTTTACGCCATCTCTTGCCGGAAGGCATCAACCCCAATGAAGATAAATAGAATTCTGCTGGCGGAAGACAAAGCCGACGTTCGCGTCGCGTTTCAAGAGGGCCTGGAAAGTTGCGGGTTTGCAGTGGCGCCCGCCGCTTCCGTTAGCGAAGCCCTGAGACTTATTGCTACGGAAAACTTCGATGTCTTGCTCTCTGACCTGTACATCCCTGATGCCAGTGATGGTTTTACCGTAGTCAACGCGATGCGCCATGCACAGCCCAACGCGGTAACTCTGGTGCTCAGCAACTACCCCGTGCTCCAAGCCGCTATGACCGCCATCCTCCTGCAGGCCGATCAAGTCCTGGTGAAACCGATTGGCTTCGGCGAAATTGCCGAGATCATCCAAAAGAAGCTCTCAAATCCTGTGGCGCATGCCGCGGTGAACAAAGAACGCGTGGCCGCAATTCTCGAACACGATCTGCAACTGACCATTCAGAATTGGATGTCCCGCGTCGAGCACACCGCCGAACTAACGGCAATTTCGCTCACTTACCAGGACCGAACCGGCCATCTACCGCTCCTGCTGAGCGACCTCGTTTGCCGCCTGCGTCTCCCTCCCGATGCCAAATCTCCGATTTCCCGCGCCGCGCGCGAGCATGGAATTCTCCGCTGCAAGCAAGGCTACACCGTCCCCATGGTTGTGGAAGAGTCGAGAATCCTGCAAGTCAGCATCTTCAATACTCTGCAAAACAATCTTGGCAGCGTGGATTTCGGCACCGTGCTTCTCGACGTGATGACCATCGCCGACGAAGTAGACTCGCAATTGAAGCAGGCCATGCTGGGTTTTCTGGAAACCGCAGTTGCCAAATCGGCGAGCTAAGCCGCAGACCGCTTACTCCCCGGTCATTTATTTTTCGCGCGGAGTTCGTATTGCGGAAAGATTGACCTAGTCGTGCAGGACAACAGTCAGAAGGGAATGATCGATGTGGATCTCGCGGTTCTTGCTGTACTGAATGAAACCTAGTTTCCTGAATTTGTTCATAAAAAAGTTCACCCGGGACCGGGTTGTACCAATCATCTCCGCCAGCATCTCTTGAGATACTTGGGGAAGCACTCTTTCAGGCTGGCCTCTTGCGCCATAACGCGCGAGCAGCAGAAGTGTGCGCGCCAAGCGTTTTTCGCTGGAATTAAACAGCTGGTCAATCAGATCCTCCTCGACTCGGAGGTTCCGGGCCAACATAAATGCAATGAAGCGGTCGGAGAACTCGCTTTCGCTGTGGAGCACCTGAAGCATATTGTCTTTCTCAATGACGAGCACAGCGGTCGGTGCAATCGTGGTCGCCGTGGCCATGCAGATGCATTGACCGGCAAGGCACCCTTCTCCAAAAAAATCGCCAGGTCTCAGAATCGCCACAACGGCTTCTTTGCCGCATTCATTGACTACAGTGAGCTTCACGCTGCCTTCTTGAATGTACATGACATTGGTCGCTGGATCGCCCTGTGCGAAGACCGTTTCACTTGCCCCAAACTTGGCTAATCTTCTCCCTAGACCGGCGGAGTCCAGAAACAATTTCAGATCGAACGCAGGGATTCTTGATTTTGCTTTCTGAAGCGAGCGAGGGGCCTGAACAGATCCACGTCGAACTGCGATAGACAACATACGTCAGAATAGCATGCTGGCTGAATTCAGCGTCTGTTCAATATTGAACAGTCCGGCTCGTGGGAAATGCCCACTATCGGTAGGGCGACGAGGTCTTAACTCTCGTATCGGCTGTGCCCCGCTGCCATAGCATGGGCATTGCTCCGGAGAATTTGAATTAATTCTGCTTGACATTCAAAAATGTGGTGACTAGACTCGCGGCAGTTAACCGATTTAGTTAGAAGTTTTGGTCCTTTCGCGAATTCTTTTGGGGTGGAGGAACGAGTCATGAACCTATCCAAGTTTTCTCTTCGGACGGTACTGGTGTTGGCCTGCGCAGTTTTCTTTGCTGCGGCCGCGCACGCGCAATTCAAAGCCAGCATCCAAGGCACCGTCCAGGATGAAAAAGGGGGGATCGTCGCAGGTGCCAAAGTCACGGTAACGGATCAAGCGACGGGTATTAGCCACGAAACGCTGGCGAGCGATCAAGGATTCTATCGGGTGAACGAGCTGCCGCCCGGCACCTATACGGTAACCGTGGAAGCCACGGGCTTTAAGCAGAACATCTCCAAGGATCTAGTTGTCCAGGCTGAGCAACCCCGCGGTTTCGACATCACGCTGGCGGTTGGCACGGTCGCTGAGCAGGTAACGGTCTCTGCCACCAACGAAGGTCTCCAAACGGAAGATGCGAGCATCGCGACAACAATATCCAGGTTGGAGATCGAACGTCTCCCCGAATTTGGCCGTGATCCCTATGAGTTGATTCGCCTTGCCCCAGGTGTGTTCGGAGACGGAGCGCGCACTGGCAACGGGCAATCCGCCGGTTTTCCGAATGGTCCCGGCAGCGTGGGGGGAACGGGGGGACCGGGGGGCTCGAACACAGCAATCTTTCAAACGGAGAATCAACAGCCGATCAGCGCAAACGGGCAGAGGCAAACATCGAACGATTACATGGCAGACGGAGTGAGCGTGAACAGCCTGCAGTGGGGCGGCGCAGCTGTCATCACGCCCAGCATTGAGTCGGTTCAGGAGATCAACGTCATTACGGCAGACTATGACGCGGCGGATGGGCGCAGTTCAGGTGCACACATCAACACCATCACAAAGAGCGGCAGCAATCAATTCCACGGCGCTGGCTTCTTTCAGTATCAGACGCCGGGGCTAAATGCGTTCAATAAATTCAATGGTTTCAACACGGGCAGCAATACGCCGAATCCAACGGTGCGGGACAACAATGCCTTTCGCCAATTCGGGGGCAACCTGGGCGGTCCGATACTGCGGAACAAACTTTTTTTCTTTTTCAATTACGAAGGATTGCGCGACAACACCTCGACTTTCTCCAACCAATGGGTGGATACAACTCAATTTGATGCGTTAGTTCTCGGCGCCCGGCCGGGCACCCCCATCGCTTCGATTCTTTCCGCAAAAGGCCTGGCTCCCCGTGTCGCTCAGATTCTGCCCACTACGTGCGCAAACTGGGCGCCCGTCGGAGGCACGCCGATCTGTCAAGTAGTGCCAGCGACGACAGGCAGTGCTGTAAATATCGGTTCTCCAGGCGGAACTTATGGCACGTATATCCACAGCTTCGACGGGGGCGCTGCGGGTCAGGTGGGAGGCGGACTTACGACCACCCCGGAATTCCAGTTCGCTCAAGTCTTCTTGCCGAACACAACCAAGGGAGATCAATACAATATCAGAGCGGATTATGCGCAGGGCCCAAACTCTTTTGCTGTAAGCACTTTCCTAACGTTTTTCAACCAACTCGCCGCGGACTCAGCTGCTCAAGGCCGGCCCATGGCAGACATCAATTCAAAACGGTTCAGCCCTTCGGCCTTTTTGTCGTGGGTTCGGAGCTTCTCTCCGACATTGACGAACGAAGCGCGATTCAATTTCACGCGATTTGCCTTCAATGAGCTGAGCGCCAATCCTCAGGTAGACTTCGGGATTCCACGCATCGAAATACAAGGCCTGCCCATCTCCGGCCAGCGAATCGATTTTGGAGCTCCACAGGGTGATACCAGTCCCGGCATCTTTGCACAAAACACGTTTGCCTTCCGCGACATGGTTTCGAAGACCTACCGGCAGCACGCCATGCGGTTTGGCTTGGAAATCAGCCGAGGACAAGACAACGACGTTTTGTTTGGGTCATCGCGCCCTGATTATGTCTTCCAAGAACCGTGGAACTTCGCGAACGGTACTCCTATTTTTGAGGCCATCAGCGTAAATCCGACGACGGGAGGTCCCGGGAATGCCGGCCGTCACTATCGTACTTCCGACTACGGGCTTTTCTTCCAGGATGACTGGAAGTTCCGTCCCAACCTCACGTTCAACATCGGGTTCCGCTACGAATACTACGGTCCCCCTACAGACGCGCTGGGCCAGTTGGAAAACATCATTCCCGGAACGGGGCCGACTGGACTGCAAACGGCGAAGGCGGTGAAACCTGCCCAAATGTGGAAGTCAACCCTTCGCAATTTGGGTCCCCGGCTAGGGTTTGCGTGGAGCCCAGAGAGAACTCATGGCAAGGCGGTAGTTCGCGGCGGTTTCGGAATTGCTTTTGACCGCTTCGACGACGTCGCTTTTACGAATACGCGCAATAACCCGCCATTGGTAGCAAACTATGGCATTTGCTGTGGAACGGCGTCCACCGAATTTGGCTCGCCCTTCGTGAACGGGCAAATCCTGTTTAACACGGGCTCTTCGAATTCGCCCCTGAGCTTTCCCATCAACCCAGCGCTGGCAACGCCCCTTGATCCGGCGACAAACCTGCCGACAATCCTGGCAGGGCAAGGGGCCCCCGATGTATGGTCAAACCCGGTGAACATGCCCACTCCCTACATCTATCTGTACTCGCTCCAGGTACAATACAGGCTGCCGAAGGACTGGATTGCTACCGTTGGCTACCAAGGGAGCAGTAGCCACAAGCTGCTTCGAATCGTCGACTTGAAGTTCTTTTATCCGGTGCAGAATCCATTCATCAACAATGTCTTTACATTTACCCCGGACTCGAATGCCAACTTCAATGCCCTGAACATGCAGCTGGAGCATCACTTCCAGCACGGTTTTCTGGCCAACGTGCTTTACACCTACAGCAAGTCCATGGACCAGCTTTCTTCGGAAGGCCCGGGCTTCGGCACCAACCAGACTTTTCCGATCGACCAACGCACGGAGTGGGGGCCATCGGACTATAACGCTACCAACTACCTGAGAATCTATGGGCTTTGGGACTTGCCGATTCTCCGCGGCCGCAACGATTTTGCAGGGAAGGTACTCGGCGGCTGGCAATTGAACGGCACTTTCCAGTTTCACTCGGGTTTTCCGTGGACGGCAGTCGCGGACAATGCTTGCCCCGTGTTGGGATCGCAAAACATCTGCCCTATTCGGCCAGTGGGTTTTTCCGGAGGGGGAGGGCGCAGCGACAGCAACAGTGCTTTCGTGGCACCCGCGTCGTCTAATTTTCCAAATGCCTCAACGAGTTATTTCACTCTCGCAACAAACCTGGTTCCGGGACAGATTCCATTCCCCGGAGTCGGACGAAATACTTTTCCCGGACCCCGGTACAGTGCATTCGATTTTAGCCTCGCTAAACAATTTGGGATGCCGAGGCTCCCGGTGTTAGGAGAGAACTCCAAGATCGAATTGCGCCTGAATGCCTATAATGCCTTCAACAAGTTGAATGTGGCTCCCTTCACGTTTGGCAGTTCATCGACGGTGGTCAGCTTCTGTTGCGGCAGTGGCGCTCCGCAGCCCAATCCTCAATTCGGCATAGGATCCAACGGATTGTCGGGCCGCGTGGTCGCGCTGGAGGGCAAGATTTCGTTCTAGCACCACTTAGAATCGGACGGGGCACACAATGATGTGCTCCTTGTCCGTCCCTCCAGAGCGCAGCCCCTTCGGTCAAGTCTGGCTCGCACTGGTGACACATACCTGTGCCAGAAGGTGACGCGGACTGTTGCGTTTTACCCCGGTTGGAACCCCGCCAGATTCATTCCGTTCAGTGCGGCTAGACCTTTCATAAACGTGTTCCAGACAAACTGCGTGCGCTGGTTTTCCGCCATCAAGACAGAAATGCCCACGTCGATCCCGATCACGTCGGTGTCATACCAGCCTAATAGCGGATTGAAGGCGTCCACGAATCCATAGCGCTGCCAGGCTTGGGGATAGTGGCCGCGAATCCAGCGCAGCACGTGAATCGCATCCGCGAAATCAAACGGCAATGAACCCGCTGTTGCACAAGGCACGATGCTGCCGTCAACTGGTCCAATCGTCCCTCCTTGAGTCGACGGCCCTCCCCATGCCACGTAGCCATTCTTCGAGTCGGAGGCCGTAATACCCCAAAGATCCGCGGAGTAATCCGAGAACTGGCTGGAAAGCGATAGACAGAACAACCTGTGCGCCTGCGTTGCCGTGATGGAATTCTGGAAGTAGTCCGTGTAAGCATCCTTCTTATTCCTGAAGTCGAACCACGCGAGCGAATACTGGTGGACAAACAACGGGTCCGAACCTGAAATGTAGGAAAGTCCCTGATACTGAATTACTGGTCGCGTCCAGGCATTCCAGCTCGCAGCCGGGATCGCAAATGCCGGGTTGGGCGCGGCCATCCCAAGCAGATGGAGCATCACTAGCTCGCTATAATGATCCCACCTCGCAGCTAAGAATCCGCTTTCAGGCAACCAGCCCATGGAAAGGGTCGTGCCGCCATTCAACATCCAGTTGAAATTCACGTTGCTGTAGATTTGCGTTGCCAGGTTTTGAATCGTTGCATCGGCAAAATATTCCCGGCAGGTCAGCACGCCACACAAAAGGATAGCGGTATCGATGGATGACACTTCGGAACTAAATGCGCGTGCTCCAGTGGTCATGTCCACGAAGTGGAAGAAGAATCCATTGTTCCCTTGAGGCTGCATCGTATTGGCCAGAAAACCCAGCGTTGCCTGCACGCGGCTGACGATCGCCTGGTGAGGCTGGTAACCCCGCTGGTCTCCGATGCACAGGGCCGTCAATCCGAACCCCGTGGATGCGATGCTCGACACGGGCCGGTTATCATTCCCTCCAGCCGCCAACGCGCGATCCTTGATCTGACCGGTCGTGGAATCTGCCTGCTCCCAGAAAAAGAGAAACCCAGCCTTCTCAACTTCCTCCAGAAGTTGGTCGTCAGTTCCCGGGTAGCCGTCTCCAGGAGGTGGAGGCGGCACTAGCGTGCTTTCTCCGCCACAACCGGGCATGAGAAACACAGCGCTTCCCAGACAAGAAGCTCCGGCAGTTTTCGCCAGTGTGGCCAGGAGTTGGCGTCTTCGCAAATCGGGCTTGATTGCTTTAGACTCCTGATCCGGATGGAAGCTCATTTCGTTTTGGAACCAAAGCCGCGGCCGTCTTGGCATTGGCTGGATGGAAGCCGGCGAGTTCCATCCCACGCCTGGCCTCTGGATTTTTCATGAACTGTTCCCAAACAAAACCCGTGCGATGATTTTCGGCCATCAGCATGGTGATGCCGAGGTCGATGCCGAGCACGTCGGCGTCGTACCAGCTGGTGAGCGGATTAAAGGCATCGACAAAGCCGTATTTCGTCCAGACTTTATCGCCATAGCGGCCGCGGAGATTTCGAAAAACTCGGATGCAGTCGTCGAAAAGGAATGGGAGAGAACCGCCGGTCGCGCTGGGGACGATGCTTCCGTCGATCGGGCCCTGAGGCGGCGGCCCACCCCAGGCGGTGTAGCCCTGGGCATAATCGGAGGCGCTGATGCCCCAGAGGTTTTCGCTATAGTCGGGAAAACGGTTGCGCAAGGACAAGCAGAAGAGTTTGTGAGCCCTAGTGGCTTTCACGGAATTCTCAAAATAATCGGTGTACGCGTCGCGTTTGTTCCGGAAATCAAACCACGCGTGTGAATACTGATGCGTGAAAATCGGATCGTTCCCAGAGATGTACTCGATTCCCTGGTATTGGATCTTCGGCCGCGTCCAGGCATTCCAGGAAGCTGGGGGGACGGGATGCGTTGGCGAGCCAATAGCCAGCAAGTAGATCATCATCAGCTCACAGAAATGCTCCCAGCGAGCGTCCAGAAATCCCGACTCGGGATGCCAGCCCATCGAAAAGGTTTTGCCGCCATTCAACATCCATGGCCAATCCACGCGTTCGTATATTTTCGTGGCAAGATCTTTGATTTCCTGGTCCACAAAATATTGCCGCGCCGTCAGCACACCGCAATACAGAAGAGAAGAGTCAATTGAGGAAAGTTCGCACTTCTCCCAGCGGCGCCCGCCATCCATGTGAATGAAGTGATAGAAAAAACCGTGTTCATGGGGCAAGTCGTTGGCCAGAAATCTCAGCGTCTTGCGTACTCTTTCAAGAATCTCGGCGTGCTTCCCGTATTCACGTTGATCGCCAATGCACAGGCTCGTCAGGCCAAATCCCGTGGCGGCTATGCTGGACATTTTCCTCGAGTCGTCGCCATTGACACGGGCGCGATCTTTTACCTGGCCGGTGTTGGGGCTGGCTTCATTCCAGAAGAAGTTGAAACCAGCGCGCTGAATCTCATCGAGAAGCTGCTCGTCCGTTCCTTCATAAGATGCGCCGGTAGGTTCGACGAAGGGTTGCGGTGCGCGTTTTCCGCAGCTGGCGACTGTCGTCAAGGGGGAGGCCAGCAAACTCATTCCACAGATCCTCACCACTTCTCTCCGGCTTAAGAAGCGCTCGCCTGTCACTTCAGCCCCCCTTGATTACCTCGTGATTTGAAGGACCGCTTGAGAGCCGCAGCTCGAGTCCGGGCTTATCCAGAGAGTCACACGCGCAGGTTCGACAGTGAATTTGTTCTGCTCGTTCCAAAAAGCAAAAGCCTCGGCTCCCAGGGCGAATGACACTTTTCTCGTCTCACCGGGGGCAAGCGCAATCCGCTGGAACCCGCTCAGTGCGCGAACCGGTTGGGCGATGCTGGTTCCGCGCAACTGTACGTAAAGCTGGACCGTTTCCTCTCCCGCCCGTTTTCCTGTGTTCGTGATCTCCGCGCTGATAGTCACGGCTTCGCCTGCGGCTCGCTCACCGCCGTGGAGTTCGTCGTTCAACGCCTTCGCACTTAGTTGTGTCTTATCCATTTGAAGATTCCCGTAGCGATATGCCGTGTACGACAATCCATACCCGAAGGGGAACTGCGGGCTGTTCTGCTCGTCGACGTATCGCGAGGTGTATTTCTCATCACTATTTTTTGGTGGATGAGTCAGGTCAATCTCACCTGGGGGACGACCCGTGCTCAACGCATTGTAGTACAAGGGTTCCTGTCCAACGCTTCGCGGCCAGCTCACCACCAATTTCCCGCTTGGGTTCACGTCTCCAAAAATAGTACGCACCAGCGCTGGTCCAGCTTGCACGCCGGGGAACCACGCGGCCAGCACAGCGGGTACATGCTCAAAGGCCCATGGAAGCGTCAGCGGCCGCCCGCTGAACAACAGCAGAACGACAGGCTTCCCCGTGGCCACGATCTTTTCCAGAAGTTGCTGTTGCCGCCCCGGCAGTCCGAGATAAGCTCGCGACGCGGCCTCACCTGTCATCTCGCCAGCATTTTCTCCCAAAGCGAGCATCACAACATCGGACTGTTCTGCTGTCTTCACAGCTTCGGCCAATTGCTCTTCCGACCCGCCGATAATTTCGCTTCCCCTTGCGTAACGAACCCGGTCCGCTCCAACCCGTTGCGCGAGAGCCATTCGCAGCGTGATCACATCTTCGGGGCGGCCTTGCGCGGCAGAGGACCCTGTCATCTCCTGTGGATCATCTACGAGCGGCCCGATCAGGGCAATCGTTTTCGGCTCGGTAGAGAGCGGCAAGATGGACTGCCCGCCCAGAAAGCTTGCGTTCTTCAGCAGCACGAAGGAGCGCTCAGCGGCAGTGCGTGCCAAAGCAAGACTTTCAGGCTGAAGCATCGCAGCTGCTTCTCGTGTTTCATCCGCATAGGGATGTTCAAAGAGGCCCAGGGAAAACTTTACCCGCAAAACGTGCCGAACGGCTTCGTCAACAGCTGTCTCCGGCACTTCTCCAGAACGCACGAGCTGCGCCAGGTTGTCATGGTAGAGACTGCTGACCATATCCATGTCCACGCCTGCCAGAAAAGCCTTGCGTGCCGCCGTCGCTCCGTCGTTGGCGACACCATGCGCGATCAACTCGGCGACGGCCGTATAATCGCTATCCACCAGACCTTGAAATCCCCACTCCTTTCGCAGAATCTGTTTTAGCGTGAAAGGATTTGCGGACGCCGGAACTCCATTGAGCGGATTGAATGCACTCATCAGAGTAGCCACGCCTGCATCGATGGCTGCGTGAAAGGGTGGCAGATAGAATTGCCGCAGAGCGTGTTCGGAAAGTTCCACTGCATTGTAATCCCGGCCGCCTTCCGCCGCGCCGTAACCCACATAATGCTTTACACATGCCGCGATGCTGTCGGTGGCATCCAGACGCGCGCCCTGGTAACCGCGGACATATGCGCGCGCAATTGCCGCGCCGAGATAAGGATCTTCACCGGCTCCTTCCGTGATTCTGCCCCAGCGCGCATCCCGCGCGATGTCGACCATCGGGGAAAATGTCCAGCGGATACCGCTTGCGGATGCTTCGCGCGCGGCTACTCGGGCCGTTCGTTGAATCAATTCCGGATCCCAGCTGGAAGCCAGACCCAACGGAATGGGAAATTCCGTTCGAAATCCGTGAATTACGTCGAGACCAAAGATTATAGGAATGTGCAGTCGGGACTGTTCCACAGCGATCCGTTGGTAGGCATTGATGTTGTGTGTGGTTGTAATGTTGAACAGGGCCCCGACTTCTCCCTTCCGGATCATGTCGTCGTAGTCCGTACGACCGGTGCCAGGCCCTGTGGGCTGCCCGGCCGAGTATTGGACCAGTTGGCCGATTTTTTCCTCCAGCGTCATCCTTTGCAAGAGTGCTTCAAGCTTTTCCCCGGAGCGTGCATCGCTCAGGCTCGGACGAACAGGGGCGGTGCTGGGTACGGACGCAGGAGAAGTGGTTTGCCCCGGGAGTGGCTGATAACATATTAAAATGCCAGCGACAATCGCCGAACGAAACAGCATGGTAGTCACGATTTAGACGCTCCAGTGTTTCTTGCGAGACCTAAAACCACCGCTTTCGAAGACCTTGAATCGTGATCGGTCAAGTGAGTCAAAACAAAGGCCAGACACGTCCCGCCGAAATCCCAGCTTTAACTAGCGTTCCAATAATTAATCTCTTTCCCCTGAAAGGACCTTCAAGGGGATCCATGGACGTCGCTTGAGGCATCCGGCCCCGTCTTCACAAGTAGAATACTAAACCGATTTACATAGCATTTCAAGGCATTGGCGTGCGCGCCTCTCAGTCTTGCGTCTAAGTCATCATGGCGCTTGTCACGGTTCGGTACCTTGTGCCAGACTTCCTAGCAAGACACCCCCATGCCTCGATCGAAGTCCACGATAACCGCTAAAGCACGAAAACCTGCGAGAGAGAGCGTCAGTTTGAAGTCTCTTGCAGAACATCTGGGACTCTCGAAGACCGCCGTCTCTTTCGTGATCAATCGTTCTCCCAGGGCGAAATCGATTCCTCAGCGCACCCAGGAATTGATACGCGCGGCCGCCCGGGAACTAAATTACCGGCCGAACCACCTCGCTAAGTCCCTTCGGCAGCAGCGGAGCTTTACGATCGGTGTGGTTGTGCCAGAAATCAGTGAAGGCTACGCGGCGCTGGTGTTGTCCGGAATTGAAGATTATTTGCTTCAGGAGGCATATTTCTACTTCGTGGTCAGCCACCGCCATCGAAATGAGCTCATCGAAGAGTATCCTCTCTTGTTACAGCAACGCGCGGTGGAAGGCATGATCGCTGTGGATACTGCTCTTTCTGAAGGTGTTCAGGTCCCGCTGGTAGCGGTCTCCGGCCACCGAGATTTGCCTGGCGTCACAAACATCGTTCTCAACCACGCGCAAGCCGCAATGCTTGCGCTGGAACATCTTACAAAGCTCGGGCATCGGCAGCTGGCCTTTATCAAGGGGCAGGAATTCAGCTCCGATACCGCTGTGCGTTGGGAATCGGTACGCAAGGTCGCTGCAGAACTTGGCATCGAGATCAAAGATCGATTGGTGGCACAACTTGAAGGAGAATCGTCTTCATCTGAACTGGGATACCAAGTTACCCAGAAACTCCTTGCCTCCGGCGAGCCATTCACGGCGCTGTTTGCTTTTAACGATATCTCTGCAATCGGTGCCATTCAGGCTCTGCGGGAAGCAGGCCGGCGCATACCGGAGGACGTCTCCGTCGTGGGTTTCGACGATATTCAAAGCGCCGCGTTTCAGAATCCCGGTCTCACGACCGTCAAGCAGCCGCTCCGTAAAATGGGTGTCCTGGCTGCCGAGACTCTTTTGCAACGCATCAACGCTCCCCCAAAGGCGCCCTACCCCAAAGAAATCGTCGTCGAACCTGAGCTCATAGTTCGGGGAAGCACGGGGCGCGCTGCTCAGAGCGATCCTGCGAAATAACAGGTCTCCCTGACAACTGCCAACAAGACCCGTAGGGAGTGTTTATCTTTTTAAGACTATCGATGAACAGAGAAATAGTCTTGATCCTAGTAGTTCAAGTCGAAATTCAGAAGATGCCAATGATAAATGAACCAGAAAAAGCCGACGCAAGCGACAGCCAGCAAAGAGTTCCAGATCTTGTACCAAACCCACTGCTGCGTGTCGCTCCAGGATTTTGCGGCGCTGTAGATGGCAATGAGAGCTCCAAGGCCGGTAAGTAAGCCCACGACCTGGATCAGATGAATCTTGAGATCGCCCCCCTCGCCCATGCCTCCCGGTTTTTCCAAGCTGTTGAGTAGCACCGCCAAGCCGATCACGAAGCCAATCACCACGAAGCAAACCACATGCGCGAGCGTGCGCAAGCGCCGGGCCCCATCGCTCAGCGTCAGAGGCTTTGCGAAATGCTTTCGCAGAATTGCCGCTACGGGCCAGAACAGCAAAGTGAGCGCAATAACCCCAAGGCTGAAGCAAAGTACGACGTAGTTGAAGATCTTGAGGTTAAGAATCCCGTCTACTTCCTGAAACATCATGAAGGGGTAGTCGATGTATAAGAGCCACCTGCCGTCCTTGTCCTTCTCAAAGGCCATTTTTTCTTTCCCATTCACTGCGCGGAATAACATAGGCGCGACTTCCCTAAAGTGCTTGGGCTGGCCGTTCAAGTCCTTGAAGAACTCGTCGATGTAGATGGTATTGTCCTTGGGATCGGCGGCCACCTTGGCTTCGCCCAGGAACGTTGTCACCGCCAGGATATTGGTCTCAAAGCGCCGGCTGATCTTGTACATGCCGGCAACGCTGCGAGCGTCCTGCGCCGCGGTGGACAGCGCCGGTTCGTTTGCCGGCGGAACCGGAAAATAGCGGTCCATGAATTTGTCAAACAACACCCCGCGCGGACTTATTTCGTCCTTTCCCGCGCTGTTGTAGGACACGAAAAAGCCCACGTTGGCATCCAGCAGCAAGTGCAGGTCGCTGTGGAACCATTGCGTGTCGCCGCCGTGACCGATAATGCGCTGACCGTTGCGCGACTCTTCGTAAAATCCCAGCGCCATGGCATCCATGGAGGCCGGCCATCCCTGTTGCCGCTGATGCATTTGCGCCGCTGTTTCCGGCTTCAGGATTTGCACGCTGCCGTAACGGCCATTTTGCAGGTGCGCGATCATGAAATGAGTCATCGCTTCCGCCGACGCGGAGAGCGAGCCGGCCGGCGCAACCTGCACAAACTCAAACGTCTTTGCGTCGCCCGAAGCGACGCGGTATCCGTTGGACATCAACGGTTTCAGCGCGTCTGGAAGTGGCTGCCGGAACGTCGCGTGCTCCATCCCCAAGGGCTTGAGCACATGGGCTTCGACGTAGTCGTCAAATTGCTCGCCAGAAACGCGCTGCACCACGTAAGCGGCAATCGTCGTGGCGTAGTTCGAATATGCAGGTATGGTTCCCGGCGGATAAATCTGCTTGGGCAGATGTGCCGGCAGGTACTGCGAGATGGGGCGCATGTCTTTTTCCGCGCCCACAAACAAGTCCTTGATGGTTTCTTCCAGTCCGGGACGGTGAGTCATGATGTCGCGGAGGGTCGTGGGCTTGCCGAACGTGGCCGGAACTTTGAAGTCGATGTAGGTGTTGACGTCGCGATCGAGATCCAGTTTTCCCTGCTCCACGAGTTGCATCACGCTTGTCCAGGTAAAGAGCTTGGAAATGGAGCCCGGGCGAAACAGCGTGTTTTCCGGCGAGACGGGAACTTTCTTTTCGTAGTCGGAGTAGCCGTAGCCCTTGGCGAAGAGCAATTTGCCGTCCTTGACTACGGCGATGACCGCGCCGGAGATGTCTGCGCGCCCCAGTTGCAGCGGCAGCAAGCCGTCCAGAAAGGATTCGAGATCTGTCGCAGTGAGTTCAGATGCCTTGTCCGCAGCCTTCGGCTCGGCCGTCGTGGACTCGGCCTTCGCCTTCGTGGTGGCCGGCACTTTCGAAGCAGGACCCTGGCCACGCGTGAGTGGAACGTACAAAGAGGAAGCGAGCACGAGCGCGATTGCCATGCGATAGAGGCCCGATGAATTTTTCAATGTAAGCAAGCGTGTTCTCCTGTAGTGATGAATTGGCACCAAATGCTCACTTCTATGCGGTCACCATCCAAATGGCCGTCAGCGCCCGCTTGAAATTGCCGCCGAGAATCAGTTCGATATCGGAATCGCTGTACTTGCGGCGAATCAAACCTTCAGCAAGATCAAACATCCGCTTCGGGTGGTCCAAGCCCTCGATGTCGATTTTTTCGCGGAAAGCGTAACTGCCCTTGTAGCCTGCGCGCAATTGCGCGTTTTCCTTGGGCGGCATCTTGTCATAGCCCTGCAGGTCAGAGTCGCTGCCGACGCCGACGTGTTCCACGCCAACCAGTTTTGCGACGTGGTCGAAATGATTGAGGGCGTCTTCGATTGTGGTGGGCTCATCGACCTTGACGAACATGCGCACTCCGGTGATGCCCATAACGCCCCCCGTTGCCGCCATTTTCTTGATGGCTTCGTCGGTCTTGCATCGCGGGTGAGGAACGAGGGCGCGGCAGTTGGCGTGGGTAATCAGTACAGGTTTCTTGGAGATTTCAAAAGAATCCAGCGTGGTGCGATCACCACAGTGAGAAACGTCAACGGCCATGCCCAGCTTGTTCATCCGTCCGACAATGGCAATTCCAAAATCGCTGATGCCATCGTCGCGGCGCTCGGTAGAACCGTTGCCAATCAGGTTGCGCGCATTGTAGGTGAGCTGCGAAACACGCTGTCCCAGGCTGAAGAACAAATCGACATCGTCCGGACCACGAAAGTGTTCGGAATTCTGCAGCCCCAGGAGCACGCCAATCTTTTCGGATTTCTTCAACTCATCGAACGAGGCAGGGCCATCAATGCGCATGAGGCTTTGCCCGTGGTGGGCGATGAATCCGTTCCACAGTCCGAAAAACTGCAGGCTTTCCATGTAGGCATCAGGACCGCCGTTGCCAATGCCGATGTGAAAGACGCGAATGCCGGAGCTGCGGAATTGCTGGATGTCGGAGGGCGTAAAGGTCTCCGGATGCGCAAACATTTGTATGTGGCGCGAAGGGCTGATCACAAACGGGCTGAGCATGTCGATGACCGTCGTTCGGCCAACCAGTTCGATCGCGCGCGACGAATACTCCGCGTTGGAGCCCGCAAATAAAAGGTGCCGCCCTCTGTTGAGGAAAGGAGCGGCAAATACGCCGACCGAGGCCGCCGCACTGGACTTGATCGCTTCGCGTCGCGTAATCCGACGCGCAACAGGATTGCCTCCGCGCATCCTAAGCCGCTCCTTCCACGGAAACTTCCGAATCCTTGGCGTGGAAAGCCTGCTGGCGCACGGTTAACTGCTCGATGCGCTTTCGGCGCACGGAATACCCGAGGCCCGGAATGGTGGGCACCACGATTGTCCCTTTTGGAGTGACCTCCACCTCCGGCTCGATGATGTCTTCATCCCAGTAGCGCTGGCTGGCGGAAACGTCGCCGGGAAGCGTGAAGCCTGGCAAGGAAGACATAGCAATGTTGTGGGCGCGCCCGATCCCGGTTTCCAGCATTCCGCCGGACCATACCGGTATGGAACGCTGCCGGCAGATTTCCTGCATGCGGCACGCTTCGCTGTGACCGCCGACGCGCCCGAGCTTGATATTGATGATGCGGCAAGCTCCTAACTCAATCGCGGCCCGAGCGTGACTGGCGTTGTGAATGGATTCGTCGAGGCAAATGGGCGTACGCAATTGGGATTGCAATTTGGAATGATCGTAAATGTCGTCCCAGGCGAGCGGCTGCTCAATCATCATGAGGTCGTAAGCGTCGAATTCCCTCAAGTGGGCGGCCTGCTCCAGATGGTATGCGGAGTTCGCATCCACCATGAGCCTCACCGCGGGAAAGCGCTTGCGAACCGCGGCGATAAATTCCAGATCCTTGCCGGGTTTGATTTTGATTTTGATGCGCTGATAACCAGCCGCCAATTCCCTTTCAATAATGGAAAGCAAGGCTCCCGGATTGTTTTGTATGCCCAACGAGACGCCGCAGGCAATCTCTCGCGCGCTACCGCCAAGCAATAAGGCCAGAGGGGTGCCGCGACGCTGCGACTCGATGTCCCACAAGGCGTTTTCGAACGCAGCCTTGGTCATTTCGTGACCGCGAATTGGCGCCAACAAGGCCGGCACGTCGCCTGGCCCCTCGATATCCTTCCCGATGGCCAGAGGTGCGACGAAGCTGCAAAAAATGGACCACGAAGTATCGGTAGTTTCTGGATTGTAGAATGGGCCTTCGCCGGCGGTGACTTCGCCCCAGCCGGAAAGGCCCTCACTGCCCGCTTCCACCAGCAAAATACGCCGTTCCCAGATCTTGCCAAAGCTGGTCTCAAACGGAGACTTCAGCCGGACATGAATCTCGCGAAGGGTAAGTGCGTCAATTTTCAAGAGTGGTCACCAATCCCTTGCGCTTGCACGGACCCGGCCCGCGCACCTTGCCTTTCAAATCCCGGTACCGTTGGGCCGATCCTGGCATTCAATCCGCTCTGTCTTTCGAAAGCCTAAACAGAGGGCACCATCAGAACGAGAGCTTCAGTGCGAACTGCAAGACGCGCGGCGACACGATGGTAGTGGTGATGGTTCCAAATGTGCCCTTCGTCGCGGGTGTGGATCCTGTGAACGCTGTGTCGGGATCGCCAAATTGCGGATGATTGAAGGTGTTGAAGAACTCGGTGCGAAACTCCAATGCTGCTCCTTCGCGCGGCCAACCCAGCTTGAATTTCTTGAGAAGCGCAACATCCCAGTTATTCTGGCCAGGCCCTTCGAGTATACCGACGCCAGAATTGCCGAAACCCAGCGCGGTCGGATCGTCGGCGCTGAATGCGGCAGGCGCTGCGAAGCACAACGGATTTATGTAGTTGTCCAAGTGGCTGCTGACGTTGCCGCCCGAGGCGTATTGGCCTGGTTGGCAGGCACCCGATAGGCTGGCGCGGTCGTTGGTGATGCCAAAGACGCTCGTGCCATTGGTAAATGTGACGGTGAGATGCCGGCCGGATTGCGCGGTTGTCACCCCGGCGATCGACCATCCTCCCAAGGCTGTCCGTGCGAACGCATGCTCCTTGAAGGGGGTCCGGAATTCATACGAATAGTTCACGATGAAACGGTGCTTGCGGATGAACAAATCCGGTCCATACCGTTGTGCCCCGTTGTTCTGGTCGCCGACGGCCACTCCGCCGTTTGGTCCCGTGCTGGTGGTTGCGTCCGTGGTGAGGTCCTTGGCGAATGTGTAGGACGCCTGGAACTGTAAGCCGTTGGAGAAATGCTTTGACAGGCTGACGAGGAGCGCGTTGTACCACGAAGCACCGGACGATTCAATTTGCAGCATGTTGGCCGAATTCCAGCCCTCGAAAGGAACCCGCAGCGGAACATTCGAGCCTGTGTTGGTCGTCTCGCCGCGGATCGGGTTCGACGGGCTTGCCAGACCAGCCTGATTGATCGATCGCTCTCGAATCAAATGCAGGCCGCGCGCGCCCGAAAAGCTGGTCTCCAGAATCAGCCCATTGGCAATCTCGGTTTGCAGCCCGAGGCTGTATTCCTGAGTCACGGGCGGGCGGAAGTGCGGGTCGAAAACCGTGATGGTGTTTTGAGTCACGGGAGAATAAGGCACGAACGCTGGAAAGCTCGGCACGGCCAAGTTAAAGGGAATCTGGTTCGTCGCGGCCGCGTTCGCCCCCGCAACGAGTTGCCTGATCTGTGCAAACGGCGGAGCGGTCAAGAGCTGAATAAACGGCTGGCCGGTGTATCGTGAGTGATAGACGCCGTAGCCTCCACGAAGAACATAGCGCTCACTGTGCGGAAGGCGCCAGGCGAAGCCGACGCGTGGGTTCCAGGTGTTCTGCCCGTCGCCATCCATCCCAAATGCATTATTTAGTTGCGTTGCGCCTGCAGGAATCGCCCCGCCGGAATAGTTGGAAGGCAGAGTCGTTCCCGCGAGTGTGCCCCCGATGGGCGGGTTTTTATCGGCGAGGGAGGAGTCGAATGAGGCATTCCGGCCCTTGATGTCGGCCAAGTCTCCAAGCCGGTCGTATCGGAGGCCGACATTTATCGTCAGACGATGCGTGAGCTTGATGTCGTCCTGGGCGTAGCCATTGGCTTCCCAAACGCGATAGGCGCGATCAAATACGCCGGGCAAATCGATGGAGCCGAAGAGGTTGCTAATTCCGGGGTTGGGCTGACCTGTGACCAGAGTGAGAAATGGGCCTGTGCCGTTATCGGTGCCATTGAGGCCTAGAAGGAAATCCGGCCAGCTCAGAAAAATCTCGCCGCCAACGTAGTGAAAACCGATGTTATTCAACTGTTCGCGAGCGATTCCACCCCCAAAGCGGAACGCGTGGCGTCCGTGCGTCCAGGACAGAGAATCCTGGAAATTGTAGTTATTCTGCGCGATTTGAACCGTTTGGCCGTTGCCGCCGAGGGTCAGACCGCTCTGAGAAGGAAAGTCGATGGCGATCTCAGGAATGGTGTCATCGAATCCCGGCACCGTTGCACCTATATGCGAATAGCTGAACACCTTCGATTGGTCGAAGACCGCAAAGGTGCGGTGGAAGCCTAGCACCGCTTGATTGACTAACGATGGGTTGAAAATGTAACTGTGGGTCAGAGTGAAATTGCGAAAATTGTTCTTCACGCTGACCGGGAAACCTGGGGCTGTACCGCCGCCGAAATTAGCTTGGGGCAGGGAATAAATGGTGTCGCTGTTGGCAAAGAAGAAGCGCGCGGCTAGCTTGCTCCTTTCGCTCATCTGCCAGTCGCTGTTGGTCATGAATTGATCTTCCGTGTAGGGGCAGGCAAAGCTGAACGCGGACAACCCCTGGACCTCGAAGGCCTTGGAGCTGTTCACCGTTTGTGGGGTCGGAATTACAAAGCGTCCATCCGGGAGCTTAAGCTGGAGAAGCGCGAGCGAAACAGGGTTAATGTTTGAGCCGTCCGCGGCAATTGCCGGACCGACACCGCCGAAGGCATTCTGAAAGACGCCCCGTTGTCCGGCAAACAGCGCACCCAAAGCGGCTGCTGATCGATCGTCGGTCAACGCGGGTGTGTTGATCGAGCTGGAACAGTTGACGTCGATGCCGTTCCGTTGGCGAGTTCCTTGATAGGACGTGAAGAAGAACAGTTTGTCCTTGCGGATCGGCCCGCCAAAATCAAACCCGAATTGATTTTGCTTCAGCACGGGCTTGGGCTGAGCTGTAGCATTGCGGAAAAAAGTGTTGGCATTGAGGGCGTCGTTGCGCAGGAATTCCCAAACCGCGCCATGAAAGTCGTTTCCGCCGCCCTTGGTCACCAAGTCAACGTTCGCGCCTGCATTGCGGCCGTAAGACGCGTCGTACTGCCCAGTTTGCACCTTGAATTCTTGAATCGTGTCGGGGTTAGGGATCGCCACACCGCCGCTGAACGTGCCGCTACTCTGGAGGTCGTTGATCGCGGCACCGTTCATCTGCACGTTGTTATCGTTAATCGTCCCACCGTTCGATACGATGGGAGCGCCGCCGTTGCCCATTGCGCCGCGTCCCAGGGCGCCGGCGTCATTGACGTCGGCTGCGACACCGGGATTAAGAGAAATGATCTGCGTGTAGTTTCGCGTTACCAGCGGAAGACTAAGGACTTGCTCACCACTGGTCACACGACCGAGCGTGCTGGATTCGGTTTGCAACTGCTCTGCGGTTGCTTCCACGGTGACGCGCTCCGCTACGGCGCCGACTTCCAGACGAAGGTTGAAGGTTGCAGTCTCGGTCACGATGATCTGCAGATTCGCGACTGACAGGGTCTTGAAGCCACTCTTAGAGACGTTGAGCGTATAGGGGCCTGGCGGCAGGGCCGCGACAAAGTAGATGCCGTTAGCGCCGGTGACTACGGTGCGCACTTCGCCTGTGGCTTGGCTGGTCACGCGAAGACTTGCACCGATGATTGTGCCTCCGGTAGCATCCGTGACAACACCGGTAAGCGCGCCTGTCGATGCCGTCTGCGCGTGCGCTGTGCGCGTGAACGCGCCAAAGCCAAGGAACAGACAAATCAAACCGGAAAAGAGACGCTTCCGCAGTCTTGAAGAAGACAATAAACTCGCGTCAAACCACCAGCCTGAACGCCGCATATGCAACCTCCCGGTACGGAGTGTCCGATCTCTTTCGATGGCTTGCACCACATGTTGCGAGCTGTCGTGCGTATCTGAAATAGATGTGCAACAAGTGATGCGCAGTGAAACACCCCTGAATTGGCAGGACTCTAAGGAACTTCGAGGAAAGTGTCAAGTCAATTCTGGTGATGGCACAATCCCAGGACAGTGATGCAACAAATGTTGCATTGTCATGAAAGTTCACAGTCCCGCAAGCATCTGCTGTTGCGATCGTTTGACATGCCAGCAGCAAATAGGATAATAGTCCGGCCTCATGCCGAAAAAACGCAACTCGCTGGGTTCACGGGCGAATCGGCCCGATCTCGCCAAAACCTTTGGCTTGCTCAGCCCCAAGCGCCAGGAACTTTTTCGGCCTGTGCTGGAGAATCCCCGCGAATACGTTCTTCTGAATGTCCGCGAGTTGGCGCATAAGCTGAAGGTCGACCCCGCCACGGCTCTGCGCGTAGCCATGAAAATGGGTTTTGGCAGCTACCGGGAGTTTCAGCATTACTTGCATGAACTTTCCGTTTCGCAGGCCACCTCTCTCGACACTATGGGGACCAGCAAAGCGAAAGGCTCGGATCTTTCCGCGCACGTTCGCGAGGCGGTGGACGTCGACGTTCGAAACCTGCAGAAGTTTCGCAATGCGCTGGACACCGATCGAATCGCCGCGGTGGCAAAAAAAATTCATCGCGCCAGACGCATCATTATCCTGGGCGGCGATCTCGCCGCGAATCTGGTCGGCTTCCTTCACTATCATTTAATCTTGTTGGGATTTTCGGTGGTGACCGCGACATCGTCCGGTGAGGCGGCTCACTTGTCCAGTTCTTCGGGCAAAGGTGACTTGCTGATCGCCATGAGCTTTCGCCGTGGCTTGCGCCAGACCGTGGAGGGTCTGCGCCAGGCACGCGCCAACGGGGCCTATTGCGTCGGCATAGCGGACACGCTGGTTTCCCCCATCGCTCGATTTGCCAACGAGTGCTTTGTTGCCTCCGTGGAGACGCCATCGTTTGGCGCCTCTTACGCTGCGCCTATGTGTCTGCTGAATGGCATCCTGACCGCCGTTGGGCATTACGACCGGGCGCGTAGCATGGAACTGCTGAAAAAAGCTGCCGAGGAACAACGCACGGGTTTCCGCTGGTTTCGAGAATAGCTCCCGGACCAAAAAAAGAAGTGGCGGCACAGATGGATTTCTACCCGCTCACCGGACTACAAATCTCTTGTGTAGCGATGGGAGGGACCAGCCGGCCCTCAGGCCGAGGGTTGTACCAAGTTGATGAGGTTGCCGCAGGTATCCTCGAAAAGTACGGCTGTGATGGGTCCCATGCTCTTGGGTTCGCCCCGGAAGCGGACACCGAGGGCCTTGAGGCGGCTGTGCTCGGAGTGGATGTCCTTGGTGAGGAACGCGGTGGACGGGATGCCCGCGGCAAACAAGGCTTGCTGGTAGGTCTGAGCCGGCGCGAATCCCATGGGCTCCAGCACTAGCTCGACGCCTTCCGCGCCTTCTGGCGAAGAGACGGTCAACCAGCGAAAAGGCCCCATCGGGACGTCCTTGTTCTTCACAAAGCCCAAAATGGTGGTGTAGAAGCGTAGAGCGTTGTCCTGGTTGTCGACCATGATGCTGGCTAGCCGGATCTGCATGGGAGGCTCCTGTGATGAGGTTTTGATGCTCGTCGTAGGTGTCCGGCATTCTAGCTAGAATATGCGACTGGGGTCTACAAGGTCGTCACCCTCAGAGTCTGTACTGTCTATGTCCGCTTTTTGCCATTGATCCCCTGGCTCCTTATGCCCTTGCTACAATCTTGCCGTGCCTCCCCTTGATTCCGTCGCGCTTCGTAAACTTGTCGCCTCAGCGTCCGATTCCGGCGCGCGACTTGACCGGTTCATTGCTGCTGCGTGTCCCGAGTTGAGCCGGACGCGAGTGCAGGAATTGATCGAAGCAGGGCTGGTTCGCGTCGATGGGCAAGTGGCGAGCAAGGGGGCGGTGCATCTGCGCGGCGGGGAAAAAATCACGGTGGAGATCACGGAGCGGCCAGCGATTGTGGCCGTGGCGGAAGCGATTCCGCTGGATGTCCTTTATGAGGATGAAGACGTAATCGCCATCAACAAGGCGGCTGGCATGACGGTGCATGCTGGGGCGGGGGCGATCTCCGGGACGCTAGTAAATGCGCTGCTCGGGCGGGGGCAGGCGCTTTCGCAGGCGGGAGATGCGCTGCGGCCGGGGATTGTGCACCGGCTGGACAAAGAGACTTCGGGAGTGATCCTGGTGGCGAAGAATGACGCAGCGCACGCGAAGCTGGGGGAAGCGTTCCGCCAGCGCGCGGTGAAGAAAACGTATGTCGCGCTGGTGCAGGGAAGCTTGAAGGAGGAGAGCGGGCGGATTGAATTGGCGATTGGGCGCGACCCGATTCACCGGACGCGCATGGCGGTGGAGCGCAAGACCTGGCATGGCGCGGCGCTGACGAATCCGCGCGCGGCGCGGACGGACTGGCGCGCGCTGGCGACAATCGGCTGGACTACGCTTGTGAAAGTCCAACTCCATACCGGGCGGACGCATCAGATTCGAGTACACTTCGCCGCGCTGAAGCATCCGGTGGTAGGCGACACTTTGTACGGAGCGGCGCGAGAATTGCAAGTGGGAAAGTCCACGCTGGCGCCGCTGGGGCGCAATTTTCTGCATGCGGCGAAGATTGGTTTTGCGCAGCCGCGCACGGGCGCCTGGATTGAAGTCCGTGCGGCGTTGCCGAGCGAACTGCGCGCGTTCTTGGCGCAACTTTCCGCGGCGGCGGGCGAGCCCCAGAGCCGAATTGACGATGCGCTGGCGGGGTACCTATAATCGATGCACATGCGACGGACAATCGTTTTTCTAATCCTGGCGTCACTCCTCTTGATGGTTCCGCTGGCGGAGCAGGCCCAGCAATCCTCACCGGCTGCCAAGCCGCAGGCTGCACCACCGCCCCAAGCTCCGGCGCAGCCGGAGGCACAAAGCCAGGAGAAGCCGCAGAAGAGCGACCGGACGATCACCAAGGTCGTCAACATCGTGGACGTCCTCTTCACCGTCCTGGACCGCCGCAACAAGCTGGTGCCTGCCTTGGAAAAAACAGACTTCAAAATCTTCGACGACAAGCTGCCCCAGGAAATCCGCTACTTCAGCAAGCAGACGGACCTGCCGCTGCGCATCGGGATGCTGCTGGACACTTCGAACAGCATCCGCGACCGCATCAAGTTTGAGCAGGACGCTTCGGTCAATTTTCTCTACAGCGTGCTGCGGCGCAACAAAGATGAAGCGTTCGTGATGACCTTTGACGACGAGCCGCAGATCGTTCAGGCGTTCACCAGCGATACGGGGGACCTGCGCGACCAGATCGTCAAAACGCGCGCGGGCGGCGGCACCGCGATTTACGACGCGATTTACGAAGCCTGCGTAAAGGAATTGAGCCACCCCCCGCGGCCCCCGGGAGATCAACCGGACATAGTGCGGCGCGTGATGATCCTGATCAGCGACGGCGAGGACAATCTGTCCATCCACACGCGGTCGGAAGCGATTGAAGTGGCGCAGCGCACCAGCGTGGTCATCTACACCATCAGTACGAGCACGCAGTGGGTCTCTCTATCGCAGACCGATCCCAGCAAAGCCGCCGACCGCAAGTATCACCTGACCGATGGCGACAAGATTCTTCAGGAGCTGGCGGAGGAAACCGGGGGCCGGTCGTTCTATCCCTATCACGTGGACGATCTCGACCAGTCGTTCCAGGACATCGGCGACGAGCTGCGCAATCAGTATTCCATCGCCTACCTGCCGACGAACTACGTGATTGACGGGCGGTACCACAAAATCCGCATTGAACTGCCCGAGCACAAGGGCTACCAGGTCCGTGCAAGGCGTGGCTATTTTGCCATCGCCCGCGAAAACGCGCCGGCGAATCCAAGTCCTTCCGGCGGGACGAATCAGTAAATCATCTTTGATTGAGTATCAGCGGGAAACGTCGCGCAGCAGCACGGCGTCGGATTCGTTGTGGCCGCGCTTGAACCCGAGCTGCGCCCCATCCTTCGAGAACGCGTACGCCGCAATCCGCTCCGCGGTAAAATGCGTCAACTGGTGCCGAGGAGTTCCATCGAGCGGCTGCACCCACAAATTGTCCACGCCTTTTTCCCTGACGAGGTAGAGAATCGCTTTTCCGGAAGGCATGAAGCCAACACTCGCCAATCCCCTGGGATCAAATTCGACAGCCGACTTTTTTCCAGTCTCAACCGAATAAATCACCAGCATGGGCACATGGTCGGATTCGCGGACTTCGAAGATGGCGATACTTTTTCCGTCAGGTGAGAGTGCGTAGGGTTCGGCAGGAGATTTGATGATTGTTTCCGGCGAGCCACCCTCGATGGGAATTCGTTTCAGAAAATGGTTTTCAGCAGCGTCAAGGTAGTACAACCAATTGCCGTCACTGGAACAAGTGGGTATCCGCTCATTCAGGCCGAAAGTGACCCGCGTTAAGTTCGTGCCGTTCAAATCGACGCGCCAGATATTTGCTTCCGCGCCCCCCGACCGGCCGAGCGTTCGAAAGACAACGTAGCGGCCGTTCCCGCAGGAGGTCACCTGATCCATCGGATACCGGGATTCGGAGAAAACGACGCGGTCTCCTCCGGCCGGGTTCACCATTCGAATGTCCGGACCTTGGACCACCAGGACTTGGGCATCCGGAGTCCAGTCCCAGCCCCACGTGGGAAGGTTGGAAGGCAGTTTTATGGTCGTAAGTTTCTCCGGCGAGCCGGCGGGAGCGATGGCGATTTCAAATTTTCCCTGGACCTGGCTCGCGGCGATGCTTCGGCCGTCCGCTGAAATATTAGGATGAACGTAATCGTTGGTGTCGGTGGTCAAGAGGCGAAAATCACCGCCGGGGAAGGAAACAATCCCAAGTTGATTTCGAAGAAACCCAGTCGCGGCGGTGGTAGTAGAGACCAGAAGCGCGCTGCCATCGGGAAACCATGCAGGTTCAAGGTAGATACGATCTTTCGCAATCGCTACTGGCTTCGTCTCACCGCTGGCTGCGTCCACGGCAAGGAATCCTCCAAGATCGTGAGGCGTTGGCTGAACGATGGGAATCACGATGGTCTTCCCATCGGGGGACCACGAAAGCGTCAGGCTGTCCGTCAGGATTTCCTTGTGGTGGAAAAGCTCGCGTTCGAGCGAGCCATCGCGCCGGGCAATCTTAAGGTCGGTCGCCGCGGAATCACCATGCTGGTGCAAATAGGCGAAGCGCTGGCCATCGGGGGAAAACGAGATGGGGCTATCCACGTCTTTGATGAGAAGACGTGGAGCTCCGCCCAACATGGGGGCGTCGTAGAGAGAAGCGATCGCTTGCTCGGAGTCGTCGCGGCGCACGAAGTAGATGTAGTTGCCGTCGGGGGAAAACGTGAGACCACTGTAACGGGTGGCCGCGGGCGTGACAACCTGGGTGTTGCTGCCCGTTGGAATGTGCCGGAGCCAGAGCGATTGCAGGCCATTTTCGTCCAGCACGTGGAGCAAGTATTTTCCCTCTGGGGAAATTCTGGCCAGGGAGACGTGGCCATTGTTGGTCAGGTTCTCGATGGACATTTCCTTGGCCGGCAGAGCTTTGCTGTGCGGGAAAAGCGAATAGATCCCGAAGGCAGCGGCCCCCAAAAGAACGATGGCGATCGCGGCGCCTAGAACAGCCCCGAGTTTATTCTTGCGTGCGGCCTCAACGATAACGGAGCCGCTAGATGCCGGCACCGGCTGGACCGCAGGAGCGGACGCGGCCACGGGCGTCGCGGCACTCACGCGTGCCGAAGAGGCTGCGGCGGTCTTGCCGGAATCGATCTCGCGTTGCAAACGCTTGAGGTCGGCGCGGAGTTCGGCGGCGACTTGATAGCGGACGTCGCGATCCTTCTCGAGGGCCTTATTCAGGATGCGTTCTAGTTCGGCCGGCACGCCGGGATTCAGCGTGACGGGCGAGATTGGTGCGACGTTGAGAATGTTGTCGAAAACCACCGCGCTGGTCGATCCGGGAAAGGGAGCCTTGCCGGTGACCATCTGATAGAGCACCGCACCGAGCGAGAAAAGATCGCTGCGCGTGTCTAATTCCTCGCCGCGCGCTTGTTCGGGGGACATATAGGCGATCGTGCCCACGGCCGTGCCGGGACTGGTGAGAATGAGCGTTTCGGAGTCGCCCACGGTAGTGCCGTGAAGGCCCGCATCGCGCTGAGGCATCAGTTTCGCGAGGCCGAAGTCCAGGATCTTGGCGGAACCGCGCTCAGTGATGAAGATATTTGCGGGCTTGATGTCGCGATGGACGATGCCTTTTTTGTGCGCGGCGTCGAGAGCGTCGGCAAGCTGAATGCCCAGTTCGATCGTGCGTGGCGTGGGAAGAGGGCCCAGCACGAGAAGCTTGTCGAGCGATTGGCCTTCGAGGAGCTCCATAGCGATGAACGTGCGCCCGTCGTGCTCTTCAATGGCGTGGATGGTACAGATGCCGGGATGGTTGAGCGACGAAGCAGCCCGCGCCTCGCGCTGAAAACGTTCCAGCGACGGAGCGTCCTTGTGCGAGCCTTCAGGCAGGAATTTCAGGGCCACGCGCCGCTCGAGCTTGGTGTCCTCGGCTTCGTAGACCACGCCCATCCCGCCGCTGCCGAGCTTCCGGAGAATTTTGTAGTGCAAAATGGTTTCGTTGATCACAGTTTTTGGCGACGTGAGGATGTTAGACGGGGCCCGGAGTTTGGTCAACGCCCTGTGCCAAAGAATGCAAAGTCAGGATTTTGGGTAAATCAGCTTCACGCGGGGGCGAGTCGTCTCGATCCGGGTTTTGCCAGCCTTCGCATTGCCTGGCGGAGATGTCGGAGAGGGAACATAGACGAGCCGGTAGCTCGCCTGCAAGTCCATGGTGAGACGCTGAAAAATAGCTGGAAGCTGCTTGCCTGATTCTGGAATCAAAACCTCGCCGCCTGTTTCCTCCGCAATAGTCTGCGCGACCTTTCGAGAACGCTTCACAGATTGTTTGGAAAAAGAGCCGGTGAACTCTCCGTCCAGAACTACGGGGAAGATGGAGAGATTTGCTTGGTGTGCGACCTCGAGCACTTTCTCCAACCTGTTCCTGCTCGCGTTGTCCTCAAAATCGCTTAGGACCACATAAACCTTCCGGCCAGGAAAAGCGGAGACTTTCTCCCCCGTGACAAGGCAAAGAGCATCGTAGAGCGCAGTGGAGCTGCGATTCTCCCCCGGTATCAGTTTTAGGCCTTTGTCCATTTCTTCCAGTTTTTGGGTCGGCTGGACATCAACGTGCGTTATGTTGTTAAACGCAATGAGGAACGCAAGATCTCCTTCGTGCCAAATCGCCCGGAGAAGCACGCTCACCAACTTCGTTTCTTGCTCGATATATTTGTCGGCACGGCGGCTCCCACTGACATCGAAGAAGAAGCCGATGGTCAGCGGTTCGGCTGCGGCCGGCGAGAGGGACTCGATCTCTTTCTCGACCTTGTTTTCGAAAAGATGAAGATCGCCGGACTTGAGGTCCGTGACCGGCTTGCCATCTTTGTCCAATGCAATCAGATTCAGAGTGAAAGGAGCCGGTGCGGCAGGACTGGTCGCAGGAGCTGTGACCGCGTTCGAAGCGGAGGGCGCCTGTTGCGCTAGCGTTATTGAGCCAATGCCTGGGAAGCCCAGAAGAGAAATCAGCAAGAAGCGCAAACGCGATTTCGTCAAGTGCGTCATTCCTTTGGAGCGTAATACCCTCTGCGGGCGAGAACTTTCAGGTCATGGTTGGCCGTATCCACTTTGATTTTGCGGAATTTCCCGTCGCGCGCGTTGTTCGAGGGGTAGTAGCCCAGGGTGTACTGGCTGCGCAGCTCCTCGGAAATCTCGTCGAACGCTTCCAACAGTTTTTTCTCCGAGCGGACAGAGATCGAGCGGCCCCCGGTCTCTTTGGCCAATTTGTCGCCCACGCTGCCGTTGATCCCAAAACGCGGGTCGCCCACCAGCAGCACGTGAATCACCGTGTCCGTGCGCTGCGCCGCTTCGATCGCTTCCTCGAGTTTCACCTTGCTGCCTTCATCTTGCGCGTCGGTAACGATGACAATGGCCTTGCGCCCCGCTTCGGAGGTTAACTTTTCCGAGCACGCGAGATAGATGGCATCGTACAGCGCCGTGCCGGTGACCTGCCGGGAGCCGACAGGGCCGGGATTTCCTCCGATGGATCCGCCGCTGGGAATATTGATGCGCGAGCGGTGAACTGCGCGGTCCAGCTGCGCACGATCATCGGTGAAATCGGAGAGCAGGTCGACATCCGAATCGAAGGACATCACCAGGGCCTCGTCGCCCTTGCGCAGGATCCTCCGAAGAAAGGAGCTGCCGGCTTCCTGAATGGCGCCGAGCATGTCCTGCTCGCTGCCCGATGTGTCCAGCAGCAACGCCATGGTGATGGGCAGAGCCACTTCCTGCGAGAAAAACGCAATCTTCTGATCCTGAGCGTCCTCTTCAATCTTGAAGTCCGCTTGCTTCAGGCCCGTCACAATGCGCTTGTTCTTGTCGCGAACCGTGGCGAAGAGGTTGACCAGTGTCACTTGCGACTTGATCGCCTGATCTACCTTCTGCGGCTCTTGCGCTTTTGGATCCTGCGGCTTGGGCTGCTGCGGCATGGCAGGAGCAGCCAGCGACCAGGCAACCATTGCTGCCATGCATTGCGTGACAAGTTTCTTCGTAGAACGCATGTATACTTTCCTAGACGAGAGATGCCCGGCCGGAATTTTCCGCTGGGATGGTGCCGCCCAGTAGGATGCACGGAAGCACCACGATGGATGCGTGGAAGAGCACGCCGGAGCGGCAGATCCGAGAAGAAGTTTGACTTGAGGACCATGAAAAGTCTACGTAAAACCTTATGCTATGCGGGAGGATTGCTCCTGGTGATCTGCATCACGCAGCTCGAGGCGCAATCGCCTCCGCAAGGCGCAGCGCCCGCTGCCAAAGAGCAGAATCCCCAGGCGCCTCCGCCCCAAGGCCCGAAGCTCACTGTGCGGACCAACGAGGTCATCGTTCCAGTGACCGTCAAGGACGGATCGGGCCGCATCGTGCCCGACTTGCGCCGCGATGAATTCCGCATTTTCGAGGACAACGTCGAGCAGAAGGTTTCCTCCTTCCGGGCCGAAGCCACCCCCATTTCCATGGTGCTGCTGGTCGATAACGACCTGAAGTCCAAGGACGCCCAGCAGGTGGAAGGAAGTCTCCGTTCCGTCGTCGCGGGCTTGAGCACCAATGATGAGGTGATGCTCTGCCGCTTCGACCAGTTTTTCCATCCAGGCAAGGGATTCACTGGGGATCAGGACAAGCTGCTGGCCGAATTGAAGCGCACGGAACTCGACAGCGAGCCCTCGGTTTCACCGCCCAATCCGGCCATCAACAGCGGGCCAACGATCAACGGCCATTCCGCAGTCGGAGACCAGCCGAACGTGGCTCCGGCAACCATCAACATCAAAGGACAACCAACCAAAGCGCTGGACGACGCGGTGTATTCCGCGGCGCAGCTCCTGGAGGGCCGCGATCCAGAACGCCAGCGGAGAAAAATTATTTTCATGATTTCCGATGGCATAAATGGGGTGAAGTTCAACACCAATAAGTACGACACGGTGATCAAGGAGCTTCTGCGTTCCGACATCGCGGTTTACGGCGTGGGTGTCGGAAGCGCGTTTTTCGAACGGCGATTCGAACGCCTCTCCAAGTATGCGCACGATACCGGCGGCGACGTTTATTACGCGTTGAAAGGCCACGCAATGGAGGAGCTGTACTCGCGCGTGACCGAGGAAGCCCGCAACCAATATACGCTCGCGTATGCGCCCACGGGAACGGACCGGGGCGCGGAGTACCATACGATTGAAGTACGCGTGAAGCGCGAAGGACTGACCATCCTGGCGCGCGAGGGCTATTACGCGGGAGTCACGCCGAGGTAGTTCGAACTTCTTTCGTCTTTGCGCGCCGATTTCATCCTGAATTTTTTCAGGACCGTGCCGCTGCTGCTCCTTCCAACGCGCGTTCGCGCAGATAAAGAAACATCGGAAGAGCAAAAGGAACGCCCAGCGCCGGTAGACCCACGAGCGGCAGCCAGATCAGACGCATACCGAGGCGTTTGCCTTCCACGACGATAAACACAACCACGATGGCGCTTGTGACCAGCACATCGAGTACGCAGGCGCCGCTCACGCCGTTGGCGAAAAGGAGCCGGAAGAAAAAAGCGGTGTTCCAGCCGTTTTCACGAATCCAAGGAACAATCTGCGAATAGGGGAGCAGCACTCCGAGCACACAGAAGAACAAGTAGGTTTTTTTTCGATCCATTCGGCATTCTCCTGTTGGTCTGTTCTTGCGCGAAGGGCAAGTAAGGATCGGCGCAAGGACTATGCGGTCAAATTTTCTTCATGCGCCGGGCAAATCGGTTTGTACGCGCAAGTGCGGCAGATGAATCCCGGCTTGGCAGAAAATTCCCCCGCGCGAATGTCCGCGGCCGTTTCCTGCACCACGCGCAACGCCTCGTCGAGCTGTTTCGCGTCACGAGTGGTTTCTTGCCGCTGATTGTCCTGCAAATAGTGGAAAACCAGGCGCACGGGATTCCACTCAAAAATCTCTTTCGTGGCGATCGCGTAGATGCTCAATTGCAGGTCTTTCTTCGCGTCCGCGTCCTTCTTGGCTCTACCCGTCTTGTAGTCCACGATTTCCACGTCGATCGGCTTGGTGACCGAACGGCCAACGCGTTCCAGTGAATTGATCTGGTCGATGCGGCCCCTCAGGACCACGTTGTTCTCGACCGGCAGCTCGAAATTCTTTTCCAGCTCCAGGACAAGTAACGGCTGCTCCAGCACGGCTTGATGAAACGCCCGCAGTTGCTCCAGCCCGTCCTTTTTGTACTCCCCTTCCTGATAATCGTCTTCGAAGCCCACCGCCGACCATTCCGCTTCGTAAATTCTCCGCACTTCATCGAAAGGAAGGCGGTTGCCTTTCTTGAACTCCGCCATCATGCGCCGAATGGTAGCGTGTATCACGCGTCCAAAAGTGAGCGTGGCCTTGGGGCCCTCCTGCAAAGACCAAAGTGACGAGAACAAATATCGCTGCGGACACGACCGGTAGCTTTGCACCGCGGAAGGATGCAGCTGAAGCGGTTCCGGAGACGGCGGATGAAATGTCTCCGCCCAATCGGCGATGCGGGAAAAAATCTTTGGCAAGCCGCCCGGCGGAGCAAAGAGCGGACTCTGCAGGATTACCGCGTCCTTATCTTCCGTTGAGGGGGCCGGCACCGGCGCGACCTTGGGAGCGAGTTGCAGGACATCACGGCGCTTGACTGCCGGGTCCATCAGAATGTCTTCGATGAACGGCGGCACCTTGGCTTTTCTCTCGGCCAGCGACGTGATCGTCAGCCGGTCCTGCGCGCGCGTCAGTGCCACGTAATACAAACGCCGCTCTTCCTGATGGTGAAAGTGTTCCTCGGGCGCACCTTCTTTCATGAGCCGGGCGGGGAATTCGAACACGTGGGAGCGTTCCGGCTGCGGGAATTTGTTCTTGTTCACGCGCAGCACGAAGACGTGCGAAAACTCCAGACCCTTGGCGCCGTGAACGGTCATCAATTGCACCGCGTCGCCCGGCACATCTTCGTCCAGAGAAATGGTGCCGCCGGCCTGATCGAAATATTCGAGATATTCGACGAACTCTGGCAGCCCGCGCGTCTCGCTCTTCGGTTCCCAGGCTTTCACGAATTCGGGCAAGCGCTTCACGTAAGCGCGGTCTTGCTCCGAAGCGCGCGCGTAGATTTCCAGCCATTCGAGTAGGTCGGCCAGAATTTCCGTCGCCATGCGTCGTGGCATGGTCTTGCGCTGCTCGGACAAGAAATTCAGCAGTTCCGTTAAGTCACTGGCCGCGGGTTCGAACGGCAGGCTCGCCTGTTTGGTCTGCAATTCGTCGTAAATCTTCTTGCGGCTTTTGCGAGCGCGTTCCGCGTAACGCACCAGATCGCTCGGAGCCAGCCGCCACGCCGGAGCCGCCAGGACGCGCGCGGCGGCAACGTCATCGTACGGCTTGGCGATCAGACGGAGGTACGCGATCAAATCTTTGACCAGCGGATGCTCCAGGATGGAAAGCCTGGAAATGACAAAAGGAATCTTGCGCCGCGAAAGCTCCGTCACTAGCGCATCGCGATGATTGTGCGCGCGGTAGAGCACCGCGAAGTCGCGCCAGCGGCGTCCGGCCCGATGGATGCGTTCGATTTCCTTCGCCACCCATCGCGCCTCGTCTTCGATTTCCGCGAGTTCCACGACGCGAATCTTTTCGCCTTCCGGCCGGCTGGTGGTAAGCACTTTTTTCGGGAAGTCCGCGCTCACCGTGTTCATGCCGATCACTTGGCTTGCCACGCGCAGGATGTTCGGAGTGGAGCGGTAGTTTTCCGTAAGGGTCACACGGAAAGGCGTGGAATCGTCGCCTTCGCGCCATCCGGCAAAACGCTCCAGGAAAAGTTTGAAGCTGCCGAAAGACGCGCCGCGAAAACGGTAAATCGCCTGGTCGTTGTCGCCGACGGCGAAGATATTTTTCGTTTCGTTGGCCAGCAGCTCCAGCAGGCGCAGTTGCGCGATGTTGGTGTCCTGAAATTCGTCCACAAGAATGTAGCGATAACGGTTTTGCAGCGCCGCTCGAAGATCTGCATTTCTTTCGAGAAGTTCGACGGCGCCGGTTATCAGCGAGCCGAAAGAAGAGCGTTTTTTCTCAAGCAGTAATTCCTCACTGGCTTTGTACGCCCGCGCGATTTCCCGTTCGCGCGCCACCGTTTCTTCCCGTTCGCCGAGCGTGTCCGCATCGAGTTGCGAGCGTTCGGCTTCCAGTTCCGCGGCAAGCTGCTCCGCGTAACGTTGGTAGTCGGAGGAGGAGACCAATTCATCCTGACAGCGCGAAAAAAACTCGATGAAGTCACTCAAAAACTGGCCCGGCTCGGCAAGGCGCCGGTAGCGCTCGAGCTGCAGCCGGTGCAGGTTGCGCCGCAGCAGAATCCAATGATCGACTGTGTCCAGCATGATGTGGTCCGAATCCACATCTTTGAGCAGCGACTCACAGAAGGCGTGAAAAGTTTTGAGCGTAACGTCCTTGGCGCGCTCGCCCGCCGCCTTCACCACCCGGGATTTCATCTCCGCCGCTGCTTTGTCTGTAAACGTCAAGCCCAGGATGTTTTCCCCGGACAGCGACGAATCCGTCTCCAGCAAGTGCCGTATGCGCTCAGTAATAACGCGCGTCTTCCCCGTCCCCGCACCCGCGATCACCAGCAGCGGCCCATCGCCGTGCGTGATCGCCCGTTTCTGCGCCGCATTCAGCTTCAGCCCGCTCTCGCCAAGCGGCTCCATCTCGAACAAGGTGGCCATCGGCTAGGAGGGTAGCGGATTTCAGAAGGAACTGGAAATCATGCTGGGTTGGTTTGAAAAGTGGGGGCTAGCGTTGCGACTTCTCGCCAGCGGCAACTTGCCGGTTGAACTCGGTCGATTTATTTTTCGGGACGGTGAGTGTCTGCCACTGGTCTCCCGCGAAGTGCCGCGCAAGAAACACAATTTGTCCCACGTGATAGGAATAGTGCGCCACCTGGCGGTTGATCGCCTGCATGACGGAATGCGGTTCTGTACGGATCGTAATCGTTCGCGTCAGATCCGCATCGCTGAGTGGTTCCAGCGCTCCGAATAGGAGTTTCCACCCGCGTTCCCACATCTCCATCAATTCCGCGCGCGTTGTTGGCGGTTCTTCGAATTCGGTGTCGCGGTCGCGGCCGGGCTTTTCGCCATCGCTGTTTAAAAAATCCGTCCAGCGCGATCGCATGTTTCCCGCCATATGCTTCACGATAATCGCAATGGAATTGGACTGTGGATCAAGAATGGTGAAAAGTGATTCGTCCAGGCATTGGGCTATCCCGCGCTCCGCCAGCTTCTTGTAGTACTGAAAAACACCGATGGAATCCTTTACGTACGACGCGGAGAATTGGTGTGCCATATCGTGATTTTCTTCCGTTTCCACGAACTGTCAAGCCGGGCGGTCGGGAGCGGCGAAAATGGGAAGTGACCAATTTGGATGTGAGCGCAACTAGGCAGGGCAGAATTGTGGGGTAAGGTGGTGCGAAGAGAGAAGTGCTTGACAATTCGCTTTTTATTCGCCTAGTATCAGTGCGCGCGAAACTGGAATTTCGCAAGGGAGGCCGTGATGACCATTGGAGAATCGATGTTGCCGGAATTTGATCAGGAAATGCAGAACACGCGAAAAGCGCTGGAACGCTGTCCGGATGAAAAGTGGAATTGGAAACCACACGAGAAGTCCGGCACGCTGGGCTGGCTCGCGGGCCACGTCGGCACCGTGCCTGAGTGGATTACGATGACGATCAATACGCGCGAGCTGGATTACGCTCCCGTCGGCGGGCCTTCATACGAGCCGCCGAAGATCACCAACCGCAAGGAATTGCTGGCAGCTTTTGACAAAGCCGCCGCCGAAGCACGCGCCGCGCTTGCTGGCGTCAGCGATGCCGCACTCATGGAAGATTGGACGCTCCTTGCCGGCGGTCAAAAGATTTTTGCCATGCCTCGCATCGCGTGTCTTCGCGGAATGTGCCTCAACCATCTCTACCATCACCGCGGTCAGCTCACGGTGTACTTCCGGTTGCTTGGAGTGCCGGTGCCCGGGCTATATGGGCCGAGCGCCGACGAAGGTATGCCGGGCACTGCAGAAGCTGCTGCGAATTGAATTGTGATGTGGATTGTCCGAGGGCGGAGAAATTCCGCCTTCGGAGTTTTTGCGAAGTTGGCGGTACACGACTGCTGAGCAAGAGCCTCCTTTTTTCTAACGCGCTATAATACGGTGCGTCTCGCCTCTGGAGGCTTTTCATGAGTACGGAAATTCCCGTCATCTTATCTGCTGTTCGTACCCCCATCGGAAAATTTCAAGGTGGGCTCGCGGGATTTTCCGCGCCCGAGCTCGGCGGGAAAATTGTCGCCGAAGCGATTCGCCGCGCGGGGGTCGAAGCCAAGCAAGTGGACGAGGCGATTCTTGGAAACGTGGTGCAGGCGGGGCTGGGGCAGAATCCAGCGCGGCAGGCGGCGCTCAAGGGCGGCTGCGATGCGCGCGTCGCGGCGATGACCATCAACAAAGTTTGCGGTTCGGGATTGAAGGCCGTGGCGCTGGCGGCGCAAGCGGTGCAGCTTGGCGAATCGGAGCTTGTGGTGGCGGGCGGGATGGAGTCCATGTCCAACTGCCCGTATCTGCTGCCGCAGGCGCGTACGGGTTACCGCATCGGCGACGGCAAACTTGTGGATTCAATGATCAACGACGGGTTGTGGGACGCTTACGAAAATTTTCACATGGGGATGACCGGGGAGCTGGTTGCGGAAAAATACAAGATCACGCGGGAAGAGCAAGACCACTTTGCGGTGGAGAGCCACCAGAAAGCCGTTCGCGCGCGGAAGTCGTGCTTTTTTGAAGCGCAGATTTTGCCGATCGAGGTGCCGCAGAAAAAGGGCGAAGCCATCGTCATCAAGTACGATGAATCGCCGCGCGAGGACACTTCGATGGAAGCGCTGGCGAAATTGAAGCCGGCGTTCAAGAAAGACGGCACAGTGACCGCGGGCAACGCGCCGGGCACGAACGACGGAGCCGCCGCGCTCATCGTCACGAGCGAACGCAATGCCGCGCGGCTCGGCAGGCAGCCCATCGCGCGCATCGTCGCGCAGGCGGTGAGCGGCGTGGAACCGAAGTGGGTGATGATGGCCCCGGTGGAAGCCGTGGAAAAACTGCTCGCAAAAACAGGATGGGACCGCGACAAGGACGTTGACCTCGTTGAATTGAATGAGGCCTTCGCGGTCGCTGCCATCGCGGTGACTCGACAGCTCAAACTCAATCCTGAGAAAGTTAACGTGAATGGCGGCGCTGTCGCGCTGGGCCATCCCATCGGCGCGAGCGGCGCACGCATTCTCGTCACATTGCTTTACGAATTACAGCGCCGCAACCTGAAGCGCGGGATCGCTGCGCTCTGCCTCGGCGGCGGCAACGCCGTGGCCCTCGCCGTCGAACGTTTCTGAGGTTGAGAAACAAGAAGAGACCGGGCTACATCCTCATGCGAGTGGTGTCTTGGAAGTTCTTGCGGATTTCCTCTAGGTGCTGTTCAACGAACTCGAGATTGACCGCACTAACGTCTTCGAAGCATTTGGAATAGTCTTGAGTATCGCCTTCTTTTTTCGCGTCAGCCAGCATGATCGATTGAAGCAACACATGAGTGGCGAGTAGGTATTCGCGCGTTGATAGACCCTCCTTATGAATGATCGCTGCGAATTGAGGATAGTTAATGTCCAGGGTTCTCGCGCGATGCGCCAAGGTGCCATGTAACAGCGATTTGTCTTCGTCCATCTTCTTTGAAGTCTGCTTGTTGTTTTCCAGCCAATCGTTCAGTGACTTCCTGACTTCTCCGAGTTTGTAGATTTTGTCCATCGTCAGGACATAGGCGTAGGATTCTTTCCGCTCCTGATCATCGGTAGCCTTCTTCGCTTGCGCTTGTACAGCGATGATGGCGAAAGGCAGAACGACAGCCCACAGAACCGCGCTAAATCTATTCAGTCGAAGACGCACGCTTTGCTCCAGGGCGCCGCGGTACGAAACGTCGCGGAAATGAAATTTACCACCCAGTGGATTCTGTAACAACAGGTCTTGCTGTTCTTCTATCAGCAAGTTCAATCGGCGAAGAAAGCGTCGTGCCCTCGCCGTCGAACGTTTCTGAACAAATCAAAATTATCGAGCTAGGTTGAGCTCTGAGCGGCCAGTTCAGAGTCCGCTGGCGCTTTCAAATCGCTCCCGCAATGGGGGCAGAATTTGTCGAGTTCGCCGACTTCGCGTTTGCAGTGGGGGCAGGAGGGGTGGAGGTTGCATTTGCAATTGGGGCAGAAGTTGAAGCGGGCGTTCACGGTGGTCGCGCATTCGGGGCAGGGGTAGGGCAGGGGCTCGCGCATCAAGAGATAGATGACCAGGCCGATGAGGCCCCAGGTGGGGATGAAGATGAGCACCAAGATAGTCCAAAGGGCGGAATTCATGCCGCGGCGGCTGGCGTCGCGGTTGACGTAAGCGAGCATGAAAATGAAACTCGCGAAGAACAGTGAGACCAGGGTTATTAGCCCGGCGAGCGCGAGCTGGGCGAGAGCCGGATTGTCGCGGAGCTCCGGCGGAAACATGTCGCTTCCGTTGGGATTGTGCTGCTGTGAAATATTGACGCTGAGTGCGACAGCCACGGCGATCACATAGAGCACAATCACCAGGCCGATCAGCCATCGCGGAATGATGCGAAACTCGTTCCAGAAGTGGAGTTTTTCTTTTCTGCGGCGCAGTTGGTTCAAACGTTTTCTTTCGTTGAACGATTCCGCAATCTTTTGCTGATAATCCGACATGACTTTCCTCTCTCTCGATTCGTTCCCGCTACTTGCTTTGCCGCATCCAATCCGATTCGCTGCTTTGGCGCATTTTTTCCATGAAGACGACAACTACGAAGAAGAGCGCGGGAATGGTCCACCACAAGCCGAAGCCCAGTTCCCAAACCAGTTTGGGGGCTCCGGTGCGCTCGCCGAACCACTGGAACAGGCGCCAAACGTAGGGAGCGCTGACAATTCCAAAGGCCCAAGAAATTACGCACGCGACCCAAAGCGCTCTTCGCTTTGGCTCGCGCTCGCGCATTTCTTGCAAGCGAAGCTGGACGCGGAATTGTGTGCGGCTGGCGAGTCCGTGGGGCAGAGGAATGGCCATGGTACGCAACGAGCGCAGGGCGTGTTCGGTGTGGCGCGCGTGATCGGCGCAGTCCACGCATTCTTGTAAATGTGCGCTGAGCCAATCGTGGTCGGCTTGCGAGATGCCTTCGACGCGCTCTTGCGTGATGAGTTGTCGGGCGCGTGCGTGTGTTTCCTGATTCATGCGACGCCTCCTTGCATTGCTCCCCGGAGCGCTTCGAGGCCGCGGTAGAGCCGCGACTTGACGGTGGAGAGCGGGACGCTGAGGACGCCAGCCATTTCTTCGATTTGCAATTCTTCCTGGAAGCGGAGCACGAGCACTTCGCGGTAGATGGCGGGGATTCGGGTCAGCGAGGTTTGCACACTTTCCTCGCTCTCTCGGCTCAGCACTTGGTGCAGAGGTGATGGCTCATTCTCATTGGCGAATTGGAGCGGATGCTCCTGCTCAGGATCAGTCAGCGTGTCCAGGCTTTGCGCTTTTTTCGAGCGCTGCCAGTCGATGACCAGGTGGCGGGCGATGGCGAAGAGCCAGGCTTCAAATTTGGATTTGCCGTCGTACTGGTGGCCGCGCTCGAGGACGCGGATCCAGGTTTCCTGGAAAAAGTCTTCGGCGCGCTCCTTGTTTCCGGTGATGTAGACGAGGTAGCGGAACAGGCGGTATTGATACTGCTCGATCAGGCGGTCGAGCAGAGCGGGGTCGCGCTTCTGCAGGCCGCGGGCGATGGACTTGGCTTCATCGGCCATCAGCGTCGAGAAGAGAGAGGCTGAACGGTTTGTGGTTAGACATGAGGTCGTGGCGGACATTCTAACTGTTATACGGCCCGCTACCCCAAAAAGACGCACGCGAACCGCCCGCGCATGCCCAGCGCATATGCCCTGTATTTTCAATGCCATGCAGCGAATTGTGCAATTCAGCACTGCTGAGCGCCGCGTGTCTGTGCCAGACTTTTCTTGTATGGCGGCTCTTTCCGGCAGACTTGCGCGCATCGCAAAACTCGCGGCTCCCTCAGTGCTCCTAGTCCTTCCGGCCCTGGCGCAAGCTCAAGAAAGCAGCGATAGACAAGATCAACAGAACCAACAGCAGGAGCAGGCCACCACTGAAAAAAAGGACAAAGAGCCGCCTCCACCGCTGTTCTTGAGACATCGCCGAGGCATTTACACGAATTCGTTGGGCGTTGCAGTAGTAGACGCCACTCCGCAGTCTCCCCCGCTGGAAACGGATGATCCGGGCGTTCCCGACAAAGGCGAATATGAGATCAATCTCACCACACATGCTGATTTCTCAAAACAACTGCGGACATTTGATTTTCTTTTCGTCGATGCCAATTATGGAATTGTGCCCAAGATCTTTGGTCATGACCTCCCTACCCAGGTAAAATTTGAATTTCCGCTGGCGGGCGCGAAGGTGTCCGGCGATCCCATGAAAGTCGGCATTGGCGCCGCCAAATTCGGCCTTAAGTTCAACTTCTATAACAACGAACAGCATGGACTGTATATTTCGCTCTATCCACAAATTGAGTTTGCCGTTCCAGGCTCCAATGCCGTCGAGAAAAAATTGACGGAGCCGGGTCAGACGTTGATCCTGCCGGTGCTCGTGCAAAAAGAATTCAAGTACTTGACGTTCGTGGCGAATGGCATCATTGAGCAACCGATTCACAACCCGGCGGAAGACACCACCGGCACTTTGGGTTTTGGTTTTGGACGCGCCATCACCCGACACACGGCGGTCATGGGCGAGGTTCGCTTCACTTCGACGTTTGATCTCCAGCGGGACCGCCTGCTGGTCGTGAACTCCGGTTTGATGCGCCGCATTCGAGAAAATGTGGTCCTGTACGCCAACGTTGGACGGAGCGTTTTCTCAGATGAGGGTATGCGGCACATTTACGTCGGAGTAGGCGTGAAGTTTCTGCTCATGCCTAATGGGGCAGCAGGAAAGAATTAAGCGAGCAGGGGATGCTTGTGCCGCGTGGCTTCGCCAAATTTGCCGGTGAACTTGCCCAACTCCTTTCGTAGTAGACTCGCCGTCGCGGGGAAACGAATGAAGCAAGCAGCCATTGGGTTTCGCGTGCATTCGGGTTGGGCCGCGATGGTGGCCGTCGGTCTGGAGAATGGCGCTCCGTCGGTGCTTGCGCGCGAACGGGTGCATCTGGTGGAGACATTCAGCTACACATTCCGGCAGCCGTATCACACGGCGGAGAAGATGACGCTGGAGGAAGGGCGCGAGTTCATTGCGGGCGTGAAAAGGGAAGCAAGACGCTTGGCCCAGGGCGCGATCCGGCGGTTGCAGAGCGAGATTCCTCGGCAAGGGTATAAGCTTACGCGGTGCGGGCTGCTGCTGGCATCTGGGAGGCCGCTGCCTGCGCTCGAAAAGGTGCTGGCTTCGCATGCGCTAATTCATACGGCGGATGGGGAACTTTTCCGCGAGGCGATACTGCATGCGAGCGAGCGATGCGGACTCAGGGAGTTTACAATCAAGGATAAGGAATTGTTGGACCTCGCGGGGCGGACGCTTCGGCTGAAACCCGCCGATCTGCAGCGGCGAGCTACGGAACTTGGGCGCTCCCTTAGCGCGCCCTGGTCGCAGGATGAGAAGTTCGCTACGCTCGTGGCGTGGCTGGCTTCCAAAGCTCCAGCGAAGAACGCGTTTCTGAGACGCAAAAAAGCTGCAATAGCGGGCACATGATCAGCAAGAGTAGGGATTCTGTTTGCGGTGCAAAGAGCATGCGAGCCGAAACAAAGTTCACGCTTTGCAGCCCACTGGGTGTGGCTCTTTTCTCATTTCTGATTTCAAGCAGTTTTGCACAACAACCTGAACAACCGATGGCCGCGCAGACTACCATCCGGGTGCAATCTTCGCTGGTTCTTGTCGACGTTATCAGTCAGGACCCCAAGAACGGGTTGCCTGTCCAGGACTTCAAGAAAGAAGACTTTCGCTTGTATGACAATGGGCACGAAGTCCCGATCGCCTCGTTCGATACCGGAGCGCGTTACGCCACTCGCCCGTTCGTTCTTTGGCTGACAGTGATTTGCAATGAACGCGGGAAAATCGGAGGCTCGGCCGAGTTTGTGGGCAAGGAATCGCTATTCCGGCCCGCGTTCGATCATCTGGACAAACGGGACACCGTGGGCGTCGCGCATTGGTGCGACAACGGCGAGACACGGCTCGATTTGCCGCCCACAAAGGACCGCGACATTCCCCTCCGCGTGTTAGCCGAGACGATCAAGCCCATTTCCTTTGAAGCCGGAGGCAAAAGCAATCTCGTTGGAGAAGACACCTATCGAAAAATGCTTCGACTTATTATCCAGGACGCGCATCGCCGAAACCCTCAACCCTTGCCGGTGATTGTTTTTCTGGACGGCGATCACACCGGTCAACCACGGTATGAGCTGGATCAGGTGGTAAATGATCTCTTGGAGACCTCGGGAATAGTTTTCGGGATTAAAGACCAGATGGCTCCGAGAGTGTACGGTCTGGGGAATGGTCAGGTGTCAGAAATTTCGCACTACGTGGCTGAACAAACAGGCGGACAGTACCTTACCGCTCCTGCAAAAGACTATGCCACGGCACTCGACATGATTCTCGTACAATTGCACTTCCGCTATGAGCTCGGGTTCGTTCCCCCAAAGCTTGATGGCAAGCGTCACGAGCTCAAGGTTGAACTGACGAAGGAAGCTCACGAGAAGTACAAAGGGATTTTGCTGAAGTTTCGTCCCGAGTACATTCCGGTGTCTGAAGCACCCGTATGGGCGCGCTGATTGTGGTTGTCATCGTCTGAATCGCTATCTGAAGAGTGCAAATCGTCTCGGGCATCTTGACGGCTCTGCGGGTCTTGTGATTCTGTTGCCGCTGGCGTTCTCTGTGGAGGTTTCTTGAACCTTGTAGATATCAAGACAGTGGCGGTGCTGGGTGCGGGGACGATGGGGAATGGGATTGCGCATGTGTTTGCGCGGTCGGGGTATACGGTGATTCTGCGGGATGTGGAGCAGCGGTTTCTGGATCGGGGGATGGAGACGATTGGGAAGAATCTGGATCGCGAGGTCAAGAAGGGGAAGTTGACGGAGGCAGAGAAGGGAACTGTGCTGGGGCGGTTGCAGCTGGTGACGGAAATGGGTGAGATTGCGAAGGCGGACTTCGTGGTAGAGGCGGTGCCGGAAAAAATCAAGATCAAGCGCGCGGTGCTGGGCGAAGCGGACAGTTTATTGCGGCCCGAAGTGATCATTGCGAGCAATACTTCGTCGATTTCGATGACCACGCTGGCGGCGCTGACGAAGAGGCCGGACCGGTTTGTGGGGATGCACTTTATGAATCCGGTGCCGGTGATGGTGCTGGTGGAAGTGATTCGGGCGCTGCAGACGAGCGACGCGACGTTTGGAACGACGATGAAGCTGGCGGAGAAACTAGGGAAGAAGCCTGTGGCGGTGAACGACGCGCCGGGGTTTGTTTCGAACCGTGTGCTGATGCCGCTGATCAATGAGGCGGCGTATTGCGTGATGGAAGGCGTAGCCACGGCGGAGGCGGTGGACGCGGTGATGAAGCTGGGGATGAACCATCCGATGGGGCCGCTGGAGCTGGCGGATTTTATTGGGCTGGATGTTTGCGTGGACATTATGGATGTGCTGCAGGAAGGGCTGGGGGATCCGAAGTATCGGGCGTGTCCGCTGCTGAAGAAATATGTGGCGGCGGGGTGGCTGGGGAGGAAGAGCGGGCGGGGATTTTATAAGTACATTGGGTAGATTGGATTTGATTCGGCTAGGGGTGAGTGGGTGCATAAGGCGAACATAAGGCGAAAAATAATGTTTGCTTTTTGTTCGCCAAGGTGGTAGTTTGGGCCTCGCTGTTTTCAACAGGTGCATCATGCGTGGTTTTTCGAGCGGTGTTCTAAGCTGTCTGGAACGTGAGAGACTCGAAGAGGAGCTCTCCGAGGCGCGCAACCGGGGACGCAATATAATGCGGTTGCGGCATCTGACCCATCCGGAGCGGATGGTGTTGGAGGAACGCGAGCAGGCGGCACAGACGCGGCTGAGGGACCACGACGCGGAGCACGGTTGTCAACGGTGAATGAGTTTCAGGCGGTAAGAGGCCGATCGGCAAAAAGGGATGGCGCGAAGGTAAATCGAGTGGTAAACTCCACACTTCGTAACGTCCCCGTACACGGGCAACGCGCTTTCCCGGCGCAGCGCCCAGGCTATCGGCCCGCAGGCCCCAGGATTCTAATTTCCTCCACCGAGGTGTGACATGAGCGAAGAAAAAGACAGGTTGCTGGCAGCGGCGATCTCGCAGATTGAAAAGGACCACGGCAAGGGCGCGATCATGCGGCTGGGCAGCAGAGATGTGCTGGTGCCCGTGAGCGTGATTCCCAGCGGGTGCTTGTCGATTGACGCGGCGCTGGGCGTGGGCGGCTTTCCGCGTGGGCGGGTGATTGAGATTTACGGGCCGGAGTCGGGCGGCAAGACGACCATGACGCTGCACGTGATCGCGGAAGCGCAGAAGCTCGGCGGGCAGGCGGCGTTCATTGATGCGGAGCATGCGCTGGACCCGGTTTACGCGCGCAAGCTGGGCGTGGACGTGGACAATCTGCTGGTGTCGCAGCCGGATAACGGCGAGCAGGCGCTGGAAATTGCGGAGACGTTGATCCGCTCGGGCGGCGTGGATATCGTAGTGGTGGACTCGGTGGCGGCGCTGGTTCCCAAGGCGGAACTGGAAGGGGACATGGGCGACCCGCAGATGGGGTTGCAGGCGCGGCTGATGTCGCAGGCGCTGCGCAAGCTGACGGGCATCGTTTCGAAATCGCGAACGTGCCTGATTTTCATCAACCAGATTCGCGAGAAGATTGGCGTGATGTTTGGGAATCCGGAAACCACGACGGGCGGGCGAGCGCTGAAGTTTTATGCGTCGATGCGCGTGGATATCCGGAGGATTCAGGCGATCAAGGAAGGGGACAAAGTGGTGGGATCGCGGACGCGCGCGAAAGTGGTGAAGAACAAGGTGGCGGCGCCGTTCCGCGAGGCGGAATTCGACATCGTTTACGGCGAAGGGATTTCGCGCGAAGGCGATTTGATCGATCTGGGCGTCGATAAGGGCGTGCTGGAAAAGAGCGGGACCTGGATCAGCTTTGGGGGCGAGCGCATGGGACAGGGCCGCGAGAACGCGCGCGTTTTCCTGAAGGAAAACAAGGACATTCGCGACAAGCTGGAAAACGTGTTGCGCAAGAAGCTGGAGATTCCGGTGCCGGGGAATTCGAACGCGGCGGCCGGCCCTAATGGGCACGCGGCTCCGGCGCATGCGGAGAAGCCGCCGATGAAGACATCGGCTGCAGCCGCCGGCGCGGACGCGTCCAAGGGTCGGCCGGCGCGGTAATCGCTGGTTTTTAGAGGATTGGAGATTGGCCCTTCTGGCTTCAGCAGGAGGGCCAATTTGTTTTTGGTGCGCGCAGGTGTGATCGTTGCTTCGGCGCGTGGGCAAGCTTGCGCTCCCAAAGCGTGCTGCTAAACTTTCCATTGGCAGGCAGTCGTTCGGGGGAAAAGTGTCGAACCACAATGAGGTAGTTCGCGATTCGTTTACGACGCAGGCGAAGGCGTTTGCTTCGAATCCGTGGGTCACGAATGAAGAACGCATCAGCCGGCTGGTGGCTTCAGCGCGGCTGAAAGGGAACGAGCGCGTGCTGGATATCGCGACAGGCCCGGGGTATATCGCGGAGGCATTTGCGAAAGCCGCGCGAGAAGTAATTGGCGTCGATTTGACGGCGGCGATGCTGGCGATTGGGGAAGAGCGCGCCAAGGAGCGTGGGATTTCCAATGTGTCGTTCCGCATCGCCGATGTGCAAAAGCTGCCGTTTGAAGACGAGCAATTCGATCTGGTGGTGAGCAGGCTGGCACTGCACCACATGCAGGAACCGGGGCGGGTGGTGCGCGAAATGGCGCGGGTTTGCCGAATTGGCGCAACGGTGCTGGTGGAGGACATTTATTCGAGCGAGCATGCGGAACGCGCGAAGTATCAGGATCATTGGGAAAAACTGCGGGATCCTTCGCATGTTCGCGTACTTCCGCTGAGCGAGCATTTGCAGCTTTTCCGCGAGGCTGGGCTAGAGACGGACGGCGTCAAGACCTTCGATGATCTTTGCCCGGAGGTGGAGCGCTGGCTGGCTACGACGCAGGCGCCTCCGGAAAGGGCGGACGAGGTTCGCAGGCTGCTTGAGGATGACCGCCAGAATGACCTGAGCGGGACGCGGCCGTTTCAAGATGCGACGGGGCGGCTGTACTTCCATGCCCGGACGGCCATTTTGACTGGGCGCCGGTTCAGGTGACTGCCCTGGCGGTCAGCTATTCAAAACAAAGCACATAGCTTCGTACTGGTGCTGGAAGGCTATTGTAGTTTGTTACCCCTGGAGGCTAGTATGTGTCTCATAGTGAGAGAGGATGTTCCTCTCTGGAACGGCTGAAGTTGTGCACCCGGGCGCTAAGTTGCATCAAACAAACGGCGTCCAGGAGTGGTCGGCAGTGTGCAATGTTTCGCAAGCAGTGCGGTCTTAGCGGAAACGAACAGAACGTGATGAATGTTTGTTGACCGCAAGGACAGTGTGAGGTAAAACTTTCGCCCCGGAGAGATTTAGTCAAGGGCAGGCCAAGCAGATCAAGGCTGAAGGGTTTTCCTGGAAGAGGCAGACATTTTGAGGCAAACGGCAAAAGCAATTCTCGCGACAGTGATGGCGACACTTTTCGCCATTCCCCTGCCTGCGGCACCGGCAGCGGCGGCTACGCGTTCGCGCAAGTCTTCGCGCTATCGCAGCGGCGTTCCGACATTTGCCGATTCCTCCAAGGCCGATGACGCAACATATGATGATCCGATTGTGCGCGCGGCGGCGGTATCCGCGCTGGGCCGATACAATGGAGCGGTCGTGGCCGTGGATCCAAATACCGGCCGCATCCTCACGGTCGTAAATCAGAAAATCGCTTTTGGCGATGGCTACATTCCTTGCTCGACGATCAAGCCGACGATTGCGCTTGCCGCGCTCGAAGAAAACGTGATTACGCGTGACACCATGCTCAAGGTGAGCCGCCGCAAGTACATGAATCTGACCGAAGCGATGGCGCACTCCAACAACGTATTCTTTGAGCAGCTTGGCCTACGCATGGGATTCGAGACAGTTTCGAAGTATGGCCGCCTGCTCGGCCTGGGCGAATTGGCGGGTTACAACCTGCCGGACGAGCATCCCGGCTCCTTCCCGACCACAGCGCCGGAGCACGGCGGAGTCGCGAGGATGTCCAGTTTCGGCGAAGGAATTCAAGTGACGCCGCTGCAGCTGGCGTCGCTGGCGGCAGCGTTTGCCAATGGCGGGACGCTCTACTACCTGCAATATCCGCATAGCGAAGAAGAAGTACAGAACTTCACGCCGCGAGTGAAACGCGAATTGAACATTTCGCTGATCCTACCGGAAATCCGGGAAGGTTTGCTGGCCACGGTCCTGTACGGAACGGGAAAATCGAGTTTCGATCGCGGCGGGGATGAAATGCCCCTGGGCAAGACGGGAACCTGCGATGACCACACCACCCCGTCGAAGATTGGTTGGTTCATCACCTACGCGGACGAAGCACATCCGAAGATCGCGCTGGCCGTGCTGCTTCGCGGCAACACGCGCAGCGTCAAGGGCCCTATGGCAGCGGTTGTCGCGGGGCGCATTTACCGCAAATTGCGCGAGCAAAATTATTTTTCGGACGCCAGCCACGCTGTCGCCTTAAATTCGGGGCACTAAAGCCAGTCAAGTTTTGGGATGGTAGTTTTGCGCTGAGGAAGCCTTCCTCAGCGCTTTTGTTTTAGGAACCGAGTACTTCACTATTTCACTGCGGCTTCCACGGAAGCCACTTGTTGAACAATTGGGCGCATCCCAGTGAATGGTCTTTGACCGGAAGTCGCGGTTGAGACACAAGAGATACGTGCGTTATTCTGCCGGGGCGGGGGCAGGGAAGCATAGCAGCGAGTTTCGCGATGTCGAACGTCGAAGCGAGTGGCTGGGGGAAAATGTGAATCGTCGTTTCTTATTATTGTTCCTGGCGGTATGCGCCGGGGGTGCTGCAACTCTCGGGTATGCATTCGAAAAGCGGATAGAAACCACCGCGCAGTTCGACTCTCAGGTGAAGCTTGCGAGGGAAGAAGCCGCGCGGATCCGCGAGCAAACGGTTCTGGCGACGGAAGACCGCTTGCGTGCGGGCGAGAACTTCACGGCTGCGCTCCAGAAATTCGGCCTGAGCCCGGAAGAAGCAGCTAACGCCTCCGCGGCGGCACAGCGTGCTTTCAACATGCGCCAAGTGCGAGCGGGAAATACGATTACCGTGGGACGCTCCGTGGAGGGCGAGCTGCGGGAGATCGACTACAAGATTGATCCGGACCGCATGCTGAAGATCGTGCCGGACGAAAAGGGATTCACGGCGCAGGTCAGTGAAATCCCCTCGAAAATGGAAGTGATGGCGGTCACCGGGCGGATTGACGATTCCTTGTTCAACGCCGTGGAGGATGCGGGAGAGTCCGCGGAGCTGGCCATGCGGCTGGCACAAATTTTCGGCTACGACCTCGATTTCTATACCGATCCGCGCAAGGGCGACACGTTTCGCATGATCCTTGAAAAGAAAAAATATGCCAATGGCAAGACCGCGGGGTACGGAAGGATCCTTGCGGCGGAATACGAAAACGCGGGAAAGAAATACCAGGCATTGCTGTTTCACGATCCAACCGGCCGGCCGGGCTATTACTCGGCCGATGGAAAATCGCTGCAAAAGGCGTTTCTTCGCTCACCGCTGAAATTTGGCGCGCCGGTGACTTCGCATTTCAGCAAAGCGCGGTTCCACCCGATCTTAAAGACCTATCGCCCGCACATGGGGACGGACTACGGCGCGCCGGTAGGCACGCCCGTGCAGACGATTGGAAGCGGCCGCGTGGTGTTTGCCGGGCGGAAGGGCGGGGAAGGCAACATGGTGCAGATCGCGCATTCGAACGGCTACGAGACGATGTACCTGCATTTGTCGCGCATGTTTGTGCGCAGCGGCGAACACGTGGAAATCGGCAAGACCATCGGGCTGGTGGGGAGCACGGGATTGTCCACCGGTCCGCACCTCGATTTTCGCATTCTGCAGAAGGGCCAGTACAAGAATTTCGAAAAGCTGGGCCTGCCTCCGTCCGATCCCGTTTCGAAGAAGAATTTGCCGGAGTTTGCGGCGCTGCGCGAGAAGTGGCTCCCGGTGCTGAAAAACCCTCAGTTGATTCAAGCTCGCGTCACTGCATCGAGCGAGAACGAGCCCCAGTAGGCGAGGTTCATACTAGCGGGCCAACGGAATTCAGAGAATCCGCCAGCTTGCCGATAGGAGTACTTGCACGCTCCGACCGCGGGAGGAAACCCAAGCTTCTCGTAGAGCATTACTTCAACACTCCGATCATGGTCGGGATTATTCCATGGGCTTCACGCATGAGTCTTCAACTAAACTATTTCCGTGGCCAGGCTCCGAATCCGCGATGGCGATGGGTCAACCAAGCACGCAAAACGACAATCGCTTCGGGCCGTAGACCATTGTGATTCAACCTCGTTTCGATCCGGGCAGCTGGTACGCTTTGAGACGAGGCGATTGTGCCCTTTTCCGAGGCATCGATGCAGTCTTTTTCACCTTCTTCGCAGGGGATCAGCATGAAAGCATGGGTGTCGCCACTGGGGAGCACCGCGCTGCCGAATATTTCTCCACGATCATTGATTGTTTCGACGTCGGGCAAATTCAAATTAGAACCTGGAGGGACGAAAACGTTGAGGTCGATCATGTGGCCGTCTTGCCAAAGAAACGCGTTGTCCGAAGATGGCGGAGGGGGAATGACAGAACAGGCGAACGAATCCCCTACGACCTGACCCTTTGAGTTAATCGCATGTGCATCGCTGCAGTCAAAACCGCCCACGGTCCCGAGATCCCTCATCACGCCGCGCTTCCAAAAGAACGCGTGAAACGCCAAATCACCAGTCGTAAGTGTCACGCCGACGACCTCATCTGCATCATTGAGGGCCTCCGCCATTCCGAAACTCCCTCCCAGGGTACCCAAGTCCCGCATTTTGCCATCTTCCCCAGGCCACAGGAATGGGTGAGCTGTTTGATCTCCAGCTAGGTTCGATACGCCGATGACCTGCCCCCGATTATTCAGTCCGTTCGGGGCTCCATTTGTTCCCCCGAGCGTGCCCAAATCGATCATTGTGCCCTGCCGCCAAACGAACGGGTCCACAGTTGGAATGCCGGAGGGGTTCGGCGCTGAGTTCGTATAGGAAAATCCGGCTATCTGTCCACGCTCGTTTATGAACTGAGCGAAACCATCGGGACCGCCCAGAGTGCCCAGGTCCTGCATCCCGTTCTTCTCATCCCATAGAAACGCGCGTGTTTCCGTTCCGAGGCCGAAGAGGGAAAACGGATCGGATACGGTGTTCCCCGAGAATCCGACTACCTGGCCGCGGCTATTGACGCCAATTCCTGCGCTTTCATATCCCCCCAATGTTCCAAGGCTGATGATCTGACCGTCCTTCCAAAGGACAGCGTCCTGCTCGGGCCACCCTGTGAATGGATCAATTGCCCCGTTCAGCGATTGCCCCGCGACCAGACCATTTTCGGAGATGAAGTTGACCGAGCTACTGTTGGCGCCCGGAAGCGCTCCCAAATCAACAAGGGTACCGTTTTTCGTTTTGAATGCGTGGTGAACGAAAGGATCTTGAAAGAAGTTGACAGGGTTGAAGTTTGGAAAGTAGGGGTCTGGGGTGGTAGTTTCCGAAACCCCTACGGCTGTCCCTCGGTTGTTTATGTTGCCAGCCCCATGGCCAAGATCACCGAAGCTCTGGGGCCCGCCGAGCGTCCCCAAGTCGATGAGTTTGTATCGGATGTGTTCCTTCTTCTCACTCTGCTGCTGCACCTGCGCGGAGAGCCGGGCTTGAGCTGCCAGGCTGGCAAACAGAGTCAGGACGGTAACTAGCTTCATGCGCGAAGAATTCATGGCGCCTTCTCCTTCAGGTTAGGGATCATCGAACTTCTGCTCTCGCGCTTGGGAGAAGAGCGCCGGCAGCGAGTTTTAAGAAGGGTTGCCGTCTCTAACTAGTTTAGTCAACCGGACCAGTGCCGAATTTCGGCTGAACTGGGAAGTCGTTGGCAGAGCGTGAGGTTAGGGGCGCTCCTGAACATTCCAACAGGTCGACATTTAGACGTGGTAAACTCCCCATCAATTTCTCGGCGGAGCGTTTCGATTTGGGATCTCCTTCCAATAATAACCCCCAACGACTACGTTTCGGCTTGTTCGAAGCCGACCTGGCCTCGGGTGAACTTTACAAACGCGGACGCCTAATTCGCGTGCAGGAAAAACCGTTCCGCATCCTCGCGATGCTGCTGGAGCGGCCGGGGAAAGTCATCAGCCGCGAAGAAGTGCAGAAAAAGCTGTGGCCCGAGGGGACGTTCGTGGATTTTGACGAAGGCCTGGACACAGCGTTGAAAAAGTTGCGTCAGGCGCTGGGGGACTCGTCGCAAAACCCGGTTTTTGTGGAGACCGTTCCACGTCGGGGATACCGATTTGTGGCTGCCGTGGCAGACGAGACGGACGTAGACGTGGTGGCCGCCACAGCCCCCAGTTCTTCGCCGCTGGCAGAGCCAACTGCAACCGAAAGAACAGAACAACCTGTAACACGAGGTTTCGGCAGAGGCTGGCAATTGCTGGCAACCGGGGGTCTAGTCGCAGCGGTGCTCGTTGGCATCACAATCCGAGTTGCCAGGCAACCGTCCGCATCCGCGATCGAGCTGAAGCAGCGGCAACTCACCGTCAGCTCCAGTCAGAACCCCGTGAGATACGGCGCGATTTCGCCGGATGGCAAGTACTTGGCGTACGCCGACCTAAAGGGAATTCATATCACCCTGATTGAAACTGGCGACACGCAAAACATCCCACAACCTGAGGCTTTCAAGGGGAATCGAGTCGACTGGCAGAATTTCCGTTGGTTTCTCGACGGAACCAGGTTTCTTGTGAATCAGAATCCCCCTCCAGAACGCGCCAACGGCTACGACGCCAGCGTCTGGGAAGTCTCCCTGTTGGGCGGGGCCCCTCGGAAACTTCGGGACACAACTGGAGTCGAAGATGTCTCGCCGGACGGCACGATGGTCGCGTTCACGACCAATGTTCATGATCTTTGGCTTATGGGTCCGCACGGAGAGCAAGTGCATAAAGTTTATGAGTTGGGCGAAAAGAGCTCGGCAATTGATTTCAGGTGGGCGCCGAGCGGGAATCGCCTGGCGTACATCAAAGACCAAGAAGGCACCATCGAAAGCCGCGATCTTCATGGTGGGACCCCCACCATCCTTCTTTCTGACGTGAAAGACCGACTGCAGGATTACGTGTGGCTGCCGGATGGGCGGATAGTCTACGCGCTGGCGGAGCCTCGCCCGAATAATGACACTTGCAACCTATGGGAACGACGAGTTGACAAGGCGACGGGCCAACCTCATGGACAGCCGTGGCGATTGACCAACTGGGCTGGTTTCTGCGTGGACAACATAACCGCTTCAGCGGATGGCAAACGTCTTGCCTTCGAGGAATGGGCAGGCCATGCCAGCGTCTACATTGCTGATACCCAGTCAAACGGAAAGCGCATCATCGCCCCGAGCCGTCTGACGCTGAGCGATAGTTGGAACGTGCCTTCGGCTTGGACTCCAGACAGCAAGGCCGTCGTTTTCAGTTCCAGATTCAACGGTCAGTGGGAGATTCTTGAGCAGCGCCTGCACGAGGATACGGCTAAGCCCATCGTGACTGGACTCGCCAGCGTTTCCGACCATACGCCATTCAGTCCGGATGGTTCATGGATCCTCTACACCACTAGAGCGAGCAACGCTCAGCCAACGCAGGTCATGCGTGTCCCAGCCATTGGAGGGCCACCTCAATTGGTCATGACGGGGGGCAGTGATGGAGTGCGCTGCACGAAGTCTCCGGAAACCTTGTGCGCGATAGCTGAGCGATCTCCGGCTGCCACAAAACTTACTTTCATCGCTTTCGACCCGTTCAAAGGCCGCGGGCGTGAGCTGATGAAGTTCGACACGAGCCCGGGTTCTGACTACAGCTGGGATCTCTCGCCGGATGCCACACGAATTGCCGTTCTCAAAAACTTAACGGGACAAATTCACATTCTCTCCTTGACCGGTCAGCCAACGCTGATGATAAACGTTGGGAGCTCAAGCACGTCGAGCTTCTTGGATTGGGCGGCAGATGGTAAGGGTTTGTTTGTATCGCGTCCTACGCCGCGCGGCTTTGCGCTTCTCTCCGTCGACTTGCACGGCCATATCCACGCTTTGTGGGAGCAGGAAGGTAGCCTCGGTATCTCTGCCTTGCCTTCCCCGGACGGTCGGCACCTAGCCGTCAGAGGCTGGAGCGTGAACAGCAACATCTGGATGATGGAGAACTTCTGAAGGCGACGAGTGTCGCTGAGCTTCCGCTGGTATCATGATTTCCGTTTTAGCTCGATGTGTGAAGCTTGGTTTTCTCAGAACCTTCCAGGGCTTCACGCGGTGCACCGGCTAATAAATGATGGGAAGTTTCGAATAGTCCGAGGACGTTTCATCGGTCACGCGTAGAACGAGCAGGGTGCGATCATCGTGGGGAGGAACGCCCACGCCGCTGTGGTGGTCTGTGGCGACGAGGATTTGTTCCGCAATTCCGCTGGCCGAGTCTTGGGGTGAGAGGCCGCCGAGGAGAGCCTCAAGGCGCGCGGGGCCAAATTCCTCTTTAGCGCTATTTTCCGATTCGAGGATGCCATCGGATGCGAAGAGAACCACATCTCCCGGCCTCAGTTCCACGGTAATCTCGTCGTACTCGATTTCAGGAAGCAGGCCGAGCGGCACGCCTTCCAGCCGGATGGCCTGAACCACGCCATCACGGACCAGGAGCGGATAGGGACCGCCTGCATTGGCCAGCGTAAGCCGGCGAGTCGGCGCGTCGTAAATGGCGAACAACATGGCAATGAAGCGCGAATCGAGCCGAGCGCCTAGAAGCCGCTTGTTCAGGAGCGCCAGCATGTCCGCTGGCTCGCGGCGATGATCGACGACAATCTCACGAACAGTGCCGATTGCCAGCGAACCGTAGAGCGCCGCGGCGGTGCCTTTGCCGGAAACATCGCCGAGGGCGAAACCCAGCCGGCCTTCTCCATACGGAAGAAAATCGTAGAAATCTCCGCCCAAGGTGCGCGCGGGCACGTAGGCTGCCGCAAGATCCAGCCCGGGAACTTCACGGGCGCCAGTGGGAAGAAGTTGGCGCTGGATTTCGCGCGCGGTATCGAGCTCGCTGCGAAGCCGACGCTCGCTTTCCCGCGCGTCCTCGTAGAGCCGGGCATTTTCCAGCGCAATGGCCACGTAGGAGCCTAGCGTGACGAGCATCCGCTCATGCTCTGCAGTGAAGGCGTGAGGGACGGTGCTCTCGAGATCCATGACGCCGATGAGCCGGTCTCCCAAGAAAAGCGGAACAACGAGTTCGGAACGTGCTTCCACGCCTGCCTCGCAGACAACGTAGCGAGGATCTTCCCTCACGTCGTTGATCCGAAGGGCGCGGCGCTCTCCCGCGGCCGTACCGGTGAGGCCCTGATGGAGAGGGAGCTGAAGGCGCGCGGGGATGGACTCGTCGGAGCGCATGGCAAAGACGCTTTCAAGAAGCTGCGTCTGCTCGTTCCAGAGCATGACACTGAAGACGTGGTAGTTCACCATTTTCTTGACGCGCTGGGCGACGCGGTGGAGGAGTTCTTCACGCTCGAGGATGGCAGTGAGCTCGCGGCTCACCTCGTACAGGAGCATGAGCGTTTTGGCCTGCTCCGGATGGGAGAGGAAAAGACTCTGGGGCACAGGATCGGCATCACCCAAAAGAGCGAATGCATCGAGTCTTGAAAGGTCGTCCATGGACCGTCCCAGCTCCCTTGCTGGCCTCTATTTGATGTAACAGAACGCCGGAGGTTTCACAATTTGATTTTGAGGGTGTCGACTGGGTGCCGGGCCAGGGAGGTTACTTAGGGCTGGTTTTCTGAAACACAGATCTGCTGCAGCTTTGCAAGGAACGGAGGTCGCACTCCTCCAGTCCGTAGCGTTCGAGCGCCGCGTGGTAACCGGCCCAATTGAAGGCGCGATGCCGCCTGGCCATGGTGCGGAAGAAGCCGTCGAAGAAGTAAAAACCGATACCGAAGTTGGTGTCCATAAAACCATCGCTGTTCACACTGCGATGGTGGATGTCGTGCATCCGCCTTGCATGCAAGAACCAAATTCTGAGAAAAGGCACCCTAGTCATCCAGAAGTCTTCGATGTGCATGCGGTCATGCAGGTAACTGAACATCAGGATGGGCCAACCCAGGAGGGTGCAAAGCGCGAGCACCTGGTAGATCGGGTGGACGCGAAGCAGTGCCATCACGCCCCAACAGAAAAAGAGAATGATGGCGGAAGGCACCAACCATTCGAGGCCCACATTGCCGACGGAGAAACGGTTGTCGGTGGCGTCGTGGTATTGCTCAGCGCGCATGGGTTGCCGGGGGCCATAGATCAGGAAGTGATGGATCAGATGGCCCCGGCTGAGGGCCGGAATTTTATCGCTGTGAAGAAGGCGGTGCAGCCAATAGCCGATGAATTCCGCGAGCACGATGCTCGCCGCCAGTGTCGCAAAGATTCCGGCCAGCGTGACATTCGCGCGTTCGTGAAACATGGATGCACTCCTTTTGTCTGCGTTAGCGGTTTCCAAAACGAAAAACAATTCCGAACGAGCCGCGAACGGTATTGACGGTGCCGCCTCCGACTCGCATTCCGATGTAGTCGAGTTGCGGCCGCAGAGCGATATGTTTGGTGAGGCCCAGATCCACTCCGCCGCCGGCGCTGTAGGCAAAACCGTTCGTCGAGCCGGACATACCGAACGCGCTGGCTGAAGTGCGCGCTCCCCCCAGCAAGACCTGAGCGAAAGGTGTTACACGGCTTGAACTGCGGTAGGAAAAGCGCGGGCCGCCCATGTAGGTCAGAGTATTGAAGCCGACGCCAAATGGGGATGCATGGTAGCCGCCGACGTCGGCCACAAGCCCGAGCCAGCGATTCACATTCCCAGCGATCGAGATGCTTCCACCGTTTTCGTTTATGCCGTTGCTCACACCGAGACGCAGATAGGAATAGCCAGCGGAAACTTCGGCGGCCGGGGTGTCTTGAGCCCGGGAACCAGTCGCGCTGAGCAAGATCAATCCGGCGAACAGAATCATTTTTCGCATTGAGGTTTCTCCCATGAAGATTTCCGGAAAATTCGTCCGGTGAGATGAACCTACGCAGCGCGGAAAGGAAGCTCAAGCGACAAGGAACGCCAAGGGGCCGGAAGGGCCGGATGTCGCACAATGTCGCAGCGATGCACGGTTGGCGAATTGAAACGAAAGGACTTAAAGGAGGAGCAGTGGCCGTATCGCTCGTCGAACAGGACACAACAGCGGTCTTGAGGGTGGCCCAGTTTCTCGAAAAGCTAGCGCAGCAGTACGAACAGGAACTACTTCACTTCCCAGGTGTCACCGGCGCGCAAGAGTTTGGCGAGGTCGCCGTGGCCGCGCTTGGCGATGACCGCCTGGACCTGCTGGTTCATCACGTCTTCGTAACGCGGCACGTCGTTCCACGCGCGGAAGACTCCGATGGGAGTGGGGAAATCCGGGCGGTGTTCCATATGCGAAAGCTGGAAGGCGTAGGCGGGGCGCGGATGATGCACATCGTGAACGATCAGGTCGGATTCCGTGATGCCGTTGCCGAGCTGGACGACTTCGATGTCGCCATCCGGCTTCCGGCGGATACCCTTGTCGCTGTTCTTGCCGAAAATCATCGGCTTGCCGTGCTCGAGCTGAAGGACGTGCTCGCTGCGGGCGTCGCGGTCTGTCAGTGAGAACCACGCGCCGTCGTTGAAAATGTTGCAGTTCTGCAAAATTTCCACGTACGCCGAACCCTTGTGCGCGGCGGCATGCCTTAGCGTTTCCTTCAGGTGTCCCTGGAAAACATCGACGGAGCGGGCCGCGAAGGTGGCTTCGGCGCCGATGGCCAGCGAAACGGGATTGAAGGGCCGGTCCAGCGATCCAAAGGGAGTCGACTTCGCTTTCTTGTTGAGCTCTGAGGTCGGCGAGTATTGCCCCTTGGTCAGCCCGTAGATTTTGTTATTGAAAAGCAGGACCTTGATTCCGACATTCCGGCGCAGCATGTGAATGGTGTGATTGCCGCCAATCGAGAGAGCATCACCGTCGCCTGTGGCTACCCAAACTTCCAAGTCGGGGCGAATGGCCTTGAGACCAGTGGCCACAGCCGGAGCACGGCCGTGAATCGTGTGGAAGCCATAGGTGTTCATGTAATACGGGAAGCGGCTGGAGCAGCCGATACCGGAGACGATGACGAAATTTTCTTTCTTGATGCCCAACTCCGGGAAAACAGCTTGAACCGCGGAGAGAATCGCGTAGTCGCCGCAGCCGGGGCACCAGCGCACTTCCTGGTCGGTCTGAAAATCTTTTTTCGTGAGCGGCGGCGGAAGCGTTGCTGTGCCCATGGTCGATTCTCCTAGAGTCCCAACATCTCTTCGATTTTTTGTTCGAGCTCGGCTTGCTTGAATGGCCGGCCCTGAATTTTGTTGAGGCCGACGGCGTCCACGAGATACTTCGCGCGCAGAACCCAGAGCAGCTGGCCCATGTTAAGTTCCGGGACCAGGATTTTCTTATAGCGCTTGAAGATTTCTCCCAGATTGGACGGGAGCGGATTGAGAAACCGTAGATGCAAATGGCCGATTTTCCGGCCTTTGGCACGTTGCGCTTTCAGCGCCGAGGTAATCGATCCACCTGTGGAGCCCCATCCTACGATCAGCAAATCGCCTTCGGCATCGCCCACGGGCAATTCGTTGGGGATTTCCTGTGCGACGGCCGCGACTTTTGCTGCGCGGATGCGAACCATGTTTTCGTGGTTTAGCGGTTCGTAGTTGATGTTGCCAGTGGGGTCCTGCTTCTCGAGGCCACCGATGCGATGCTCGAGCCCCGGCGTACCGGGAACCGCCCACGGGCGCGCGAGTGTATTCGGGTCGCGCTTGTAGGGGAGGAATCCGATGTGATCGGTAGCGAATTTCACGGGAAAATCCGGAATGTCACTGAGCTCCGGAATTCTCCAGGGCTCCGCGCCGTTTGCCAGGTAGCCGTCGGAAAGAATGATGACCGGCACCATGTACCTGATGGCGATGCGGCAGGCTTCAATAGCGACCCAAAAGCAATCAGCAGGAGTGGAGGCTGCAAGCACGGGAATGGGCGCTTCGGAGTTGCGGCCAAAGAGAGCTTGCAAGAGGTCAGCTTGCTCTGTTTTTGTCGGCAACCCGGTGGACGGGCCGCCGCGCTGGATGTCACAAATGACTAGAGGAATCTCGACCGCTACAGCTAGTCCCATCGCTTCCGTTTTTAGCGCCATGCCCGGACCGGACGTGGTGGTAATCGCCAGCGCCCCTGCATAAGCCGCGCCGATCGATGACGTAATTGCTGCGATTTCGTCCTCGGCTTGAAAGGTCATCACGCCAAAATCTTTGTACTGGGAAAGCTCGTGCAAAATGTCCGAGGCTGGAGTGATTGGATAACTGCCCTGAAAAAGCGTCAACCCTGATTTTTGCGACGCGGTCACAAAACCCAGTGCCAGCGCCTGGTTGCCGCTCATGCTGCGGTACAGACCGGGCGTGAGCTGCGCGGGGGGGATTTCATAACTGGTCTGGAAGGCTTCGGTCGCTTCGCAGTAGGAGTAGCCGCCCTTGAGCGCGAGCTTGTTCGCTTCGACCAGCAGCGGCTTGTTCTTAAACTTGTCTTCAATCCAGCGGACCGTCGGCTCCATCGAGCGGTTGTAGAGCCAGTAGCACATGCCCAGAGCGAAGAAGTTCTTGCAGCGATCCATGGACTTGGCGTCGAGGCCCAGATGTTCCAGGGAGCGCCGCGTCAGGCGTTCGAGTTCGACCGGGAAAAGGCGGTACTTGTCGAGTGAATGATCTTCCAGCGGATTTACCGTCACCTGCGCCTTGCGCAGATCGTTCTCTTTGAAGCTGTCGCTGTTGACGATCAGGATTCCATTGGCCTTTAAGTCCGCGATATTTACTTTCAGCGCGGCCGGATTCATGGCGATGAGCACGTCGATGGCGTCGCCGGGTGTGTGCACTTCGTTCGATGAAAAATTAAGCTGAAAGCCGCTGACACCGGGAATCGTTCCTGCAGGGGCGCGGATTTCCGCGGGATAGTCGGGGAAGGTGGCAATGTCGTTGCCGTAGAGTGCGACGGTGTTCGTGAACTGGTTGCCGGTGATCTGCATGCCGTCGCCGGAATCACCCGCGAAGCGGATGACCGCCTGGTCGATCACTTCGCGCTTGTGCTTGACTGGTGGAATCTCTGCGAGTGTAGACATTCTTGTCCCAAGCCTCCGCACTTCCATGAACTCCCCGTTTCCCCCGGGGGAGCGCGGCTCTGTCTAAGAGATGAGGCGGTGCGGTGAAAGGATGGCTTCTGAAACAGCCCGCCGAGAGCCGACGGATACAAGGATATCACACCGTTGTTCGCGCGGGAGGGCGAGAGTCGGTTGAGTAATCGTGTGTTCTTCTAGAAGGGCTGTAGATGAAGTTTTCCTTGCACTAGAAAGGGCGATGCGGGACATTGTGCTGATGAACAACCCAACACATAGCTGGGGAGCAATAAATCCTGCCATGGCGTGACCTGCTAATTTGAGGCTCTAGCATGAAAAGTGAAACGTTAACTTTGGTCGCCGGACTTGGCCTGATGCTGCCGCTTCCGTTCCTTATGTTCACTAAAGGCATGCCATCTGAACTCTATCCGCTCCCAGTCGTTGTTGCGATACCAGCACTGTTGGGCTTGCGCTATGCGGCAGTCGCGGTCCCAATGTTGCTCTTCTTTTTGTGGAACCCAGCTTTGTTTCGCGGCGAGGCCAAGGTCCCGAAGAGGTCATACGCTCTTTTGGTTGCAGCGACCATTCTGAGCATCCCTTGGTTTGTCATGGGTTGGAAATATGGGTTGGAGTTCCAAGGCGGTAAATATAACTATTCAGTTTTAGCAATCAATATCGGATGGCTAGCTGGATTGTGGGCAATGGCTGCCCGCAGTCGGAAGGTAGAGCCTTCGTTTAGAGCGAGCTTGTTTCTGCACTGGATACTATTCGCGTGGCTATCATGGTATGCATTCCCGTATTTAGGCGAACTGCCATGAGCATCACGTCTTGGGTCAACTCCTGATAAACGCGGTAACCGGAAACTGACCCGCTACCAAGTGAAAAGTAATCGTTGACGTTCGCTTTCTTTTCGCCTAAAGTGCCTGTGGATAAGTTTAGCGAGTGGAGGCGCTCACATGGCCCTGACAAAACGGCAGAAGGAAGTATTGGATTTCCTGGTGGCGTTCGAGACCAAGCACAGCTATTCGCCGAGCTTTGAGGAAATTGGCAAGGGCTTGAAGCTGACTTCACTTGCAACGGTGCACAAGCACATCACCACACTGGAGAAGAAAGGTTTCATCCGCCGCGGGTACAATCAAAGCCGCTCCATCGAAATTGTGCAATTGCCGAAGTCGGTCAAGGATCAGGTGATGGAGCGCAAGATTCAGGAGCTGCCCTTGGTGGGCCGCATCGCCGCAGGCCGGCCGCTGGAGGCCGTCGAAGAGAGGGAGACGCTTTCGCTCGGGGACTTTGCGCGGGGCGGAAATTCCTTTGTTCTTCAAGTCAAAGGAAGTTCCATGATCGAGGATCACATTATGGACGGGGATTACGTGGTTTGCGAGCAGACTCAGGTTGCCAACGCCGGTGACATCGTGGTTGCGCTTGTCGGCGGAGATGAGGCGACACTCAAGCGCTTCTATCGCGAGGGCGCCGGCAAGATTCGTCTGCAGCCTGCCAATTCCGAAATGGCTCCCATCCTCGTCGCCGCCAATGACGTGAGGATTCAGGGCCGCGTCATCGGTGTGCTCCGGAAATACTAAGCCGGGATCTTTTCCCTTTCCGTGACCGCACTGAACCGTCGCCATTCCGCCTAACAACCCCCAGATTCACCCCACTTCGGCCTGCCTCGTTTCCGCCGCGAGAAGTTTTGTGCCAAAATCCAACTGCAAGCATCAGAAGGGTGTTGTGGTGTTTCTGATATTGCACCGCGGAGTGAAAGACCGCGGGGACGCAGAAGCCGTCGGAAGAGCAGGGCGGACTGAGAGGCCGCAAACTTGTCCTCAAAACGCGAAAGGATTCTGATTATTGGCCCCGAAACGGTGGCGCTGCGTGCGCTGGAGGAATCGCTGCGTGCGGCGGGCTACGAAGTTGCCGTCTCGCGATCCCAGGGGGAGGGCTTCAAATTTATTCAAGACGTCGGCATGGACCTGCTGCTGCTCTCGGCGGACATTGCCGACGTTCAATGTTGTGACGCCCTGACGGAAGTTAAGGGGAATTCCGCGACCGCCGGTACGCGCGTCGTGCTTCTCACCGGCGGCGGCGGAGCCGAGCGCGCCCGCGGCCTTGACCTCGGCGCTGACGAGGTTCTCACCGCGCCGTGGGAGCCTGCCGAACTGCTTGCGCGAGTGCGCGTGCAACTTCGGGAAAAACACGCCTTCGAAGAATTGCGGGAGAAAACTCGCATCGCGGATGAAGGGCGCGAGATGGCGCAAACCGCGTTTCAGGCGCTGGCAGTCACGGAGAAAATGACGCGTGACGCTTTTTCCCTCGAGAAGGCGCTGAAGATCGGTGTATCGGCCCTTTTTGCTGTCGCCCTTCTCATTGCCGGAATCTTTTTTCTTTTTTCCCGCCGCGCCACCAAGGAAGCGAACCGTGCCTATTCCGTGATCGCACAGCTGGAGCGCGGGGTTCACAGGGAGGAGCAATTGATCGCCTCCGCCCGCAGCGCCCGCGCCGATCTTCAGCAATCCGATGTGCTGATCCAAAAGCAGCAGCTCCAGAAGCAATCGGATGACCTGCGCCAGAAAATCTCGGGGGCGGATCCCGGCGACGTTTCCGCACTTCGCAAGCAACTCGAAGAAACAACAAACCGGCTTCAGCGCGTGGAGACCGAATCGCAAAGCGCGGAAGAAGTGATTCGTGCGTACGCGCCAAGTGTCTGCCTTCTTCACGTTTCTGTCTCCTTCGTCGACCGCGCCTCGGGCCGGCCGCTGCGGTATAGCGGGATCAATCCCAATGGCGAGCCGCTCCAGGACAGCGATGGCAATCCGCTCTACACGCTGGATGGCCGCGCTCCCGAAGTGCGCGCGGATTTCTTCGGTACGGGGTTCGTGGCCGGCGAAGGCCGCATCCTCACCAATCATCACGTGGTGCAGCCTTGGTGGAAAAATGACGAGCTTTCCACGGTGCTCAGCCAGGGGCTTAATCCCGCCATCGCCGAGCTGACTGCCTACTTTCCCGACGCACCGGCGGGAGTGCCCGTGGCCATTTCCCAGATTTCCGAAGAGGCTGACCTCGCCAGCGTCAAGGCCGATCTGTCCGGCTTGAAAAAGCCCATTCTTAAGCTGGACGGACGCAAGGAAGCGGCCGTCAGCGGGCAGACGTTGCTCTCCCTCGGCTACGCCACCGGAATCAACGCCATTCTCGCGCGCGCCGGTGAGGACGCCGTGAGCGATATCGCCAAGGCCACCGGCGGTGACCCGAGAAAAGTTGTCGACGAACTTCTTCGCCGTAAACTGATTCGTCCCCTCGTGACTCAAGGCCACATCGGCGACGTACTTCCGGACAAGATTGTTTACGACGCGCAGACCACTTCCGGAGGCTCGGGTGGCCCGCTCATCAATCGCAATGGCGAAGTGATTGGTGTGACCTTCGCGGTCGTCAAGGGTTTTGGCGGTTCCAACTTTGGTGTGCCCATTCGCTACGCCCAGCCCCTTCTCAAGCCATGACCGGCATGCAGGTCCGCTTATTGAACAGCCCATCCACGCGAGCCATTCATTCGCCAGTGGGAATGCGTAAGCTGCGGTTGCGCCACGTACGCATCATGATTGTGTTTTCGCTGATTCTTGTGCTCGCGGTGCCTGGCCCCGTTCACGCTTACGCCGTCCTTTCCCATGAAGCGATCATCGACGCGGTTTGGGAGACGCACATCAAGCCGCTGCTGCTGAAAAAATTCCCGCAGGCCACCGAAGATGAGTTGAGCCGGGCGCAAGCGTACGCCTACGGCGGGGCGATCATTCAAGACATGGGCTACTACCCTTACGGCAGCCCTTTTTTCAGCGACCTTACGCACTACATCCGCAGCGGAGATTTTATCCAGGCCCTCTTGCGCGATGCCAAGGACATTGACGAATACGCGTTCGCCGTCGGTGCGCTGGCGCACTATGCTGCCGACAACGACGGTCATCGCATTGGCACCAATCGGGCAGTTCCTCTCCTATATCCGCGCCTGAAAAAGAAATACGGTGACAGCGTCTCCTATGAGGATGATCGGCTTGCGCACATAAAGACCGAATTTGGCTTTGATGTTCTTGAAATTGCCCGCGAACGCTACGCCCCGGACAGCTACCACGACTTTGTCGGTTTTGAAGTTTCCCGCTTGGCGCTCGATCAAGCCTTTCGGGAGACTTACGGGCTGGAGCTGAAAGACGTGCTCATCAACGAAGACAAGGCGCTCAATTCTTACCGCCGCGACGTCAGCAAAACCATTCCCACAGCTACCCGAATCGCCTGGCACCTCAAAAAAGACGAAATCAAGGACGACGTGCCTGACGCGACAAAGAAGAGATTTCTTTACAATCTTTCACGTTCGAATTTCGAGCACGAGTGGGGCAAGGATTACCGCAAACCGAGTCCGGGCGAGCGCTTTCTCGCTTTTCTACTCCGATTGATTCCGAAGTTTGGACCCCTCAAGGTTCTGCAGTTCCGCACGCCGACACCCCAGACGGAGCAGATGTTCGAAGCCAGCTTTAACTCCACGCTGGACCACTATCGAAAGTTGCTGGCGGAGCTCGCGGAAGGCCGTCTCGAGTTGCCCAACAACAATTTTGATGTTGGTGAGAGCACCGGCCCGGGGAAGTACCGTTTGAATGACGAAGCCCATGCAAAACTATTGGACCGGCTGGCGGAGAAACTATTTGCCGGCGCTTCCCCTGAGTTGAAAGAGGAACTCCTGCACTTCTACGCCGAGCCCGGTGCCGCCTACACCACAAAGCGGGACGCCAAGGCCTGGGCCAAAGTCCAGGCACAATTGGAACTTTTGAAGTCGGCTGGGCAAGTCCCGGCAGCGAGTGCCCTGCCTGTTATGTCAAAGGACGCGGTTTCGCTTCCCTAGGCCCCGAAATCGCGTCGCCCTCCACTTTTGTCGATCCTCATGAATTTTCTTTGTATGCCACATTGAAAAAAGCGTAGACCTGTCGCGCGGCGCTCATGAAACAATGTAGAATTTCGCGCGATGCTTTGTTCGCGCCAGAAATGAAGAAGACCAAACCCATCCAAAAACTGCTCGCTGCCAACCGCAGCGAGATCGCCATTCGTATCTTCCGTGCCGCAAACGAGCTCGGCCTGCGAACGGTGGCCGTTTATTCGCAAGAGGATCGCCTGGCCCTGCACCGGTTCAAAGCCGACGAGGCGTATCAAATCGGCGCGGGGAAAGGCCCGGTGGAAGCGTATCTGGACATCGCGGGAATCATCGCGCTGGCGAAAGAAAGAGACGTAGACGCCATCCACCCCGGCTACGGCTTTCTTTCCGAGAATCCTGCGTTTGCCCGTGCGTGTAAGAAGGCGGGCATCACGTTCATCGGTCCTCCACCCGAGCTCCTGGAATTGCTTGGAGACAAGACCGCGGCGCGAAGACTCGCCATTTCTGCAGGCGTCCCCGTTTTGCCTGGAACCGAGCAGCCCGTCAAATCAGCGGCGGAGGCTCACGCGATCGCGAAGGAGATTGGCTATCCCGTCATCGTGAAAGCGTCCATGGGCGGCGGCGGCCGTGGCATGCGTGTCGTCCAGGACGCTTCACAGCTCGAAGCGCAGCTAGAGGAGGCGCAGGGCGAAGCGCGCTCCGCGTTCGGCGATGCTTCCGTCTTCCTGGAAAAATACCTGCGTCGCGCGCGGCATATTGAAGTCCAGATTCTTGCCGACCAGCACGGCAACTTGCTGCACCTGTATGAACGGGATTGTTCCGTGCAGCGCCGCCACCAGAAAGTGGTGGAGGTGGCTCCGGCCGCGAATCTTTCCGAGCAGATCCGCCGCGAACTCTGCGACGCGGCGTTGCAGATCGCTCGCAAGGCAAATTATCGAAATGCCGGCACGGTCGAGTTTCTCTTCGACGTCGACGCGCAGAAGTGGTACTTCATCGAAGTCAATCCGCGCATCCAGGTCGAGCATACGGTGACCGAAATGGTGACGGGCATCGACTTGGTGCGCTCGCAGATTCTCGTCGCTCAGGGCCACAAGCTACACGAGCCGCCGATGGCGCTGCCGAAGCAGGAGAACGTTCCGCTCAATGGGGCGGCTCTGCAATGCCGGGTGACGACGGAGGATCCAGAGAAGAATTTTGCGCCGGACTACGGAAAGATTTCCACTTACCGTTCTCCCGCGGGTTTCGGGATTCGGCTCGATGGCGGCACCGCCTACGCCGGAGCGATGCTCGCTGCGTATTACGATTCGCTGCTCGTCAAAGTCACCGCCTGGGGCTCGAACCTCCCCGAGGCCTGTCAGCGGATGGATCGCGCCCTCCGCGAATTCCGCATTCGCGGCGTCAAAACGAATATCCCCTTTGTCGAAAACGTCGTGAACCACCCCAAGTTTCGCGCGGGCGAAGTCACGACTTCTTTTCTTGAAGACTATCCGGAGCTGTTTCGTTTCCCGAGCCGTGGCGATCGCGCCACCAAGCTTCTCTCTTACGTCGGCGATGTCATTCTCAACGGCAACCCGGAAGTAAAAGGGAAGCAGGCGCCGCAAGTATTTGAAGCACCGGTGATCCCCGCCGCTCCCGGAATCGACCCGCCTTCTGGAACGCGCCAACTTCTGCAAAAGCTTGGTCCCAAAAAATTCGCCGCCTGGGCGCGTAAAGAAAAACGCCTGCTCATCACGGACACGACCTTTCGCGACGCGCATCAATCGCTGATGGCCACGCGCGTCCGCACCTTCGATCTGCTTGCCACGGCAAACGCCGTAGCGCAGCGCCTGCCGAATCTTTTCAGTCTCGAGATGTGGGGCGGCGCCACGTTTGACACGGCGTTACGGTTTTTGCACGAAGATCCCTGGCAGCGTTTGCGCGAACTCCGGCAGCGCATCCCCAATATTTGTTTTCAAATGCTTCTCCGCGGCGCCAACGCCGTGGGTTACGCGTCGTATCCCGATAATGTCATCATCGAGTTCGTGCGCGAAGCTCATGCTCAGGGCATCGATATTTTCCGCATCTTCGATTCGCTCAATTCCGTCGAGAACATGCGCGTTTCCATCGATGCCGCTCTCGAATGCGGAGCCGTTTGCGAACCGGCCATCTGCTACTCCGGCGACATTCTGGACAAAGGGCGGCCGAAATATTCGCTGAAGTACTACGTTGCGATGGCCAAGCAGCTCGAAAAACTCGGCGCGCATTTTCTGGCCATCAAGGACATGGCCGGCTTGTGCAAACCGTTCGCCGCGTTCGAACTGGTGAAAGCGCTGCGCGAGGAAATCGCGATTCCCATCCACTTCCACACGCACGACACGAGCGGCATTAATGCGGCCTCTGTGCTGAAAGCAGCGGACGCTGGAGTCGATGTCGCGGATGCCGCCATCGCCGCCATGAGCGGCGGCACCAGCCAACCCAATCTCAATTCCATCGTCGAAGCGCTTCGCCACACGCCGCGGGACACCCAGCTCGATGCCGAGACGCTCAACGAATGTTCCGACTACTGGGAAACGGTTCGCAACTATTACTTGCCGTTTGACTCCGGTCCCAAGGCCGGCTCGGCCCGCCTCTATCAGCACGAAATTCCCGGCGGCCAGTACACCAACCTGCGCGAGCAAGCCGCGGCCATGGGACTCGGCCACCGCTGGCGCGAAGCGGAAAAGATGTACGCGGAGGTGAACCAGCTGTTCGGCGACATTGTAAAAGTGACGCCTTCGAGCAAAGTCGTCGGCGACATGACGCTCTTCTTGATGGCCAACGAGATGAAGCCTGCGGACATTTTGAAGCTCGACGAAAAGCACGACGTCTCTTTTCCGAACTCCGTCGTCGAAATGTTTTCCGGCGTTCTCGGCGTGCCTCCCGGCGGCTGGCCCAGGAAACTGCAGAAAATTATCTTGCGCGGCCAAGCCCCGCTGAAAGGCCGCCCGGGGTCGAACATGCCAGCGACAAAGTTCGACGAAGAGCAGAAATCTCTGGAGAAGAAGCTCGGCCATCCCGTTCGCCACGATGACCTGCTGAGCTATCTGCTATATCCCGAAGTCTTCACAAAATTCGACAAGTTTCGCCAAACGTATTCCGACGTTGGTGTCCTGCCGACTCCCGCGTTTTTCTATGGACTCAAGTCGGGCGAAGAAATCACCGTCGAAATCGAATCCGGCAAATCGCTGATCATCAAGTTTCTGACCATCAGCGAACCTCATCCCGATGGCACGCGCACGCTCTTTTTCGAATTGAACGGCCAGCCGCGCGAAGTCACTGTCCGCGACCGCGCGTTGCGGGTCGTCGAGCGCTCTCATCCGAAGGCCGATCCCGCCGACCCTGGCCAGGTCGCTGCGCCAACCGCCGGGGTGATCAGCGGCATCGCCGTTCAATTGAATCACCCGGTGGAGCGCGGCGCGAAGCTTCTCACGCTGGAAGCCATGAAAATGCAGTCCAATATCTACGCGCCGATTTCAGGCCGCATCGCAAAGCTCCTGGTGGCTTCCGGGCAGCATGTGGAAGCGAAGGATCTTCTGGTGACCATCACGCCGTGAGTTCTGGAGAGCTTCGCAAACACGAAAAGTTTCGCTCGCGATTTCTTCGCAATCAGCGCGACCTCATCGTTTACACGCCGCCCGATTACCGCGACCAGCCTGGACGGCGTTTTCCCGTGCTCTACCTTCACGATGGCCAAAACCTCTTTGACGGCGCCACTTCTTTCATTCCCGGACAGGATTGGCACGTGGGCCAGACCGCGGATTTTTGCATTCAATCGGGCACGGTTGAGCCGCTCATCATCGTCGGGATGTACAACACCAAAGCGCGCATCCGCGAGTACACACCGACCCATGTGCCCAAACTCGGCGGCGGCCGCGCCGATCGCTACGCCAAATTTCTGTTGGAAGAGGTAAAGCCCTTCGTCGATCGCGAATACCGCACCCTCTCAGATTCTTATCACACCGGGATCGGCGGTTCGTCGCTGGGCGGCTTGGTGTCGCTCTACCTCGGACTTAAGCACGCACGCATTTTTGGCAAGATTGCGGCGCTTTCGCCGTCCGTCTGGTGGAACCAAATGGTTATACAACGCTTTGTTCTCACCACTGGCATTGAGGCGCGCCCGCGCGTCTGGCTCGACATCGGCACGCGCGAAGGGCCGCGCATCGTGAACGATGTTGAGAAATTCCGCGACGCACTCCTTGAAAAAGGCTGGCAGCTCGAACGCGACTTGCACTATGAGCGTGTGGAGGGCGCGGAGCACAACGAAGCGGCCTGGGCGCAGCGTGTCGGACCGTTCCTGCAATTTCTTTATCCCGCGCGTTAGCCCGCTGTATAATCCGCGCTCTAGTCTCACGCTATCTTCGGGGGCATTGAATGCAGGAAGGCCGGCCTCTCACCATCCTCTGTGTCAGCTCCTACGAAAAGGGCCAGGAATTCATTCGCACCTGTAAGGCCATCGGCTGCCGCGTTCTGCTCTTGACCGTGGAAAAATTCCGCAACGCCAACTGGCCGTTCGAATGCCTCGACGACGTTTTCACCATGCCGGAAGATCTTCCCTTGCAGGGCCTCATCTACTCCGTGAGCTACTTCGCGCGCTCCCGTCATATCGACCGCATCGTGGCCCTCGATGAATTCGATATGGAAAACGTCTCCGCGCTCCGCGAACACCTGCGCATTCCCGGCATGGGCCTCACCACCGTTCGCTATTTTCGCGACAAGCTGGCCATGCGTTCACGCGCTAAAGAAGCGGGCATTCTCGTACCTGAATTCGTGCACGTCCTGAACTACGACAATCTTCGCGAATTCATGGCGAGCGTGCCCGGGCCCTGGCTTTTGAAACCGCGTTCGCAAGCCTCGGGGATTGGCATGAAGAAGATTCATTCTCCGGACGAGCTCTGGCACTGGCTGGACCAGCTCGGCGATCAGCAATCCTTTTATTTGCTGGAGCAATTCCTTCCTGGATCGGTCTATCACGTGGACAGTGTGGCGTCCGAGCGTGGCGTAGTTTTTGCCGCTGCGCATGCTTACGGCACGCCGCCGCTGGATACCTCTCACCACGGCGGGGTTTTCACCACGAGCACGCTTCCACACAAGGCTGATGAGACCAAAGCGCTCCTGGAGATTAATCGAAATGTCCTGGAGGGACTTGGTTTCGTTCGTGGGGTTACGCATGCGGAATTCTTGAAAGCGCACGCCGACGGCAAATTCTATTTCATCGAAGTCGCCGCTCGCGTGGGCGGCGCCTACATTTCGGATCTCGTCGAAGCCGCCAGCGGCATCAACCTCTGGAGCGAATGGGCGCGCCTCGAAGTGGGGGCAGGGAAGCAGCCCTACGAGCTTCCTCCCATGCGCCGCGACTACGCCGGCGTAATTATTTCGCTCGCGCGCCAGGAGACTCCCGACACTTCCGCCTACACCGATCCCGAAATCGTCTATCGCGTCACGAAATATCACCACGCCGGATTCGTCCTGAAGTCCCCCAGCCACGAACGCATCGCGGAATTGCTCGATTCCTACGCGCGCCGCTTCACCGAAGATTTTGTCGCCACCCAGCCCGTTCCCGACAAACCCACCTCATAGTGTCATCACCGCGCAAGAGTGGACTGGTGTTTCAGATCGGGGACCTAGTCGGGTGTCTGGGCGATTTGATTCAGCAAGGACTGTTGAGGCTAGTTAGTGAGTGGAAGCCGGGGAGATGGCTTCCTCCTGAACTTTGCTTACCCGGGGCCGCACCAGGTCTTGAGCGAGAGATAGCGTGCACACAACAGCCCAAAAAAGCCATATGGTGAAATGTTGAAAGAGTGATACCAATTCCATTCCGGCAATAACAGCTACGAAGATACCCAAGGCAGGACTCGAAGGTGGCAGAACGGGCACAGGCCTATACCAAAGGCCTTTTCCAACTTCTGGGTAGCTTAAAACCCACGCGTTTTTGTCTGCCCTCATGCGGGCTCCTGTGCCTATCGAAACTATACTTCAATGTACGTTGCGGGTCTAGCGAACTATCAAATCACGTGCGACTTGCCTACGCGCGAAAGCCACCTCACGGGAAACCAGCCGCAACTCACCACACACTCCACTTTACATTTCCTCCACATTCCATCAGACTTTCCCTGGGTAGCCCTCCCAGCCCTGGCACATCCTGTCCCATAGTCTAGTAACTGTCTGGAACGGCGCGTTCACACTTTGTTTGCTGTGCGCGCTTCCGAGGAATACAGTTTGCAGTACCCCGTCGGCCGGAATTCTGAGTCGGCTGGTGCTGTCCCTTGGGAGGTTCGATGTGGGGCAATAAGAAACCGGATGGTCCTCAGCCAGGGCAACCGGATGCAAGAAATTTACAAACGAATCAGCCGCCGAAGTCCGCTCCGGCGACTTGGGAGGGAACAACCGCAATGAGTACAGATGCCATGCGTCCTTTGGGCGCGACCGCGGACCGCGCGACTGCGCGGCTCGGGGCCAGCCTGCACGTGAAAGGCGAGATCTCCGGCAACGAAGATCTGCTGATCGATGGTTCGGTCGAAGGACTGATCACACTCGATGAGCGGAAGCTGACTGTCGGGCCCGCAGCAAAAGTCACCGCCGATATCATCGCTCGCGAGGTGGTGGTGTACGGCAACGTGAAGGGCAATCTTCGCGCGAAAGACCGCATTGAAATCAAGAAGGATGGTTCGGTCAACGGTGACCTGACCACGGCTCGCATCATGATCGAAGACGGCGCCTACTTCAAGGGCTCCATCGAGATCGACAAGAGCTCCGAGAAGGAATCCAGTTCGAACGCGTTCGCCCGTAGCTCGACAGCAGCCGCAGGTGCGCCGGCGACAAAGACCATTTAACTTTCTTCATTTCAGTTTCCTGTTTCCAAAAAGCGTCCCGGTTCTGCCGGGACGCTTTTTGTTTCTCCTCATAAGACTATCCTCTTAGAGTATTTCTTAACTTGACAAGTATCCACAGTAGAGTATGGTTGCAGGGATTTCCCTTGGGCAGCGCGCCGGCCGATGGAACTCTTCCCAGTCACCGGTTCCCCGCGCGGAAGATTTCGTGGGGCACCTCATGCGACTGTTCCGTCAGTTTTTTCCGCTCGCCGCATTTTTGTTTTCATTGGCCGCGCTCATCGGCTGTGGCGGAGGCTCCTCCGCCTTTGTGCAACCGCCGCCTCCTCCGGTTCCCGACTTTTCCATCGGCCTCTCGGCAAATTCCGTTTCCGTCCCGCAAGGTGCCACCAGTCCCTCTCTCACGCTGAGCGTGAACTCCGTGAACGGTTTTTCAGGCTCCGTTCAAATTACGCTCGGCGCGCTTCCCACCGGAGTAACCTCCAATCCCGCCAGCCCTTTCACTGTGGCCGCTGGTGCAACTACACCGGTCTTTTTCGGCGCCGCCGCAGATGCCACCATTGGGAGTTTCAGTGTTTCCGCCCAGGGCACGAGCGGCGGCTTGTCGCACTCCGCCCCTCTGACTCTCATGGTGCAAGCTGCCGCGGCCCCGCCGCTTCCTCGCACAAGCTATGCAAGGATGGATTCGACTTCCGCAGCCGACGATCCTTTCGGCGAACCTCATCATCGCCACATTGCCTACGATCCCGCGAACAAGCACGTTTTTGTCGCCAATCGTGCCATGAACCGCGTCGATGTCTTTTCTACCTCGGACCAAACCCGTGTCGCGCAAATCTCGGTTCCTGGAGCGAGCAGCGCCGATCTCTCCGCTGACGGCGCCACGGTTTGGATCGGCACCTCCCTGCGGCAAATCGTCGCTCTCGATACCGCGACGTTGCATCTCAAGGCCCGCTACTTGCTCTCCGGCCTCACTCCTTTGCCCAACACGATTTTCGATCGTCCGGTGGAGGTGCTTTCTCTCGCAAATGGAAAGTCCATGGTTCGTCTGCGCCAGCCCGTTACTTCGGAAGCTTTGTTGGCGCTCTGGGATCCCGCCGCAAATACTTTGTTCAACCTCACCTCCGCGGCGCCCGCGCTCTTTCAGCAGGGCATCGGCGTCCTCGCACGTTCCGGCGATCATTCGAAAGTTCTGGCCGCTGCCAACGATGCAAGCGGCGAACTGGCCGTTTTTGACGGGGGAGGCAACGTCCTTGCCGGCCCGCTGACGCTGGGCACGGGGTTAACATTACGAGTTGCCGCGAATTCCGACGGAAGCCGCTTTGCCGCTGTCTTCGCCTCTAGCGGAATCACGCAAGTTCTCCTGCTTGACGCCATCCTGAAACAGATCGGTGTCTACATCCCCGCAATCGTTCACGGCATCGCATTTTCGCGCGATGGAAAATCTCTTTTCGTCAGCGAGTCTTCCTCCGCGGCATCCTTCATTACGGTTCTCGACGGCCAAACCGCGCAACCCATGGGCCGCATCCCCGACACGTGGATTCAAGGCGTTTCTTCGGAAATCGAAGAGTCCGACGAATCGAAGCTCGTGTTCGGCATGTCCAATCGCGGCGTCAGTTTTGTTGACGCCTCTGCACCCACCGCACTTCCTTCCAACGCTCCCATTCTAGCGGCTGCTCCGAGTCTCCTACCCTCCGAAGGCCCCAGTACGGGCGGAACCTCGGTCGCACTCACGGGCCAGAACTTTTCAAGTTCCGCTCAGCTCAAACTTGGAACACAACTCGTGAACAACGCCACCGTTATGGGTTCGACGCAAATCCAGGCGAGTTCTCCGCCCAGCGTTTCGAACGGCGCCGTCAACGTCACCGCGTACTTCGACAGCGGCTGGCTCGCTCTAGCTCCGGACGCTTTCAGCTACGGTTCGCAAATCCAGCAGATTCTTCCCAACGCCGGCGCGAGTGCCGGCGGCGACGTTGTGCAAATCTACGGCTACGGATTCGGAAATGACTCGACAAAAATCAGCGTCAAGATCGGCGGCGCAAACGCGACCATCCAAAAAGTGGAGAAGGTCTCAGCCGTCGCAACATCTCTGGGCCTCGATGCAAGTTATCCCTTTTCTCTCGAGCGCATCACCCTGCAAACACCACCCGGCTCCTCTGGCAAAGCGGATGTCCTCATCGCCGCACCCGCAGGCTCGACGACTTCAACAAAGGCTTTCCAGTATCTCCAGAGCGTGCAAACTTTTTCGAAGCCAGCATTTTACAGATTTGTCCTCTACGACCAGCAGCGCCAACGGCTCTACCTCACGAACATCGATCGCGTCGACGTTTTCGACCTGCAACAAAAAGGAGTAATCCTGCAGCTTTTTCCACCAAGCGGTCCGCTGCCGAGCACCGGATTGCGCGGATTGGCCTTGACGCCCGATGGTTCGCAACTCGTTGTCGCCGATTTCGGCGCGCAGAATGTGTACTTGCTCGATCCGGTGAAAGGAACTGGAGTTACCGTTTCCGTCGGCGGCGTTCCAGGTTTCACCAACTCCGGCCCCGCGCGCGTCGCCGCTACCAGCACGCAAACGGTTTTCGTAGGTCTCAGTGGTGAGGGCGGTTCTTCGGGCGCGTGCTCCACCTGCCTCGCACAAATGGATCTCAAGGCCAGTCCGCCAACGATTCAGCCGGCGCCTCAGCAGGAAGTCAGCAGTCTCACCGGCGCTCCCCTTATTCAAGGCAATACCGCCGGTGATCGCGTTTTTCTTTCATTTGGCGCTGCTCCGGGCGGACCCCTCGCTGTCTGGAACGCCAGCGCTCCCGATCAGCTCGTCACTTCTATGGCAAATGCCTCCACATCAGATATCGGGGCCGCCGCAGACGGCACCATGTTCGCTTTGCAAGCCAACGGAGCAACTGAAGTTCACGCCGCGGATCTTTCGCTCGCCGCGGTTCCCACTTCCGCTGAACTCGCGCAAATTCCCGGCCGCACTTTTGTTCCTGGCCTCACCCTGCATCCTTCCGGCGCTTTGATCTATCAACCCTTTCTAACTGGTGCGCCGGGAAGCGCCGGAGTGAAAGGCGGCATAGACATCCTCGACGCGCATTCCGGCGCATTGCGCTTGCGAATTTTTCTTTCGCAGCAATTCATGACCGATGTCGACGGACTACACGGCAACTTCCTTGCTACCGACGAAAATGGGCAGCGGCTGTTCGCCATCACTTCTTCCGACGGCACCGCGCAAAATGCTTCCTTAACGATCATTCAACTTGCTGCTGTTCCGCTCGGCATCGGCACGATTTCGCCAGCGAGTGTTCCCGCTTCCGGCGGCACAACGTTGAATATCCGGGGCAGCGGCTTTCAGAGCGGGACAACAGTTTCCATCAACGGGAAAACCGCGACCGTAGCCTTCAAAGATGTCAATACACTTTCTGTTGTAACTCCCGGCCTCACGTCCGGCCCCCAGCGAATCACCATCACGAATCCGGATGGAGAAACAACTTCGCTGGATGCTGCAATTACGGCGAACTAAACAAGTTTTTCTTTCCTCTGAATTCGTTCTAACCTTTTCTTCAATCCCTTCATCCAAGCCGAGAAAGAAGATTTAGAATGCTCACGCTGGGACTCTGGCCGGCTATTTCACTGCGAGAGGCTGCGGATGCAAACGCGGAAACTGGGAAACTCGGATTTGAAGATTACGTCTGTGGGTTTCGGAGCTTGGGCCATCGGCGGCTCGGGCTGGGAGTTTGCCTGGGGGGCACAAGACGATGCCGACTCCATCGCAGCGATTCATCGCGCGCTGGAGTTGGGTGTCAACTGGATCGACACAGCCGCCGTGTATGGACTGGGTCATTCGGAAGAGATCGTCGCGCGCGCACTGAAGGAATGGCGTGGCCCGCGTCCCTACGTCTTCACCAAATGTGTTTTGCGCTGGGATGAAAAAGGAAAAATCACCCCGACGTTCAGCGCCGATTCCGTTCGCCGAGAATGCCAGGACAGTCTGCGCCGCTTGCAGGTGGAAACAATCGATCTCTATCAGATCCACTGGCCGCCGGACGACAGCGGCCCGCGGCTAGAAGAAGCCTGGCAAACCCTTGCGGCATTGCAGAAGGAAGGCAAAATGCGTTGGATCGGCGTATCCAATTTCAATGTCGAGCAACTGAAGCGCGCCGAAAAAATTGCGTCCGTAACATCGCTTCAGCCACCGTATTCTTTAATTCGACGCAAACTTGAAACGGACATTCTTCCTTTCTGCGAAAAGCAGGGCATTGGCGTGATCGTCTATGCTCCCATGGCTTCCGGCTTACTCACCGGCGCCATGACCCGCGAACGCGCGGCGGCGCTTCCGGCCGATGATTTCCGCAGCCGCAATCCGGAATTCCGCGAGCCTCGCCTCTCGAAGAACATCGAGCTCGTCGAACGCCTTCGCCAGGTCGGCGCGCGCCATGGCCGCACGCCGGGAGAAGTGGCCATCGCCTGGACTCTGCGAAATCCCGCTGTCACTGGCGCCATCGTCGGCGCCCGCAACGCCAAGCAAGCCGAAGGCGTGATGCGCGCCGGCGAGCTGAAGCTCTCTCATGAAGAAATCGCCGAAATCGAGGGCGCTGCCGCAGTTGCCACTGCCCGATAGATGATTCACACAAACGGTGGGTTCAGAAGGGTTTGGCGCATCAAGCGCGCTGATAGTCCGGCTTCCAATTCTTGATCAGTTGCTTGATGGCCTTCCGCTCGGTCAGTTTCTCGTCCAGGACTTTTCGCGCCAGCGCCGGCAATTCCGCGTCACTGGCAAATCGCAGTGCGACCATCTGGTTCGCTGAGAATTCGCCGATTCTTGGCTGCAGATCCGCGGGCAGGAGCCGCTCGCAACGCAAGCGCTCCTCGAGCCGGATGAGGCGGTCCTGCACCGCCAGCGGAAATGTGCGCGCGTAAAATACCACCACGACTAGTGCTGCGGCGAGCAGCACTCCAAAAATTCCGGCGAACGAAAACCCCAGTGTCCGCAAGCGGAACAAGGACCAAACGAAATTAATCACCATTACCGGTATCGCAAAAAAATGGAACGCCGGCACATACCTGCCGTGATGGGCGAAGTTCTGTTCTTCCATTGCTTTTCCTCCGTTCTATCGGACTGATTGTAGCAAAGGCTATCCGGTTTGCTCTCGAGACTCATTCCCACCCCAAGCGCCGCGCATTTGGACAAACATGCGGATTCGACGGTATCCTGATAGACACCAATTGTTCGCACCGGAGAGAAGCAAGATGGCCAAGGCAATGTGGGGCGGCAAAACGATCGCGGAGAGCAACGCCACTGTGGTTGTCGAGGGCAACCAGTATTTCCCTCCGGACGCCGTCCCGAAAAACTTCCTCAAGCCCAGCAATCACACTTCGGTCTGCCCGTGGAAAGGAACGGCGCACTATTACCACGTGGAAGTGGACGGCATGCGCAACGAAAACGCTGCCTGGTATTATCCCGATCCTAAACCGGCCGCGGCCGAAATCAAAGACCACATTGCTTTCTGGAAGGGCGTTCGCGTCGAAGTCTGAAGCCCTGCGCCGCTTGCGGCTCTACTGCTTCGCGAATTCGTTTTTGTAGACCACTCCGTTTTGCATTACAAACTTTACGTTCTCCAGTTCTTCCACCTTCTTAAGCGGATCGCCGGCCACGGCAATTACTTCCGCGTAAGCTCCGGGCGCAATCACTCCGATTTCACCTTTCATGTCCAGCATCTCCGCCGCACGCGATGTTGCGGATTGAATGGCATCCATCGGGGCCATCCCCAGCTGCACCATGTGCGCGAACTCCTGCGCGAGCGGTTCGGTCCAGGGAATTCCGCCCATGTCCGTGCCGTAGACGATCTTCAAATGTGCCTGGAGCGCCTTCTTGAAACTGACTTCATGAACTGCGGCGCGCGCGCGGTCGCGCTTTCCTCTTGGCGTATCTGGCGGATCCCAATCGTTGTAGTACGGAGAAAGAGTCGGGCAATACCATGTCCCCTGGCGCTGCATCTGAGCGATCTGCGCATCGGTAATTTCCAGTCCATGCTCGATGGAATCGCATCCGCCATCGAGCGCGCGCTGCAATCCGATTCCGTTGTAAGCGTGACAAGCCACCTTTTTCTGCCAGCCGTGCGCTTCATCCACGATCGCTTTCAATTCTTCCACTGTCAGCGTCGGTTGCGACACCAGATTTCCTTGTTTGTCCACCCAGGAACGATGGGTCATGTAGACCTTCAACCAGTCTGCGCCATGCTCCAGTTGTTGCCGCGCAGCCTTTCGCGCTTCCACGGGTCCATCGACAATTTGCACGCCTTTCGGCATTTCCAGTTCCGGGGCGTAGTTTTCCAGATCATATCCGCCGGTCGTGGAAATCGCGCGCGTGGCCCCAAAAATTCTCGGTCCGGGAATCGTGCCTTCCTGGATGGCTTGCTTGATTTCGATATCGCCGTACCCGGCGCCTTCCGTTTCCAAATCCCGCAACGTGGTGAAACCCTGGTCCAGCGCACGCCGCACCGCGAATGTCGCTCGTGCCGCCCGTAGCGCGATTCCCGCTTTCAAAATATTCGCGTCATAGCCGCCCTTCTTTGGATCTTCGCCCCACAGGAAAATATGGGTGTGGGAATCGATCAGTCCCGGCAGCACCGTAGCGTTCGAGAGATCGATGACTTTGGCATCCGCGGGAATCGCCGCCGATGCGTCCGTCACTTTTTCGATGCGCTCTCCGCGGACAAACACAAGCTGGTTCCTCTTCGGCGTATTGCTCGTTCCGTCGATGACCGTCCCCGCACGAATCACCGTCAAAGCCGCGGCGCCTTGCCCTCCGCTTTGCCCAAACAAACTACTCCCGGTCAGCGCGAGCACTGCCACCGCCCACAAAATTCGCTTCCGCATCATCGAGCACCCCCACAAAGCCCGGCTAGCTTGCCGCAAAGCGACAGCCGATTGCAACCTATTGCGAGGAGAGCGGCACTCAGGACCGTTTCTTCTTGGTTTGGGCATGCAATTCCGTTTCTGTTTGCGTTTCTTTGTCAACGCGGGAATCCGATACCAAATCGAGGACGGAATCTTCGTGTTCTTCGATGTCGTCGCCGGCGCCGGGGTGTTGGATCTGGGCGGGGACGTTGATGGGCGCGGGTTTGGTGGGGTCGATGATTCCGGCGGCCTGGTCAGCATCAATTTGCGGGAGGGTGCGGAGGAGCAAGCCGCAGATGTGGGCAAGAACGGCGGCGCGACGAGGGGAAATACGGTTCTGGGCCAGGAGTGCGTAGAGGTTGTGGAGGGCATGGTTGATGCCCTGAGCGGTTTGGAAGTCCTGGCAGTTATGGCTGAGGGCGGAGTAATGATCGGCGGCTTCCTCTTCCCGCTGCTCGGTGAGGTGCTGGGAACAGAAAGCCGAACGAGGATCAGAGACGGAGAGGCGGCACCGGCGGCCGCCAGAAGAGCGATGGGCGCAACGAACGGAAAGAGCAACGGTGTCAGCAGTTTGCGATTTCATTTTTGTCCTTTACTTCGGGCAGGTGAACGGCCGGAAGTTGTGATTTTTGATGCAGAGTGTGGAAACGATTGAAAAGAAGGAGTTTGTGATTTTTGAGATTGCAGAAAAGCGCAGCGGAGTGCGTAAACAACAGGAGGTAAAGGAGATAGGCCGGAAACACGTTGAGAGGTTGGAAGGTTGAAGGCTGGAGTGTTGAAGAGAAGGAGGTTGAGAGTCCCGACCCAATCGGGATCTTCGATTCGGAGTGCCGAACCGCTTGGGATCTCCGATCGCAGGGGTTACTTTTTTGTTGGTGGAGTCGAGAGTTCACGACTCACGATACCATCTATTATTTAGTACGTCAGTTCCATAATAAGTACTAGTATTTCATGAATGGGCACATCCGTTCGAATGGGGACGTAAGAGAAAGAAAACGCAGGGGTAGAGCTCACTGGGGGCGGGGGAAAGTGCCGGAAGGCGGAGGGAGGCCTGAGTTGGGACGTGATTCTCAAACTGGGAAGATCTGGGTCGCGCTCTGCGGAGCATGAGGCTCGCGCCTGATCATCCGCACCACCTAAGGGTGGAAAAGTCAAAAGCCCCAGGCGCAAACCCGGCGCCCGGGGCACCCGGCAAAGAGACGCAGGTTTGCAACATTTCTGCATTGGGCCAAGGGTTGTGGTACATCTGAGTCTCGAAGAGCAACGAGCATGCCGGCAAAACGACACGCGCAGCCACCCATCGAGACCGACGGAATCGCCGTGAATCATCCCGCCAAAGTGGCAGGGGGCGCAACCGCCGTCACCAAGGCACTGCAGTTTGCGCTGGGCGAAGCCGGAGTGGCGCGCGGCATTTCCGCTCTCTACCGACTCAATCAATTTGACGGCGTCGATTGCCCTGGCTGCGCTTGGCCCGACCCCGACGATCACCGCACTCACAACGAATATTGCGAGAACGGCGCCAAGGCCATCGCGGAAGAAGCCACTTCGAAACGCATTAGCGCCGATTTTTTCAAGCAATGGAGAGTCGCGCAACTCTCCGAGCAATCCGACTACTGGCTTGGCCATCAAGGACGGCTCACCGAACCGATGGTCCTGCGCGCAGGCCAAGACAAATACGAACCGATTTCCTGGCGAAATGCTTTTGCCCTGGTCGCGCGTGAATTGAACACTCTCGAAAGCCCCGATGAAGCCATTTTTTACACTTCGGGGCGCACCAACAACGAAGCCGCGTTTCTCTATCAACTTTTTGTCCGCGAATTTGGGACGAACAATCTGCCCGACTGTTCGAATCTTTGCCATGAATCCTCCGGCGCCGCTTTGAAAGCCACGATCGGAGTCGGCAAAGGCACTGTCAAATTGAAGGATTTCGATCTAGCCGACACCATTTTCATCATCGGCCAGAATCCGGGGACGAATCATCCCCGCATGCTGACGACGCTCCAGAAGGCCGCCCGCCGCGGCGCAACCATCATCAGCGTGAATCCGCTTTCAGAGACCGGGCTCACGCGATTCAAGCATCCGCAGGAAATCCTCAGCATCCTCGGTCCGGGCACAAAAATCGCCAGCCATTTCGTGCAAGTGCGCCTCAGCGGCGACCTCGCTTTCTTCAAAGGTCTCTGCAAGGAGCTACTCGAAGAAGAAGGTCGACGTCCGGGCCAGATCCTGAACCGCACATTTTTGTCTGAGAACACTTTGGGCTTAGAGAAGTTCAAGAAATCCATCGAAACTGTGGACTGGAGCGAAATTGTCGAGCAGAGCGGAGTTTCTCGCGCGCAAATCCGCGCCATCGCCGAAGTCGTCATGCGTTCCGAGTCCATTATCTCCTGCTGGGCCATGGGCCTGACGCAGCAGCGCGATGCCGTCGCCACCATTCAGGAAATCGTCAACCTGCATCTCCTCGGCGGCCACCTCGGCCGCCCGGGCGCAGGGCTTTGTCCGGTTCGCGGCCATTCGAACGTCCAGGGCGACCGCACCATGGGCATTTGGGAAAAGATGCCGGACGCATTTCTCGACAAGCTTCGTGATACATTCGGTTTCGAACCGCCTCGCAAACACGGCTACGACGTGGTCGAATCCATCAAAGCCATGCATCGCGGCGACGCAAAAGTTTTCTTTGCGATGGGCGGCAATTTTCTCTCCGCCACTCCCGACACCGAATTCACCGCTCAAGCCCTCGCAAAATGCAATCTCACCGTGCATGTCTCCACGAAACTGAATCGCTCTCACCTTATTACCGGAGAACAAGCGCTCATCCTGCCGTGCCTCGGACGCACCGATCGCGACACGTAGACCGCTGGCGATCAATTCGTAACCGTTGAGAATTCCATGGGCATTGTGCACACCTCGCAAGGCCGCCTCGATCCGCCTTCTACCGACCTCCTCAGCGAACCTGCTATTGTCGCGCAGCTGGCTGTTGCCACTCTGGGCGCACGCACAAAAGTGAACTGGCTCCACCTCATCGAAGACTACGACCACATTCGCGAACCAATCGCTCAAATTGTTCCCGGTTGCGCGGACATGAACCGCAGGGTCCGCCAAAAAGCAGGCTTCTACCTGCCAAATGCCGCCCGCGAAAACAACTATGAAACAAAAACGGGCAAAGCCAATTTCACCGTTTCTCCTTTGGAACCAATCCATCTTTCCGAGAATCAGTTTCTCCTTACCACGCTGCGGAGCCATGACCAGTTCAACACCACCATCTATGGCCTAGACGACCGGTATCGCGGCATTTACAACGGCCGCCGCGTCGTATTCATGAACCCGCAAGACATTGCCGCGAGCGGTTGGAAGCAAGGGGACTACCTCGACATCACCAGCCATTTCGCCGGATCGCACGGCGAAGAACGCCGCATAGCGCCCCGTTTCCTCCTCGTCGCCTACGACATACCACGCCGTTGTGTCGCCACGTATTTTCCCGAAGCCAACGTTCTCGTGCCCATCGACAGTGTTGCTAAAATCAGTAACACTCCAACCTCCAAGGCGCTTATCGTTTCCTTCGCGCTTTCGAAAGCACGAGATTCAGTTATGGAAGAAGAAAGCATCCAAGCCCAGGTTTAGCCCCAAATTATTTGCAACAGAGAGCTAGGTTCCCAGCAGATTCGGCTGGAGGCGGGAGTAGCCGTGTTCATGGGCCCACAGGGTGAGGGGGATCGCGGCCAGATCATCGACCAGCGGGACGGCGTGGCCGTCTTTAGTCAAATCCACGCCCGTGACATAGAACTTGCAGGTGTCGCAGGCTTCCACGCGGATGTGGGGCAACTGCTCGGCGACGTATACGGGCAGCTTGGCTTCGGCTTCCTCACCGCACGTGGGGCACAGAATCCGCCGAAACTCCCACTCGCGGCAACAAAAGGAACACAGCAAGAAACGCTTTCCGCCGTCGCCTTCGGGCCTGAGCACACCCAGCAGGGGCCGCGCACCGCAAACCGGACAAACGCGCGGCGTGATGACCGCCGGCGGCATTGCCCGGTCTCCCGACAGCAGTTCCGCGTAAGGCTGCAGGAACGCGCGCGGCAAGAATTGAGCAAAGGCGCCAATCTCCTGGTCACGCTTGCCGGCATGCTCCCAATAGGCATTCAGGCCGGCGATCCAGGAATCGGATGGCAGCAGGGACATTTGCCGCGCGGATGCCCGGAGGGCCGGCGGCGCGTGCTGTTCAATCACCGACAGAAAACCGCGGTAATGCGGCAAGAGCACGGTGAGGTCGAGAGGGTCGCGGTTTCCATCGGCGAACACGCGGCTGGATTTCACGTCACTGGCGGCGGCAAAGCTGGCTCGAAGGACTTTCTGAAGAGACGCTACCTGTTTGTAGAAATCGAGGAATTCCGAAGCGAAGGGATGCGCGACGGAAAGACGCTCGGCGCGGCGGACACGCGCGCCATACTCGGCCCCACCGGTCTGTGTTGCGGTCATTTGCGCGGCGTGGGCGACCCGCCGGCAATCTCTTTGTACCAGCCCGGATGATAGCGCTTGGCGAATTCCTCGGAAACATCGCCGCGAATTACGGAGCCAAACGCGCCGCGTTCCGCAAAGACGCTCATGTAGATGTGGATCAGGAAGAGCCCGATGGTCAGCAGCGCTGCCGCGGGATGAATCAACACGGCAAGCAAGCGCAGCAGACGCAGATTCCACGGGATATATTCTGGGAGCCAGAGTATGGCGCCGCTAAGGAGCAGCAAGAGACTGCACCAGAAAAAGCCCCAGAAGAGGAGCTTCTGTCCGGCATTGTAGCGCCCCGCGGGCGGCATCTGATCGTCTTCATTTCGCATGTAGTGGCCCACGGAGTTCCACCAGGCCTTGTCCGCATCCGTGGTGCGCATCTGCGCGGCCCACATGCTGTACATTTTCAGGACCGCGCCGAAGAAGATCAGCCCGGCCCAGGGATGCAACATTCGCGTAACCTGGCCGCCGCCCAGCACCACAGCAATCCAGAAACACCACGGCGTATAGAACGCCAATCCTGTCAAAAGGAGATAGATGTAGGAGAAAGCAGCGGCCCAGTGGGTCAGGCGTTCGTGGAGCGCATAACGAAGAATGCGGCCATGCGGGAGTATCTGTTCGGATTGGCTCACGGCTTTACTCCCCCCGCTTTCATATCCTCGTTATCGCGATCTTTGGGTCCAAAGCGCAGGTAATGGACGAACAGGCCGATCAATCCGCCCACCATGGCGACGTTGCCAAGCCACTTCAGCGGGCCCTTCCAGAGCTTGACGGTCCAAGGAACGTGCGGATCCGCCGGCAATCCGCCATAGATTTCCGGATTGCTGGCGTCATGCAAAACGTAGATCACTCCGGTGCCGCCGACCCCCTGCGGGTCGTACACGCCGGCCTTCGGGTAGTTGGAGTGATCGCGAAGCTGCTTCGCGCGCCCTTCGGCAAGGAACTTCATGTCGTCCTTGCTGCCGAAGTGCAAGCATCCGGTGGGGCACGATTTGATGCAGGCAGGCTCGAGACCCTCGCTTACGCGATCCGTGCATAGCGTGCATTTGAAGACGCGGTTGGTCTTGGGATTCATCTTCGGAATGTCGAACGGGCATCCCGTGATGCAATAGCCGCAGCCGATGCAGTTGGCCTGCTGAAAATCGACGATGCCGTTGGTGTACTGGACGATGGCGCCGTCCGCGGGACAGGCCGCGAGGCAGCCCGGCTCCGCGCAATGCATGCACTGGTTCTTGCGCATCAGCCACATCAGTGTGCCGTCATCACGCTCATGTTCGTTGAAGAGGATGAGGTTCCAATAGTTCCAGCGTGTCTCCGGCATGGTCTGGTATGTATTATCGAAGACGGTTTCGCCGAACGGCAGGTCATTCCACTCCATGCACGCGACTTCGCAGGCTTTGCAGCCGATGCAGGTGGTAGTATCGATGAGTTTGCAGACGGTGTATTCGCGCTGCGTGTCTTCGCCGGGAACGCTTCCGGCGTGTCCGGAAATTTTTTGAACGCGTAGTGTGGCTTGGCTCATGCTCTCGCTCCCTACGCTTTCTCGAGCTTCACCAGGAAGCCCTTGAATTCCGGCGTGTAGGCGTTGGGATCATATACGGTCGGGGTCAGCAGATTCGCCAACGTCCTGGCGTCCCTGTTTTTGTCCTCTTCGATTCCGCGATAGCCCTGATGAATTTGGAAGCCGATCTGGTAGACCTTTTTGCCGTCGATCATCATCGGCTTAATGCGCTTGGTGACCATCGCCCTGGCAATGTAATCTCCGCGGATACTTGAGACTTTTATTTTTTCTCCACCGTGAAGGCCCATCTCGTTGGCCAACTCCGCGGGGATTTCCACAAAGGGTTCCGGTACCAGCTGCACGTTCATCGGATTGTTCTTTGTCCAGTAGTGATAATGCTCGGTCATGCGATAAGTCGTACAGACAATCGTGTAACCGTCCTTTGAGGTGGCGTATTTGTCTTCCGGGGTCTTGAAGCGCTTCACCACCGGGTTGTGCGTCTGGCCGGGATGGAGTGGATTGTCAATCGGGCTTTCAATCGGTTCGTAGTGTTCGGGGAATGGTCCGTCGGCGAAGGCGCCGAGCGGGCCAAAGATTCGCCCCACTCCCTCGGGATTCATGATGAAGGGCCCCATGTGATCTTTGGGCTTGGAATCGGCCTTGAAGTCGGGCACGTCGTTGCCTACCCACTTTTGCGTGCCTTCGTTCCACCAGATTTGTTTTCGCGAGGGATCCCAGGGCTTGCCGTCCACATCGCACGACGCGCGATTGTAGAGGACCCGGCGATTCGCGGGCCAGGACCAGCCCCAGCCCGGATGTACACCCAGACCCGAGGGGTCCGAAGCGTCGCGTCGCGTCGTCTGATTGCCAGCTTCGGTGAACGAACCGGAGTAAATCCAGTTGCCGCAGGATGTCGTACCATCATCTTTCAGCCATGAGAAGCCGGGAAGCTGCTGGCCGGCCTTGATTTGTTGTTTCGTGGCGGGATCCTCGAGATCGGCCAGCGCCTTGCCGTTAACTTCCTTCAATACTTCGGCTAGCGGCGGGCTCGATGGGACGCTGTAGTTCCAAGTGAGGTTCAAGATGGGATCGGGGAACTTGCCTCCGTCCTTCTTGTAGAGTTCCCGAATCTTCAAGAAGATTTGCGCCACGATGGCCTGGTCCAGCCGACAATCTCCGGGCGTCGGCAAAGCCGTATTCTTCCACAGCAGCCAGCGCGCGGAATTGGTGAATGAGCCATCTTTCTCAGCAAACCCCGCGCAAGGCAGACGGTACACGGTCGTTTGAATCTGCTTCATCTCGTCCGTGGTAATCCCGGGCGACCTCCAGAATTCGCTGGTCTCATCGGGATAGATTTCTCCCACTACAAGGAAGTCCGCCTTTTTCAGCGCGTCAACGGTTTTCTTTGAGTTGGGACCGATGGCAACGGCGTTCATCCCAAAGGCAAGCATGCCCTTGATGGTGCCGTTGTACATGTCGTCCCAGAGGAAGTTCCACGAATAGTTGCGGTCGACTTTTGGCAGATAATCGAACGCCCAGCCGTTTTGTTTGGTGGCCGCGTCGCCGTAGAAGGCTTTTAGCAAGCTGGCCGCGAATTTCGGCGTATTGCCATAGTAGTTGAACGAATCCCACGGGGCAGGTTTCGACGGTGTCGGCGTAATGCGTTTCATCCAGGCGTCGAAGGAAGTGTCCGCGGGCGTCGGAACTTTAAGGTAGCCGGGCAAAGAGTCGAAAAGCCCTGCCATGTCCGTGGCGCCCTGAATGTTCGAGTGCCCGCGCAGCGCGTTGACGCCACCGCCCGCGCGGCCCACGTTGCCAAGCAGCAGTTGCAAAATCGCCGCGGTGCGAATGATTTGCGTTCCAAAGGAGTGTTGCGTCCATCCGACGGCGTAAATGATCGTGCCCGCCTTCTTCATGTCGCCGTCTTTGCGAATCGAAGTATAGAGGTCAGCGGCTTTGAGGAATTGTTCCTTGGGAATTCCCGTGATGCGCTCGACCATCTCCGGCGTGTACCGCGAGTAATGCTTCTTCAGGAGTTGGAACACGCAATTGGGGTTCTGGAGCGAAAGGTCGAACTCGACTTTTTCCGGGAGCAGGGGAGGGGGCGGCGGGCTTCCGCTGGGCGGGTGCGCCGCAGCATTTCCTCCGGTTGTCCCCGCATAATTCCAGGTGGATTTGTCGTAGGTCTGCGTCTTGGCGTCAAAGCCGGAGAATACACCGTCCGTATCGGCTGGCAGCTTGAAATCGCCTTTAACGACAAAGGCCGCGTTGGTGTAATTGATCAGGTAGTCCTTCGCGATGCGGTTGTTCTCGATGGCATAGCGAACGACGCCTCCGAGGAAGGCGATGTCCGTGCCGGCGCGAATCTGGCAGAAGAGATCGGCGACCGCGGAGGTGCGCGTGAAGCGCGGGTCGACCGAGATTATTTTTGCGTTGCGCGTGCGTTTGGCTTCGATAGGCCACTTGAATCCGCAGGGATGATTTTCCGCCGGATTACCGCCCATGATGAGCATCATGTCGGTATTCTTCATGTCGACCCAGCCGTTGGTCATCGCGCCCCGTCCGAACGTTGGTCCCAAACTTGAGACCGTGGGGCCGTGTCAAACTCTGGCCTGGTTTTCCAGGTGCACGACCCCCAGGGCGCGCATGGATTTCACAACCAGATAATTGAACTCATTTGTGTCCGTGCAGCCGCCGATCCAGGCGACGGATTCGAGCCGGTTCACGGTGTGGCCCGCCGCATCCTTCTCGATGAAAGTCTCATCGCGGGTTTTTTTCACGCGCACGGCGATCTCAGTGATGGCATCGTCCCACGAAATCTCCTGCCAATCCGTTCCGCCGGGCCGGCGCACCAGCGGCTTCAGAAGCCTCCGGTCGTTCATGATCTCTTGTTGCAGCGAAGCTCCCTTGGGGCACAGCGTGCCGCGATTGGTCGGATGATCGGGGTCGCCCTCGACGTGCACCACTTGCGCGGTCACGTTTTTCGCGCGGTCTCCAATCGTGTAGATGATCGTGCCGCAACCCACCGCGCAGTACGGACACGTCGACCGTGTCTCGCTGGCCCGCGCAATCTTCAGCGTCCGGAGCTGCGCGTACGCCGGCTTCATGTCAAAGCCAAACACCGCGGCCGCAGCTCCACCAATAGTCGTTAACTTCAGGAAATCACGGCGGGTAGGATTCATGCAGGGCCCCTCGTCCGCAAGTCGTAAGGGCAAAAGGCCTCGCGGAAACTCCTTAATAAGACCTGCCAGCCTGTCTGTCAAGCAGTGATTTTGTGAACCCGCCGCCTTCTTTTCGGCGTCAATTGCTTGTATCCAGCCCCTTGGCGCCCGCATCAAAAACCAAATACCCCGGGTATTTTGCCGGGACCATCCCGAAACGTGCCCGGGCACGCTACAATGGTCTTGCTGAGTTTTCAGGGTTCGGCCTACTCCGTAACTTCTGGCTTCGCCCGTCCGTATGAAATTAAGAAACGTGTTTCTAATCGCAAGGAGCAGGGGCGCTGATGGCGACGACACTGAACACCCCAAAACCTGACCTCGGCTCATTGCGCATCCACGACGGCCAGCGAGCCAAATCCGGCTTGGGCAAGCGCGTCGTCTATGCCGCTATTCCTGTTGTCATTTTCGCGGCCATCGTTGTTGCCGCCTACGCTTTTCGAAACCAGAAGCCCGTGGTCGAGGTCGCTACGGCAGCGAAAGCAGATCCCGGCGGGCGGCAGACGTTGCTCAATGCCAGCGGGTACGTCACACCTCGGCGGCGCGCTACTATCGCGGCCAAAATTACGGGGCGCGTCACCGGCGTATTCTTCGACGAAGGCACACGCGTCAGCCAGGGTCAGCTCTTGGCCACGCTCGATGATTCCGACGTCAGGCGCGCCCTCGAATCCGCCAGGGCCGACCGAAATTCGGCCCAAGCTGCTATTGCCGACTTCGAAGTACAGCTTAGAAACGCGCAAATCGAGCTTCGCCGCGCCGAGCAGCTGCAAAAAGCCGGCGTACAAACGCAGGAAGCGCTCGACAACGCCACCACTGCCGTCGATAGCCTTAAAGCGAAAATCGCACTGGCCAAGCAGCAAGTCCTTGGCTCTGAAGCGCGTATCAACGAAGCGCAGCAGGCAGTCGACAATTGCACCATTCGTGCGCCGTTCGCCGGCGTCGTCGTTTCGAAGGATGCGCAGGTCGGCGAAATGGTCTCGCCCATTTCGGCCGGTGGCGGCTTCACTCGCACCGGCATCGCTACCATTGTCGACATGCATTCGAACGAATTCGAAGTCGATGTGAACGAATCCTATATCGCCCGCGTCGAACCCGGCCAGGACGTGAAAGCCATTCTCGATGCCTATCCCGACCGGGAGATTCCCGCAAAAGTTCGCACGGTTATTCCCACGGCTGACCGCCAGAAGGCCACGGTCAAAGTTCGTATCTCCATTCCGAATCTCTACAAATATAATTTTATTCTCCCCGACATGGGCGTGAAAGTGAGTTTCGAAGGACCCCAGCAGGCCGCTCCGGTCAAAGGCCCGGTCGCGTTGTCGTACATTCCGAAAGCTGCCGTGCGAACCGAAGGCGGCTCTTCCGTCGTCTTTCTCGTTCACGACGGAAAAGTGGAACGCCGCGCCGTCAGCTTGGGCATCGACCGTGGCAGCGATGTGGCTATCATGGCTGGTGTTTCGCCCGGCGATTCGTTGGTCGTCAAGGGCCCCGAGAATTTGCACGATGGAGACAAAGTCGAAATCCGGCAGTAGGAGCTGAGAATGATCCGTGTGGATGGCCGTGGTGATTCGAAGAGCCTCATCAAAGTTCGCGGTATCAACAAGACCTACAGCCGCGGCGGCGAGCAGATCCAGGTCCTCCAGGGCCTGAATCTTGACGTCGACAAAGGCGACTTTGTCGCTTTCATGGGCCCCAGCGGTTCCGGCAAGACCACACTGCTCAATCTTCTGGGCGGTCTCGACGTGCCTTCCGCCGGAAGCATCACCGTCGACGGCGACGAAATCACGCACATGTCCGCGAGCAAGCTCACGCAATGGCGCGCGCGCCACGTGGGCTTCATCTTTCAGATGTATAACCTCATTCCCGTTCTTACCGCCTTTCAGAACGTCGAGCTTCCGCTGCTCTTGACCAAGCTTTCGAAAGCGGAACGCCGCAAGCACGTGGAAACCGCTCTCGCCGTCGTCGGCCTTGCCGACCGCATGAACCATTACCCGCGCCAGCTCTCCGGCGGTCAGGAACAGCGGGTGACCATCGCTCGCGCCATCGTCTCCGATCCCACCTTCCTCCTGTGCGACGAGCCCACGGGCGACCTCGACCGCAAGAGCGCCGACGAAATCATGGCCCTCATTGACGAGCTTGTTGGCAAGTACAACAAGACCATCTTGATGGTCACTCATGACTCGGTCGTCGCCGCCCGTGCGCACACCACTCTCCATCTTGAGAAAGGCGTCCTTATCGAAGGTGGGAAGTCGCCGCATGCCGTTCTGGCCGGAGGTGCCGCATGAAATTCAGCCACTTGATCTTTGCTAATCTCTCTCGCAAGAAAATGCGCCTGGTTCTCACCATCGGCTCCTTTGCCGTGGCGCTGTTTCTATTTACGTTTCTGGCCGTCGTTAAGAGCGCCTTCAGCCGCGGCACGGAACTTGCCGGCGCTGATCGTCTGGTGGTCAAAAACCGCGTCGGCCTCATTCAAGTTCTTCCACTCTCCTATGACGACAAGATCCGTGCCATTCCCGGCGTAAAGGTGGTTACGCATAACCACTGGTTTGGCGGCGTCTATCAGGATGAGAAGAATTTCTTCCCGCAATTTGTCATTGACGTCGAAAATCATCGCCAGGTTATGAGTGAGTTCAAAGTTCCAGACGACCAATGGAATATCTTTGTAAAGGACCAGCAGGGTGCTGTGGCCGGTGCAAGTCTCGCCAAACGCTTCGGGTGGAAGATCGGCGATCGTATCCCGCTGAAAAACGCCCTCTACGGAGCCACCAAGACCTGGGAATTCAACCTCGACGGCATCTACCACAACGAAAAAACCGGCGGCGACGAGAACCAGTTCTGGCTGCAGTGGAAGGATTTTGACGAAAACGTTCCAGCTGTGCTCAAGAGCACAGCGGGATGGTATGTCCTCAAGCTGAACTCTCCGGACGACGCGGTGGCGGTTGCCAAAGCCATCGATACGCTATTTGCCAATTCTTCTAATGAAACGAAGACCGAAACAGAATCCGCCTTTCAGGCCAGCTTCGCGAAGCAACTGGGGAATATTCAATTCCTGATCCTCACCATCGGCAGTGTTGTCTTCTTTACTCTGCTTCTGGTCACCGGCAATACCATGGCTATCTCCGTCCGCGAACGAACCAGCGAACTCGCGGTTCTCAAGGCCATCGGCTTCTCCGATCGCGCCGTTCTCTTTTTCGTCCTTGCGGAATCTCTTGTCATCGCAGTGATTGGCGGATTGCTGGGCTTGGGTCTGGCCATTCTTGCGATTCCCGTGGTGGGCTCGGCGCTCAGCGGCTTGCTGCCCTCGCTGGTCTTGTCCCCCTCGCTCTTATCGACCGGGCTGGCCTTTGCTTTGCTGGTTGGTGCCGTCAGCGGGCTTTTGCCGGGCTTGGGCGCCATGCGTCTTCGCGTGGTCAACGCCCTGAGGAGAGTCTGAGGTGGCGATTCCCATCGTTTATAACCTGCGCAGCGTTCGCGCCCGTTGGACCTCCGCCATCGTCGCCGTCCTTGGCATTGCCGGCACCGTCGGTGTTTTTGTAGCCATGCTTTCGCTCGCTCACGGCTTCAAGGCGACTCTTGTCTCGTCGGGTTCGGAGGACAACGCCATCATCGTACGCGCCGGTGCAACGTCCGAATTGACCAGCGGCGTTGCGCTTGATTCCGTCAAAATTATCCAGGACGCTCCGGGAATCGCTCGCGGGTCGGAAGGCCCGCTGGTCACCCCCGAAGTCATCATCGTCGCCCCCATTCCCCTCATCAGCACCGGCACGGACGCCAACGTTCAGGTTCGCGGCGTTTCCAAAAACGTGCTGGAAATCCGCCGCCAGATCAGAATGATTGAGGGCCGCATGTTCACGCCCGGTCTTGCCGAAATCGTCGTCGGCAAGAACGCAAACAAGAGCTATTCCGGATTGACGGTTGGCAACACCATCAGTCTCGGCAGCGTGCGCTGGAACATCGTCGGGATCTTTGACGCGGGCGGCAGCTCTTTTGATTCCGAGATCTGGGCGGATGCCCACCTGCTCGGCCCCGCTTACAATCGCGGCGAAAACAATTTTCAGTCCGTCACCGTTCGGCTCACCTCGCCCGATTCGCTCAAGCAAGCCCAGGACGCTCTTACCGCTGACCCGCGCTTGAACGTGGACGTCACTCGCGAAATTGACTACTACTCCAAGCAGTCCAACCGCCTCACGCTCCTGATCACCAGACTTGGCGGTCTCGTCGCTGTGATCATGGCTATCGGCGCTGTATTTGGCGCGCTCAACACCATGTACTCCGCCGTCGCTGAACGCGGCCGCGAAATCGCCACCATGCGCGCTCTTGGTTTCGGTGGCCCGGCCGTGGTTTTCTCCTTTGTCCTTGAAGCGTTGCTGATCTCCTTTGTCGGCGGCGTCCTCGGTTGCCTTGCTGTTCTTCGTCTCAATGGCTATACCGTTGGCGCCATGAACCTGCAAACCTTTTCACACGTAAACTTCGCATTCACAATTACTGCCGAACTCCTCATCCAGGGGATCGTCTTCGCTCTCTTGATGGGCGTCCTCGGCGGCCTGTTCCCAGCCATCCGCGCCGCCAGCCTCCCGATCTCTCACGCACTTCGCGAACTCTAAGCCGAGCGAGCCCGGCCACCCGTTTTTCTTCCGAGCAGATGGACTCCGTCTCGGTGTCCGACGTCGTCACGCTTCGTCCCGCCAAATGCCGGTTGCGAAACAGGCTGCCTCTTCTCGAATCTTTATCTAAATTCACGACAATTTTTTGCAATCACCCGCTATAGAACCCCTCCTGCCGCGTCTAAAGCTACAACTTTGCGGGGAGGTGTCATGAACTCTCTCTGGAATGATCTGGCCTTCGCCGTTCGAATCCTTCTCAAGTCGCGCCGCTTTACCGCCGCCGTCGTGCTAACTCTCGCCGTTGGCATCGCCTCCAACACCATTATTTTCAGCATCGCCCGGAGCATCTTCCTGCGAGGAGTCTCCTACCCCGATTCGAAACGCCTGGTCTACGTTTCGCAAGCGTATCCCGGTTTTCCCGAAGGCGGGGGCCAGTTCGCCTATCCCATTTATCGCGACATCCTCCAGCAAAACAAATCTTTCGATTCCGTCGCCGCCTATCAAGTCAGCGGCCCGCTCGCCGTCACCGACGGCGGCCAAGCCGTTCGAATCGCCGTCACCTACTGCACGCCGAACTATTTCTCGCTGCTCGGCGTCCGCACCGCCCTCGGCCGCGTTTTTCAAGACAGCGAAGATCGCGTCGGCAGCGGCGATCCTGTCGTGGTTCTCAGCTACGCGTTCTGGCAGCGCCAGTTTTCCGCCGCGCCGGACATTGTCGGCCGCACCATCCACCTGAATGAGCGCCCATTCACGGTCATCGGCATCACCGCCGAATCTTTTCGCGATTCTTTGTACGAGCAGGAATTCGGCGAGGAAGGCAACGCCTGGATGCCCCTCGGCCTGGCCTACACCATGACCGGATTTTCCGGCCCGAGCGATCGCGTCGGCACAAATCTTTGGGGCATCGCTCAGTTGAAGCCCGGCGTCACCGTCGCGGAAGCGCACGCCGATCTCGAATCTCTCGCAAAGCGATTCGAGCAGATGTATCCCGATTCCTTCCGTGGCTACGGTCTCGTGGCCCGTTCAATGCAGGATCAGCTGCTGGGCATGTTCTACGCGCCCACGTGGATCCTTACCGCCGCCTCTGCATTCCTTCTTCTCATCGGCTGCGCCAACGTCGGCAATTTGCTTCTAGCGCGTCTTCTATCGCGCCAGCGTGAACTCGCGGTCCGCGCAACACTCGGGGCCTCCCCCATGCGCCTCGCCCGCCATCTCCTGCTCGAGAATCTCTTGCTCCTGCTTCTTGCGGGAACTCTCGGACTTATGCTTGCCACCTGGGGCATGAGTGCCCTGCGCGTATGGGCCACTTTACACCTGCCTTCCCCCGTTCATCTCGAGAACGGCCGCTCCGCGCTTCTTGCCTCGCTTGTGATTTCGCTTCTCACCGGGCTGCTCTTCGGTGTTGGCCCCGCGTTGCTTGGCTCTCGCGTGGATCTGCGCGACGCCTTGAGTCAGAGCGGCAGGCAGGGCCACAGCATGGGGCGCCGCCGAAGCCAAAAGATTCTTGTCGCCGCCGAAGTCGCGCTGGCTCTCGTTCTTCTGGCCGCCGCTGGACTCTTGGTCGAGAGCTTTCGAAAGCTGGCTTCCACCAACCTCGGCTTCAAGACCGAAAACCTGCTGACCCTGCGCCTTGATTTGCGCTCCGCCCGCTACGCCGAGCCCGCCGCACGCGCGCGCTTCGGCAAGCTCCTGGCTGAAACCCTCCAAGCCCTCCCCGGCGTGGAATCCGCGACTCTTTGGGGGCCCAGCATGCTGGGTCGAGCCACTTGGGTTTATATCGCCTACCCCGAGGGGCGCTCTCCGGAGGAGCCTGACGCGCGCCTTATGATGGGACGACATAGCGTGAATCCGGGCGCGCTCGAAAACTTGGGAATTCCGCTGCTTAAGGGGCGTGAGTTTTCCTGGCAGGATTCCCTCGAAACTCCGTTCGTCGCGGTCATCAGTGAAAGTGTGGCCAAAAAACTCTGGCCCGGCCAGGATCCCATCGGCAAACGCATGCGCAGCGCCGAAGGAAATTTTCCCTGGATTAGCGTTGTTGGCGTGGCCCGCGACGCCCAACACGGCCAGAGAATGGATCTCGACGATGCGGCCGCCGGCATCACGCCACACGGTCTCAAGCCTCAATACGACGCCTACTTTCCCTACATGCAGCGCCCCAATCCTGGTCTTACGCTTGCCGTCCGAACGCACGCTAATTTGCAATCGATGTCCCAGGCCATTCGAAGCGCCGTTCTCTCTCTCGATCCCACTCTGCCGGTTTACGATCTCGCCCTGCTCGACACGCGCCTCGCCCAGCAAGTAGCCCCCGTTCGAACCATGGCCCTCTTATCTGCCGCCTACGCGCTCCTGGCCCTGTTCCTCGCAGGCTTCGGTTTGTTTGCCGTTCTTGCCCATGACGTCAGCCAGCGCACTCAGGAAATCGGCATTCGCATGGCACTGGGCGCTCTTCCGCGCACCGTTTTGCTGCTCGTCCTTCGCGAAGGTGTTCTGCTGACTCTGGCCGGACTCGCCGCTGGCATCGCTGGTGCCGTCCTCATCACCCGCGCCATGCAAGCTCTGTTGTTCGGCGTCAGTCCCACCGAACCAGCGGTTTTTGGGGGGATCGCGGCCTTATTGTTATTGGTTGCGATTCTGGCGTGTTGGGTTCCGGCGCGCCGCGCTATGCGCCTCGATCCTCTCGAGGCCCTGCGCCGCGATTGAATCGCTCAATCGGCGAGTTTCAGTTTTTCCAGGTACAGATTGAACGCCGCCTTTACTTTCGCGGCGTCCGGCGCTTTGCCTTTGGCTTCCATCAGCGGCGTGATGAATTGGTCCATCGCTTTGTCGATCTCATCGAATAACTTGCGATTCGTCTTCGCCAGCGCCGTATCTCCTCCGTACTCTTCCGCTTTATCCCAGATTCTTTCCAGCACCCGGCTCAATTCCGCCGCCGCGGCCATGTCGCCCCTTTGGAAGTCGCCATAGATGTGCTGTGCCAGCGCCCGGTAAGCGCCCATCTTGGTGTTATCCACACCGTTCATCTGCGCAACTTTTTTCTCTTGCGCCGGGTTGAATCCCAGGGCCGCAATGCCCACAAAAAGGCCGACAAGCAGTACTGACAGTGGTCTGACCATGTTCTTGAAAGAGAATGTCATTGCTCCCGCTTTCTCTGAAGGGTGCTGCTTTCTTCAACGATCGAATAGATTTGGAATCATTTCTTGAACTATTTTTGCATGATTCAAAACGGGCCAGGCGGCTCCGGCTGAGCAGGATGTAAATAAAGAGGCACCTGTCCTTCCGAACCTTACTTGACGATGCGGGTGCATCGACCCTAGCCTAGCTAAGGGGCATCTGGGGCTCGCATGGACTTTTCAGGAAAAACGCCGGGCGAAACACGCCGCTGCTCATATTGTGGCAAGGCCATGGCCGCGCACCTGATGCAGTGCCCGTTTTGCCGTGAAGCCGTTCCACAAGTGCGCTTGACCCGCCGCACCGGGTCCGACGGACGCGCGCAGATTCGGCGCGGTCTGCTGTTTATGCTTCTCGCCGCGTTCGTTTATTATTTTGCCGGCGGATACGGCCAGCCCCTTCGCATTCCTGTGGAGATCGTCCCGGCGGTAACCAACTACCTTCTGCCTTTGCTTTTCCTAAGCGGCCTGGGCCTCAGCATTTACGGCCTCTTCCTACGCGCCAAATCCTGATCACTTCTTTTCCTCGTGCCATTCTCTTGCGCTTTACTGCACCCCTGTACGTATGGACAGTGTGACCGATTGGGGGAGTACCGACGCGTGAGTTCTATTCCCGAGGCAAACCCTGTGGCCTACTGCTCTTGGGGAGAACTTCGGAAGCCTTCATCGGAAACGCGAATCGCTCCCAAAAGGAATAATCATGAAAAAATATTCGTTGGTCGTCTTGGTTGCGTTTTTCGTCGCGTCCTTTTGCTTCACCTTAGGAACAGGGAACGCGGTGGCGCAAGGCCCTGCGGGAGCAGGGGCATCAGCCGCGGCAAAGGATACCTCTTCGTCGACAGGTGGTCATTCACTTAATCCCATCAAGTGGATCAAGAAAGATTCCAAGCCTTCTGCCGATTCCAGAAACGACACGGAAAAGAAACTGACTCCCAAGCTGCAGGCGCAGGGACTCCTGGCGGAAAATCAAACTGCCACCGACGCATGCGCTCCATTTATCGCACTGGATGAGTGCTTGGCCTCGCTGCATGCCAGCCACAATCTCGGCATCGACTTCAATTGCGTGCGCGCGGATGTCACCGGCGTGCACACCAACGTCGATCTTTCCGGCTGCAAAGGCTCTGTGGGCGATAAGGCTCAGAACCTCACCAAGTCTCTCCACATGCTTAAGCCCGACGCTGACGCCAAGGGCCAGGCAAAGAACGCCGAAAAGCAGGCAAAGGACGACTTGAAGGACCTCGGCTCGTAACTCCGAACTTCGCTGGCGAGTTCATAAGAATCGACTCAGGGCGGGGCAGTAGTGACAGCCCCGCCCTTTTCTCTTTTGCCGGCGGAGAAATGCCAGAATCGCATCTCAACCTTACATTTTCTTGGTACACTGCATCCATCCGATCTTTCATCGCGCTGGCCCGGCGGAATCCTTTCGCCATTTCTACCCGGAGGCCAAGGAGCTGAGAATGAGCAGTGCCGTAACAACCCAAGTGCCCGATCTGCTGAACTATGTGGACGGCGCCTGGCCGCGTTCAGCGGCCGCAGAATACGCAGACGTCTCTAACCCTGCTACTGCCGAACTGCTTGCGCGCACGCCCCTCTCCACTTCCGCGGACGTGGATGCCGCCGTTCAGGCGGCGGCCGCCGCCTTTCCCGCCTGGCGCCGAACTCCTCCCGGCGAGCGTGTCCAATATCTCTTCAAGCTGAAGAATCTGCTCGAAGAAAACATCGATGAGCTCGCCCGCTTGATCACTCTCGAAAATGGAAAGACCTTTGCCGAAGCGAAGGCCGAACTGCGCCGCGGCATCGAAAATGTCGAAGTTGCTTGCGGCATCCCCATGATGATGCAGGGCCACAACCTCGAGGACGTCACCGCCGGCGTGGATGAAATGCAAATTCGTCAGCCGCTGGGAGTCGTCGCGGCCATCACCCCCTTCAATTTTCCAGCGATGATCGTTTTCTGGTTTCTTCCTTATGCCATTGCTTGCGGAAACACCTTTATCTTGAAGCCCTCAGAGCGCGTCCCGCTCACCATGCGCCGCGCGTTTGAGCTCCTTGAGAAAACCGGGCTGCCCAAGGGTGTCGTGAATCTCGTAAACGGCGGCCGCGCCGTCGTCGATGCCCTGTGTGACCATCCGCAAGTGCGCGCGATCAGTTTCGTCGGCTCTACACCCGTCGCCAAGCACGTTTACATGCGTTCCGCCGCCGCCGGCAAGCGCATGCAGTGCCAGGGCGGTGCGAAGAATCACGTCATCGTTTTGCCCGATGCCGACATGGAACTCGCCACACAAATCATTAGCGACAGCGCGTTTGGCTGCGCCGGCCAGCGCTGCCTCGCGGTTTCGGTTGCGGTGACTATTGGCGAAGCCCAGAAAATTTTTCGCGACTCCATCGCCCAAGCCGCTTCCACAATTCGCGTCGGCAACGGTCTCGACACCGGCGTTCAGATGGGCCCGGTCATCTCTCAGCAGAGCAAGCAGCGCATTGAGTCGCTCATCTCCGCGGGCGTTGGCGAAGGCGCAAAAGCCATTCTCGACGGCCGCAACACCAGAATCTCCGGCTACGAGTCCGGCAATTTTCTCACGCCGACCGTTCTCGATGGCCTGCCTTCAGCCAGCCAGCTTGCCAACACGGAAATCTTCGGACCTGTCCTCAGCCTGGTGCACGCCGATTCCATCGACGAAGCCATGGAATTTCTCCGCCGCAGCCCCTACGGAAATCAGGCGTCGCTCTTCACCACCAGCGGCTCGGCTGCTCGAAAATTCCGCTATGAAGCGCCCGCCGGAAACATCGGCATCAACATCGGCGTTGCCGCTCCCATGGCTTATTTCCCCTTCAGCGGTTGGAAAGAGAGTTTCTTTGGAATTCTTCACGGCCAGGGCCGCGACGCCGTCGAGTTTTTCACCGAATCAAAAATCGTAGTCGAGCGCTGGTCGCGCCAGGAAACCCGCAAGTTCTGATAACATGCGAATTGCTTCCATCGGGCAGAAGAGAAAATATGATTGCAAAAAACTCCCGGGCTCTTGTGTTCGTGCTCTTTTTCCTTCTTCTCTTGGCGGGGCAGGTTCTCTCTGCGCAGCAGCAGCCCGCCGACGCCGCCTACACCAGGCTTGACGACATCATCAAAGAAACTCAATTGAGCATCGGTGGCAAGGACACGACGGGATTTGTGTGGTGGCTCCCCACGGAATTCTGGGAGCAGTCCGCGATTCAGGAAGGAAGCACTCCCGAGCAGGCAAAAGCAAACTTTGCGCCGATGCGTGAATACACCATGATTATCGTGGCGGTCGGGAAAATCGGAATAGGCAATATCAACTGGCGCTCCGAAAGCGAGATTCGGGCGAACACGACCTTGCAGGACGCCGACGGTGAGTCATATCCACCATTGAAGGAGATTTCCCCGGATGCCCGGGGGATTGCTTCGATCGTCAAGCCGATACTGGCCAATATCCTGGGGCCCACGGGACAGAATCTGCAGATTCTGTTTTTCCCGGCAAAGACAGCAAAAGGAAAACCCATCGCCGACCCCACTCGAAGTGGGAGCTTCTCCGTAGTCCTTGCAAATCTAACCACAAAGAAAGAATCGGAGTTCGCATGGCGGCTGCCGCTGAGCAGCCTCAGCCCTCCAAAATTCTGCCCGGTGGGGAAAGAACGCGTGGAGGCCAATTGGAAATTTTGCCCCTGGCATGGCAACAAGCTCGATCAAGCGCCGGCGGCTCTGGAACCGAAAAAGAAAGAAGACAAGCCGTCCCCGGCCTCTACCCCATGAATCCAGCCGCCAGCAAGCCTTTGCGCCTGGATATGCACGAACAGATCGAGTGCGCGCAGACACTCGCCTCGCGCTTTTATACCGACCCCGCTATTCTCGAAATCGAGAAGGCGCGCATTTTCCGCCGCACCTGGCAACTTGTCGGCACCCTCAGCCAGCCGTGCGGGGAATTAAATGGCATCCAGCGGACAATTTCCGATCCCGAAAGTTTCTTCACTGCGGATCTGGCCGGCGAACCGATCATCGTGGTTCGCGACAAAGACGGCGCGCTGCGCGCGTTCAGCAACGTTTGCAGACATCGCGCCGGACCAATCGCGCTCGGCAGCGGCTGCAAGAATGTCTTGCGCTGCCAGTATCATGGCTGGACCTACACGCTCGATGGCCGTTTGATCGGAACGCCGGACGTTGAGGGCGTGGAATTCTTCGACCGCGGCGCCATGGGCATGGTGCCGCTCCGCTGCGAAACCTGGGGACAATTCATTTTCGTCAATTTCGACCTCCAGGCCGAACCGCTTGCCACGTACCTCGGGCGAATTCCCCAGCAGGCACAGGGCTTTCAATTCGAAGGATTGCAATTCGCCGAACGCCGCGAATATGTCATCGATTGCAACTGGAAGGTCTACGTCGACAACTATCTCGAGGGCTACCACATCCCCATCGCTCATCCCGGCTTGATGCGCGAAATCGATTACGCGCAATACCACACCGATATTTTCCGCTATTACTCCCAGCAATTCGCTCCCATCCGCGCCATGAAATCCGAAGACGCCGGCCAACGCATGTATGCGCCCGGCACGGGACTCCAGGAGGCGCTTTATTTCTGGGTTTTTCCGAACCTGATGCTCAACATCTATCCCGACAACATTCAGACAAATCTGATCGTGCCGATTTCTCACGAAAAAACATTGACTCTGTTCGAATGGTTCTTTCACGAAGTGGACTCGGAGAAGAACAAGGAACGCATCAAGCGCGCGGTGGCGTTCAGCGACGAAGTGCAGCAGGAAGATATCGGCCTGTGCGTAAATGTGCAGCGCGGTTTGCGCTCTTCGACCTACGACCGCGGGCGCTACTCGGTGAAGCGCGAAAATGGCGTCCATCATTTTCACATGCTGCTCCATGAATTCCTTGGACAGACGTAATTCTTAAAGACACAGTCGTGATCATTCTTATGATGGGCCCCGCGGGATCCGGAAAGACTACTGTCGGCGAGCTGCTAGCGTCGCAGCTTGGCTGGGAATTCGCTGACGGCGACAGCTTTCATTCCGCGGCTAACATCGAAAAGATGTCGCGCGGAATTCCGCTCGATGACAACGACCGCATTCCGTGGCTGAATTCCATTCGCGAAGCGATGAAAAAATGGGACGCGCAAGGCCGGAACGTCGTTTTGGCCTGCTCTGCGCTCAAGCGCGACTATCGTCTGCGGTTGCAGATCAATTCGAACGTGAAGCTGGTCTATTTGAAGGGAACCTACGAGATGCTTCGCGAGCGTTTGCATGCGCGGAAAGGCCACTACGCTGGCGAGCAACTCCTGGCCAGCCAATTCGCCGACCTTGAAGAACCCACTGATGCGGTCACTATCGATGTGGCGCACACGCCGGAAGAAATTGTGGCGGAAATTCGAAAGCAGCTGGGGTTGGCGTAGAATACGCGCGCACGTCCGAACGGGCTTCATGTGGATCTCGGCTTGCCTGAAAACCAGAACGACGCCATCGAAACTGCCGTCCTGTCCCGCCTGACCTGGCGGCTGCTTCCATTTCTCTTTCTTCTCTACATCGTCGCCTATCTCGACCGCATCAACGTGGGATTCGCCGCGCTGCAGATGCAGGAACAATTGAAATTCAGCGATCGCATGTACGGGCTCGGGGCCGGAATGTTTTTTGCGGGCTACTTCTTATTTCAAGTGCCCAGCAACCTGGCTTTGAATCGCGTCGGAGCGCGCCGCTGGATCGCCATGCTGATGATCATCTGGGGAGTGATTTCTTCCTCGATGGCGACAGTAGAGACTCCCCGTGGATTTTATGTCTTGCGGTTTCTTCTCGGCTCCGCTGAAGCAGGATTTTTTCCCGGAATGATTTTGTACCTGAAAAGCTGGTTCCCCGAGAACGCGCGCGCCCGCGCCGTCGCTCTTTTTATGACTGCAGGACCGCTTTCCGGAGTCCTGGGCGGTCCTCTTTCCGGAGCACTTCTCGGACTGCATCATCGGGGCGGGCTGACGGGTTGGCAGTGGCTCTTTCTGCTCGAAGGGCTGCCGGCGATTGTTCTTGGCGCAGTAGTTTATTTTCAGCTCGCAGATCAGCCGAGCAATGCGACGTGGCTGCGGGAAGAGCAGCGGGCGTGGCTGATTCGAACGCTTGAAAACGAGAAGACCGCATCTTCTGCGGTCGGTAGCTTTGATACGCTCGCTATTTTTTTCACGGAAGTTCTCCTGAACGCAAGGATCTGGTTGCTCGCATTTATCTATTTCGGACTAAACACCTGTTCGTACGGCATCAGCCTGTGGCTGCCAACTTTGATTCACTCGTGGTCAACTGCCGGCAGTTTTTTCATCGGAATGGTTTCGACGATTCCTTATCTCGCGGCCGCAGTGACGATGGTTCTGGTCGGGCAGCATTCAGACCGCACAGGCGAGCGCCGCTGGCACGTCGCGCTTTGTGCGTTTAGTGGAGCCACGGCACTCTTTGTTGCGGCTTACGCAGGGTCACTCGCCGTCTCCGTGGCGGCCATCAGCGTGGCGATGTTGTCGGTATCCTCGATGGTCGGGCCGTTCTGGGCGTTGCCGACAAAATTCCTGCAGGGAACGGCAGCGGCGGCGGGAATTGCGCTGATCAACTCAATTGGAAATCTGGGAGGTTTTTTTGGACCTGCGGTGATCGGCTCCGTTCGAACGTCGACCGGATCATTTCGCGGCGGTTTTCTCATCGCGGCCGCGACGCTGGCGCTGTGTGGATGCGTGGCCCCGCTCGTTCGAATCGCGAGAACAGCCGGTTCGAGCGCACCCGAGAAATAAGAAGCACATCTCGAATTGCCATCATTCGAACGCAGGCCTCCAGAGGAGGCCTGCCCGGTGCAGTTCGTGCCCGCGTCAGCTTTGCTTACGGTTTTGCCGGCGCTGGAGCAGGAGCCGGCGTCGCCGGCTTGTTGCCGTAGTCGAAATTTACCTTGGGAGCCTGGCGCGCGCCTTCTTCCGTCTTGAAGTAGGCATCGTTGCGCGTGAAGCCGCTCATGCTGGCTACAAGGCTGTTCGGAAAAAGCGAGATGAAAGTGTTGTAGTCCTGCACGACTTCGTTGTACCGGCGCCGCTCCACCGCGATGCGGTTTTCCGTCCCTGCCAGCTCATCCTGTAGGCGAAGAAAATTCTCGTTGGATTTCAGCTGGGGATAGTTTTCCACTACGACAAGCAGGCGCCCCAAGGCGGAATCCAACTGCCCATTGGCGGCAATTTTCTCAGATGGAGAATGAGCGTTCAGCAAAGCGGAACGCGCTTTGGCGATATCGCCGAAAACAATTTGCTCCTGCACAGCAATGCCTTTTACCGTCTCGACCAAATTGGGGATCAAATCCGCGCGGCGCTGGAGGACGACATCCACCTGCGCCCATGCGGCATTTACGGCTTCCCGTTTTATGGCCATCTGATTCCTGCGGCCGATAAATGAACTTCCGAGGATCAAAGCGATAACAACCAGAACCACCAAGACCACTAGACCTTTTTTCATAGTTACCTCGACTCCGTCAGATTCACGAATGAGCATTCTTTACGCGCTGCCATTCCCGTTTGGGGAGATGCTTGTCCAGCACGTTCGAAATCAGTTCCAATGCTTTTAAATACGCGCCATACACCGGAACAATTTCACCATGAAATTCTCCGGTTTCTCGCAGTTTCAACAGCGCGGGGAACGCCGCCGCATTCGAACCGGTAAGGGACGCCGCGCGTGCAATGATATCGTGCGGCGCCGCCGGGGGCTCTTCTCCAAAAGCAATGATGGTATGGCGCAACAGTGTGAGAACGCCGGAAAAGGACTTACGCAAGACGGGTGCAAGTTCTTTGGCATTCCCTGGTGCGCGAAGATAGTGCTGGCGCAGTTTCAAGACCATCGTGCGTAGGTCGTGTTCAATCTGCACGCGATGAAGATTCATGGGGACGTCAATATTGGCCACGAGGTCTTTTCCATAGAGAACGCGCCGGCCTTGCTTCATATCAAGGATTTCAATGGCAAAAACGTCGGCTGCTTGATGCAACTCATCCCTGGTGAAAAAAAGAGGCGCGGGTTCCTTTTGGTCCACACACCACCACTTCACCACACCCGCCAGCCGTCCCAATTCTTCCACGTTGAGAGAACGAAGGATGCAGGCAACATTGAGATCGGAAAGGCCCGGGCGGGAATCACCGCGTGCTGCGGAGCCGAACAAAATGACGCATTCGAGATTCGCAGCCGCGAATTCTTTCAGCCGGTTCACCAGTTCCGTCAGTTTTGCGTCCGTAGAAAACATGGCCGTTTCGTTCCTTTCGTTCCGCGCTACCAGCTACCTGAGGCGCCTCCGCCTCCGCTACTGCCACCGCCAAATCCGCCGAAACCACCCCCGCCACCACCGAAGCCACCACCACCCCAACCCCCGCCTCCACTTCCCGACCGTCCGCCCGAGCCGCTCGAAAGCATTCCGAGGAGAAACCAGAGCAAGCCGCTGCCGCCCGATCCTGCCCCACGACCGCCAGAGAGACCGCCAATTACGCGAAAGAAAATGATCAGACCTAGAATGACAAAGAATCCGAGGAATCTGAAGTTCCCTCCGTCGTCTCGAATCGGAGCTGCAGGCGATTGGCCACTGAGTGTGACTCCAGCATCATCGGCAATGAACTTTGCCAGCTGCCAGGCGCCAACCTCCGTTGCTTTGCTGTAATCGTTCTGTCGGAGGTAGGGCACCATGGCACGGCCGGCATCACCAGCTCGCGCATCGTTTATCACGGGCTCGAGGCCGTAGCCGACTTCGATGCGGTACTTGCGATCGTGCGGAGCAACCAATAACAACACTCCGCGACTATCCTTCTTTTTTCCCACTCCCAGCTGCTTGAAGAGATCCACGGCGTAGGTTTCTACGCTCTCGCCATCGAGGGAGCCGACCGTGACAATGGCCATTTGCGCGCCGGTTTTCTGCTCCAATTCGGTGCCGAGCGATTCGAGACGCGCCTTCGCATCCTGGGAGAGGATGCCAGCCAGATCGGTGACGTATCCGCTGGGCTGGATTTTCTTAATGTCTTCCGCGGAAACAAGGCATGCTCCGAAGAGAAGCAAGAAGGGAAGCAGGGCCATTCGAAAGAGGCGGATGGGTATCATTCGGCGCGGGGATTGAACCACTGAACGACTATAGGGCTGAGCCCAACCAACTGTAAAGCGGCAACGCAGCTCGCTCAGTGCCGTCGAGGGGATGGAAACTGGGTGCCAGCAGACCATGCATGGGTCGGTAGTGAGCCGACTTTGCATGGCAAAGTACTTGACAGTCCAGAAGAACCGGCCTATTCTGAAACCAGCTGCGACGCGCAATCGTGGGAGGACTCTCCGATGGATTCAGCTAACCCGACACAATCCACAGGTTTTGGCGGATCACCATCCAGCCCCTTGCGAGAGAGTTTTACGGATGCGATGCGATACTGGGAACCGCGCCGGCTGGTCTACAATTTTGTCCTCATCGCAGTCACTTTTGGGTGGATCGCGGGGACTTGGCCTCATTTTCGCCCGGCGTTGACGCTCTCTTCGCTCCCTCCGATGGCTGTACTGGCGTTGCTCGCCAACGTTTGTTACTGCGCGGCCTACCTCGTGGACATTCCCATCCAGCGCTCCTCAGTTGGCGACGTCTGGAAACGGCGGCGCTGGGGGCTGTGGTTGTTGGGAACACTCTTTGCCGGTGTTCTTGCAAGTTACTGGATCGTCGACGAAATCTATCCGGATTTCCACTAAACAGAGGCTGTCCACTCCTTGATAGTTCAATTCTTGGGAATCTCGGGCCAAAATGACCGACAAATGCCGGCCGGCGTGTTTTCTTATTTCGCAATTCAGCGTATCCTTAAGTGAACGGAATTTTCTCCCCGCATTCTCCCGGATAGACAGCGTCGCGTTCCTCGGGAGACCTCGTGCGGCCAAAAGGTCTTATAGATGATCGAAACGAAAACAGCGCGACCCGTTTGGCATCCCGCCGGCAAAGTGGGCGGCGGCGAGCAGCCTTTCAAGTACCCGCTCGAACATCCGTTCGTCGAACCGGACTGGCGGCGGTTGCCCGGCTATAAGGACGTGACGGCGGCCGAATGGGAAACGGCGCTCTGGCAGCGCCGCCATACGGTAAAGAGTCTAAAAGAACTTCAGGCCGTTTTCGGGCCGCTACTGCCGCAGAATCTGCTCGAGAGCATGGAGCGGGACATCAAAGAACGCGCTACGATGTCCATCTTGGTGCCGCCGCAAATGCTCAACACCATGGATGAAAAAGATTTGTGGAACGATCCGGTCCGCCGTTACATGCTGCCGGCATTCGACGATCGTAATCCGGAATGGCCGAGCCATCCGAAATCCAGCCGCGACAGTTTGCATGAATCAGACATGTGGGCAGTCGAGGGACTGACGCATCGCTATCCGACAAAAGTTCTCGCCGAAATGCTTTCCACGTGCCCGCAGTACTGCGGCCATTGCACGCGCATGGATTTGGTGGGCAATGATGTGCCGCAAGTGGTCAAGCTGCGCTTCCAGATTCCGCAGAAGGACCGTTACGAGCAGATGCTCGACTATTTGCGTAAAACGCCAGCGGTGCGCGACGTGGTCGTTTCCGGCGGCGATTTAGCGAATGTGCCGATCGCGCAACTGGAATCATTTGTCTCCGCAATCATGGACATTCCGAATATCAAGGACATCCGGCTAGCCACCAAGGGCCTGCTGGGAATTCCGCAACATTTCTTGCAGGACGAAGTGCTGCATGGGCTGGAGCGCTTAGCGAAAAAATCACGCGAGCGGGGCATCGACCTGGCTTTGCACACGCATGTCAACAACGCGCGGCAAGTAACCCCGCTGGTGGCCAAGGCGGTTCGCAAACTGCTCGATATGGGCTTTCGCGACGTCCGAAACCAGGGCGTGCTTCTGCGCGGAGTGAACACCACGCCGAAACAGCTTCTCGATCTGTGCTTCACGCTGCTCGATCACGCGAAAATCATGCCGTACTATTTTTACCAGTGCGACATGATCCCTAACGCCGAACACTGGCGGCTGGCCATCCACGAAGCGCAGAAGCTGCAACTCGACATCATGGGTTATCTCCCTGGTTTTGCGACGCCGCGCATTGTCTGCGATGTCCCGTTTGTCGGCAAGCGCTGGGTGCAGCAACTGAAAGAATACGACCGCGAAAAGGGCATCTCCTATTGGACGAAGAATTACAAAACCGGCATCGAAGCCAATGATCCGGATGCTCTTACGCGCTTATACGAATACTACGATCCCGTTTACACTTTGCCGGCTTCTGGCCAGGAGTGGTGGCGCCAACACGCTGCCGCATAAACTGAGGTTCAAGTTGAAGCCGCGCCAAGGCACGGCGAATGCGTCTATCCCCCTTAACCCGAGCTGAATGAATGGCCTTCCTTGAACAAATTGGGAAGCCCCGTGAGCAGTTGTTGTCGCCAATTACGGAAATAGAATAGAATCTCGTCAGAACAATTCTTCTATTAGTCAGAGGAGAACTTCACCCTAATAGAAACGTACCAACAGCCCGTCTCGCCCGCGATCGCCACTCGTTCTGCCCTAAGCGAGCCATCTCGGTGATGAGATCCGAGGAAGAATCATGAGCCCGAAGCCGGCGGCAAAACGCAAACTAGGGAAGAGAATGGAAGCGCTAAGAATGCCGTTTTCCGAACAGGGGAGCGACCTTACCATCGTCGCGATTGGAGCTTCCGCCGGCGGCGTGGAGGCTCTTAGCGAGCTGATGAGCTACCTTGCTATCGAGACAGGGATGGCATTTGTAGTGATTCAACATCTGGACCCCCATCATCCCAGCATGCTCACAGAGTTGCTGTCCCGGAAGACGGCGATGAGCGTTACGGAAGTCTCGGACGGGCTAGAGGTAAAGCCGAATCACGTCTACGTGATCCCGCCGAATGCGACTATCTCGATTTCCGGCCAATCATTGCATCTCGGCCCGCGCGAAGAATCGCACGGATTGCACATGCCTGTGGATCACTTTTTGAGAGTGCTCGCAGAGGAAAAGGGTAATCGCGCCATTGGAGTGGTCTTGTCCGGCTCCGGCTCGGATGGAACATTGGGGTTGGCGGAGATTCAGGCGCACGGCGGCGTCACGTTTGCGCAGGACGGAGCGTCGGCCAAGTATGATGCTATGCCCAGAAGCGCAATGGCCGCGGGTTGCGTGGACTACGTGCTCCCACCCAAGGGCATCGCCAAGGAGCTTGCGCGCATTGCGCGGCACCCGTACGTCGGGCGCAGTCCTGCGCTGGATGCGGCGCAACCTGCCTCCGTGCCAGACTCCGAGCTGGCCACCATTTTCCAGATTTTGCGCAGGCACGCAGGGATGGATTTCACCCCATACCGGCAGACGACCATTCTGCGGCGGATTCAGCGGCGCATGGTGGTTCACAGGATTGAAAAGATCAAGGAGTACATCAAGCATGTGCAGAAGAATCCCGCGGAGATCAAGGCGCTGTATCAGGATATGCTGATCAGCGTCACCAACTTCTTCCGCAATCCGCGGGTATTCGACGCGCTGAAAGCAACGGTATTTCCCGCCATTCTAAAGAGCTTGCCAAGGGAGCGCGGGATTCGCATCTGGACTCCGGGGTGCGCTTCCGGTGAGGAAACGTATTCGGTGGCCATGATGCTGCTGGAGTTTCTCGGCGATAAAGCTTCGCAGATTCCGATTCAGCTTTTCGGAACGGACGTGAATGAGGCGAGCATCGTTAGGGCGCGCAACGGCGTGTATCCGGCAAACATTCTGGGGGACGTGACGCCCGAGCGGCTGCGGAGGTTTTTCACGAAAACGGAGAGCGGCTACCGGATCAGCAAAGGCATCCGGGATATGTGCATCTTTGCGCAGCACAACTTGCTGCACAATCCGCCCTTTTCCCAGATGAACCTGATTTGCTGCCGGAATTTGCTTATCTATATTGAAACAGCCGAGCAGCACAAAGTGATTTCCCTGTTCCACTACGCCTTGCGGCCCGGCGGGTTTCTGGTGCTGGGAAGTTCAGAAGGCGTTGGCACGGCCACAAACATGTTCGCGGTGGAAGACCGTGCGAGCAAGATCTTTTCGAGGAAATCCACGGCCGTTCGACAGCCGGCGAATTTTGCAATGAACTCACCGGCAGAGCGCGGGGTGCGCAGCCCCGCCGGCATGCCCGTGAAACAGTTAGATGCCGACTGGAACTATCCCGAGGCTCAAAAAGAGTTTGACCGGCGACTGCTGACACAATATGCGCCGGCTACAGTTTTCGTTAACGAGGATATGGAAATCATTCACACACGCGGGAACGTGAATCGTTATCTGAAGCTCGCGTCCGGGCGCGCCAGCTTGAGCCTCCTAAAGATGGCGCGGGAAGGCCTGTTGATCGAGCTGCGGAACGCCATCAGCAAAACGAAAAAGGAGAACACCGTAGTCGGAAAACGGAACATTCGCGTCAAGAATGAGAATGGCGCCGGGACCGACAAGGAAGATGCGAAACGACTGGTCAACTTCGACGTGATTCCGGTCACACTGGGGAATGTGGAAGAGATGTATTTTATGATCGTCTTCCAGGAAGCCCCGCCGGAGCCACCGCGGCAGGCGGCGCGCCGCGGCAGCAGAGCCGAAGTAGAAAGCGAGGCCGGCTTGGGGCAGACTGCGAAGCTCGAACAGGAATTGGCGGCCACCAAGGAGTATCTGCAGTCGGTGATCGAAACACAGGAGGCCACGAACGAGGAGCTGCAGTCCGCCAACGAAGAGATTCTCTCGAGCAACGAAGAACTGCAGAGCACCAACGAGGAAATGGAAACAGCCAAGGAGGAGCTGCAGTCCGCGAATGAGGAATTGACCACGGTCAACGACGAACTCCGGAATCGCGATCACGAAATTACGCAAGTCAACAACGATTTGATCAATCTGCTCTCCAGCATCGATATCGCAGTGATTATGATAGGAAGCGATCTCACTGTCAGGCGCTTCACGCCCAAGGCCCAGAAGTTTCTTGGCTTGATCGCCGGGGACATCGGCCGGCCGCTGGCGAACATCAATCCGACTATCGAGATTTCGGATTTTCAGGCGATGGTGCTGCAGGTAGTGACGGATTTTCACCCGCTGGAGAAAGAGCTCACGGATCGAATGGGGATTCATTACCAGCTGAAGATCCTGCCGTACCGCACGATCGACAATAAGATAGACGGAGCGGTGATCACTATCGTGGACATCGCTCCCGAAAAAAGAAGAACGCACGCCGCCGATTCCAGGTAAACACTCTTTCTATAATATACCGTGTCAATATTAAGAGTGCTTGACTATTGCATAGGATGTATCTATACAGTAGGAGATGTGCTTGAGCAATCGTGCGCTTTGAGGGTAGGTCGGTCCATGCAAGAACGGCTGGCGTTTACGGCAAGTTTTTGGGGAAGTGCCGCGGTAGTGTCTCGCGCGGTGGAAGGCCGCGCCGGGCCCATTGTTGACCAGGAATTCGGACAATTCGAAAGCTGGACGCAGGCGAATGCCTTTGCCGCGAAGCTGAACGAGGGCCTGGACCTCGATCCCCTCCAGGTGCACGAGATCTTGACCGGCTCAATTCTTCGCGCCATTGATCCGCTTCACGCCGCGACAGCGCGGCAATGTAGTGGCGATGCATTGGACGGCGCTGTTGCTGGAAAGTCGGTTCGCGTGCAGTTCATCCTCGCGGAGCTCAATCTAGCCGTGACGTTTTGCCGCATCCTGCGATCGCGGCAGAGTCCACACACCATTCGCATGCTTCGAAATGCGCGCAACGCGCTTTTCAATGCGTTGGATTACGCCTTGCATTCGGAGCTATCCAGCACAGATCTCGAGAAGATCACCGCCGGATGTAAGAAGCTGCATGCGGCTCTGCAAGAATCGCTCCCCCAGCGAGTTGAATTGATCGCCGCGGCCGATGGACAGCCGGCAAGGTCGTAGTTTCATTCACTCACGGGGTCTTTCTCTTCGTGGTCCCACAAGCCTGCAACTTGGCCTCGAATCGTGCCGGTTGTGCTGACTTCCTGCCGTTGCTCAGCGAAGGCCTGCATGCGCCAGTTCTGTGGCAGAATGCGGTGGTGCTGCAACGACTGACCCAGCGAAAGGAATGGATCTTCTTCAGGGCCCTGCCAAAGGCCGACCCCTGGCTCGCCACCGCTTGGTGGGCGGTGCTCCTGCTGAGAGGGATCCTGCCTGCGGGGTTCGCGATCGCCATGGGCGTGCTCGTCGGCGCCGTGCAACGCAATGCTTCTCTCGCCGGCCCGCTGGCCTTTGCCGGCACGATCTTCGTTCTGCTTCAAGTGCTCAGCCCGATGCATCAGGCACTTAGCGCCAATCTCGGCGACCGCACCGCCGCATGGCTGTACGACCGGCTCACCGAAGCTTGCGTGCGTCCGCCGGGCATGGGACACCTTGAAGATCCTAAGCTCACTAACGACCTCACCGTTGCGCGCGATTTTGATCTTGGAATGACCGGCCCGCCGTTGGCAATCTCCATGGATTTCATTTCGAGCGGCATGGTCGAGATGATTGGCGGCGTGGCGTCCGCCGTAATCCTCGCGAGATACGCGTGGTGGGCGCCGATCGTGCTTGCAGGCGCCTGGCTGGCGACACACTGGCTGCTCCGCGAGAGCGCTATCTGGCACGACCGCAACACCGATGAGGTGCGCGCAGCGCAACGCGACGCCGACTATTCCTATCGGCTGGCGGTAGACCCGCCCGCGAGCAAGGAACTACGGCTTTTTGGACTTGCCGGCTGGACCATCGACCGCTTCATCGCCAGGCGCACTCGCTTGCACGAACTTCAATACGCGGCCACCCGGCTTCGCGAGCGTCCGGTGCTCTGGAGCATGCTCCTGGTCACCTCTTCAAACGTACTGGTGTTTTGGCTCCTGGCGAATTCCGTCAGCGCCGGCCGCATCAGTCTCGGCGAAGCTGTCGTCTACGTGCAAAGCGCGGTGGGCGTTTCGATGATTGCGTTTGGCGGATTCAGCTGGGCCCTCGACGGAGCAGCCGCCCCTGTCGCCGCCGTGTTGCGCCTCGAGCCGGCGATGCGTCCTGCAGGCGAGTTGCGCTCCGGCAACCGCCGCGCGGACACGACACCCGCGCGCGAGATTCGTCTCCGCGACGTCACCTTCGCGTATCCTGGCGGCGCTTCCGTTCTGGAGCACTTCGATCTAGCAATTCCCGCCGGGTCGTCGCTGGCAATCGTGGGACAAAACGGCGCCGGAAAGACCACGATCGCGAAGCTGCTTTGCCGTTTGTACGATCCACAATCCGGCGCGATCGAGATCGACGGCGTGGACCTTCGCGGGTTCGATCTCGCGTCGTGGCGTTCGCGCGTCGCGGCCGTTTTCCAGGATTTTATCCGCCTGGAGTTGCCACTGCGCGACAACGTGGCGCCGGCGGGCGCTCCTGATGACATCGTGCTCGCGGCTCTGGAATCTGCGGGTGCGACGAAGCTAGCATCACTCGACACGATCCTTGCGCGCGGGTACGACGGTGGCACCGATCTCTCCGGGGGCCAATGGCAGCGCGTCGCGCTGGCACGAGCTCTGGCAGCCGTTAAAATGGGCGCCGGAGTCGTGCTGCTAGACGAGCCGACCGCGCAGCTCGACGTGCGCGGCGAAGCGGAGATTTTTGACCGCCTGCTCACTGCGACGCGTCATTGTACGACCATCCTGATCTCACATCGCTTCTCCACCGTCCGCCACGCCGATCGCATCTGCGTACTGGAGCATGGCCGTGTCATCGAGCTCGGCACACATGACGAGCTCATCGCCCTCGGCGGACGCTACCGCACGATGTTTGATCTGCAGGCGCAGCGCTTCACCGTTCCGGGCGAAGAGGAGGGCACGACGTATGATGTCCTCTCCTAATCGAGATCGAGCGCCCGTGAAGCCCGGGGCCATTGATCCGCTACCTCCCGCGCTGTCGTCCATGTGGCGCTTGTGCAAGCTGGGTTATCGCCACGAACCACGCTTGATGGTTGTGGCGTTTTTGCTATCGCAGCTCGCGGCGCTGCCCGACGCGCTCCTCGCGTTGTGGCTGATGCTGCTCGGCAAAGGTGTCCTGGAGCACCGGCCCGGCATGATAAAAGGCGCGGCCATCGGGCTGGGCGTGTCGACCGCCGCGACGTGGTTTCTCCGCACCGTCAGCACGCGCGTGCAACGCCGCTTCCGCGACAAGGTGACCATCGCGTTGGAGTCCCACGTCGCGCAACTGCAAGCTTCCGTTGCGACCATCGCCCACCAGGAACGACCTGAATATCTCGATCGTCTTTCCATGCTCCGCAATCAGGTGTTTGTGCTCGACCACATGTACATGTCGGTCTTTTCCACGCTCGGATGGATTCTGCGGCTGGGCGTGACGATGGCGCTGCTGGCCTCGATTCACCCTGCGCTTATGCTGCTTGCGGTCTTTGCCATTCCGACGGTGTTGACGTCGACGTGGCGGCCCGCGGTCGAAAGATACGCGCAAGAGAGTGGCGCACAAAGCGGCCGGCTGGCGCGTCATCTTTTCACCATTGCCACGACCGCGCCGCCTGGCAAAGAAGTGCGAGTGACTGGAATCGGTGAGCGTCTGATTTCCGACCGTCGATGGGCGTGGGAGTGCTGGTATGGGCCGGTGGCAGCAGCTCGTTGGGGATCGGCAATGTGGCACGCGCTGGCGTGGGCCGTTTTCGGCTTGGCGTATGTGGGTGCAGTGGTGTTCGTTTCGTCAGGACTGCGCGCGCCGGCCAGCGCGGTACTGCTGGTGCTTGCAGCAGGTGCGCGGCTATCGGCGTACATCGGTGCCACCGTAGGCGAGATTGGATTCCTGCGCGGATTCTGGATGGACGGCTCGCGGCGGCTCGCTTGGCTGGAGGACTACGCCGCCTCCGTCGCAGCGGCGGGCGATCAACCGGTTCCCAGTTCCTTGCGCCACGGTATCCGGCTCGAACACGTGTCGTTCGCGTACCCCGGCACGTCCCGCGTTGTGCTTGACGATGTGTCGGTGACACTGCCTGCGGGAGCGGTCATCGCCATCGTCGGCGAAAACGGCGCGGGCAAGACGACGCTGGTCAAGTTGCTCGCGAAAATGTACGAACCGTCTTCAGGTTCGATTCTCCTGGATGATACGCCGCTGGCGCGGGTGCCAGCCGGCGATTGGCGGGCGCGACTTGCTGGCGCGTTCCAGGATTTTTTCCGATTCGAATTCCGCGCGGGACAGACGGTTGGCTTGGGCGATGTCCCCCGAATGGACGACGAGCCCGCTGTCGTCGCTGCCGTCGAACGCGCCGGAGCCGGCGATGTTGTTGCCCGCCTGACTTCCGGCCTGGACACGCAGCTCGGACCGACATGGCCGAGCGGAGTTGAGCTGTCGTTCGGCCAGTGGCAGAAGCTCGCTCTGGCGCGCGGCTTCATGCGCGATGAGCCGCTGCTGCTGGTCCTCGACGAACCGACCGCCGCGCTCGACGCCGAGACGGAGCACGCGCTGTTCGAACGCTACGCAGCAGCCGCGCGCGGCACGGGCGGCGAAGGCCGGAGGGGCCGCATCACGATTCTTGTCTCCCATCGTTTCTCGACCGTGCGCATGGCCGATCTCATCGTAGTGCTCGATGGGGCGCGGCTCGTGGAAGTCGGTACGCACGAGGAGCTGATGGCCAAGCGCGGTCAATACTCCGAGTTGTACAACATCCAGGCCGCCGCGTATCGCTGACCGTGCTGTTATTGCTGGTGTGCCAGGCCGCTACAGTTTCCGCCACAAGTGTGCGAATGCCTTTGCTTAACTTCAACGTAAGCGTTTGAAAGTATGGCGCGCCCGGCCAGACTCGAACTGGCGACCCTCTGCTTAGAAGGCAGACGCTCTATCCAACTGAGCTACGGGCGCGTCGATTAGTGCAATTGTATCACTGAGTTAGAAGTTGCTGTTCACCTGCCCTCTGTGCACGACGTTTGCTGTGCCCAGTTTTGTGCCCACCCAGCCTCGACATCGCGCTTAAAACCGCTTCCTCGGATGGATGTACATACCGGGCTGAAATCGTGATAGAAGCGTGCCCGGCGATCCGCGCTAGTGTCCAGGCGTCACACCCCGACTGGCCGAGGCGAGTCAGGAAGGTGTGTCGCAAAAAGTAGAGCACAAATGGGCGCACAGGCTTCTCGTTTCGTTTAGCAGCTTCATCGGCAACGGTCTTGAATGTCTTTGCGTGCTGCTTACGTAGGCTGGACGGCTCAATGTGGCCGCTACGCGTGGGCGCGGACCATAACCAGCCCTCTTCTGGCTTGGATGCAGCTTTCCACCGCGATTCAAGAATGCCTCGAACGCGGGGCGTCATCGGAATGACGCGGCGAGCTGCCGCCGTCTTCCCGCGCGTTACCAAGAGGGTTCCATTGCGTCCATTTAGCCACGTTACATTCTCCCATGAGAGTCGAAAGCATTCTTCAGGGCGCATTCCAGTGTCTGAGAGCACTGAGGCTATCGAAGCGAGCGGTTCGGGTGCGGCTGCGAGATAGCGAGCTTCTTCCTCCGGCGTGATCACTCGCTCACGGCGTCGTTCACCAGAAAGAACCTTCACCTTGGGCGCAGCGCCGAGTGCGCTCCATTCGACGGCGAGGTTGAGGATTCGGCGCAGTACACGGAGCGAATTATTGGCGGTACTGACCTGCATACCAGCACTCAACCGATGAGCTGCGAATTCGGACGCCAATTCGCCCGAGATTTGGTCAAGAGGAGTCCTAGCCAGCGGTTTGTAACCAGTCAGGGCACGAATCCCCGTGCGATACCAAGTCCAGTTCTTGTGGCACACCGTCTCAAACCTGGCTTTCGCCCATGGCTCGACGCGCGAGGTGCAGAACTCTAACAAAGTTGGTACAACCTTCTTTTCGCGGATCCCCACCTCGCCTTTTGCTAGTGAGGTGCGATGCGCTGCTTCCATCTGTCGCGCGATCTTGTCGTTGCCCTGTTTGGTGGACGCACGCACGAGCTTTCCCAGCCACATGAACTTGTACCAGTAAACCTTGCCGCGTTTGTAGATCATTGCTTGCCTCTCTTCCGTATTCCGCGCTTCTTCTTTTTTCGGGGCCTTCCCTTTGGCCAGCCGCCTAGCTTCGCCCACTCGCGCAGTTGCTCAGGTGAATACTTTTTCGCCCTCGCCTTGCCACCGCGCCGACCGGCATCCTGAACAGTCAATGGCTTAGGTCTATCCGGCATGACAACATAATACTTGGCGCTAAGTATATCGTCAAGGAGATGATTCAGTATAGAATCCAGACTGAGAACGCACGGCTAGGATGGCCGCCGAAGAGCAGGGGCATCCCGTCCTGCCTACAAACCTTTCTGCAAACCGGGACAGCACGCGGGAGGTGGACGATGAACCGGCAAACGAAAGCTTTCTTGAAGGTGCCTAGGCGACGCAAGAGAAGCGCACCGGTAAGTGTCAAGAGACTGGCAGTTAACCCCGCTTCCATCGAGTTGGCGTTGCTGATGTGGATGTCCAAAGAAAATTGGTCCGAGTGTGAGGAAAGTCGAAAACGACTCTCTGTGCTCGAATCAGAAATCGCAAAGCATGCGGCGAAGGGAGCCCTAGAAAGTTTGCTAACCGCCGGATGTGACCGTGGCGCACTGCTGCGAAGCCTCGGCCTTTCCTGCGGTAAACCAGTTGATTTTGTTCTCGATAATTGGTTTACAAAACTCGGACCACAGTCCCTTCAGGGCTTGTTTGGTATGGACGGTCGAGACTTCTCTGCCCTGAAGAATTCCCTCTTAAAAGCATCCGATCGTATTGATGGCATCAACGGCCGTTTTGAATTCGGGGTCCTTCTAACCACTTCACACCTGCAAATGTTCCAGGGCATACCCAGTCTCCTTCATGGTTACGTTTCCTTGCTTGATCTCGCAGCAAAGAGACTTGCACGCGGAGCACATTTTTATCGCAACTTGGGAAAAGGAATTTTGACCCTGTACGTAAAGCAACAAACGGGCCGATTTCGAGACGAGGAAGTATCCGGATTGCTTGCGGCTGTGTACGACAATGAATACGGCGTGATCAATCACCGCGATTGGCGCAATGAACAAAAGGAATTTTTCGCCCGCTTATCTCCCTTCATTCCACTTTTCCATAGTCGCTCGGCCCCTCAACAGTAGGTCAGAAATGCATGATCCTGCACTTTCCCCCCCTTTGTGACTGCGGTTGATTCAGCTGTACCGTAGGTTCATTCGCGCTACTGCGAGAAGGGAATTAATGATGCAGGAGACTAAATCAATTGTGTTCACGGAAGCGGAGGCCGCGAAGATGCTGTCGGTTTCTCGTGCTGCTCTCAGGCGTTGGAGGCGAGAGAAAAGGGGGCCGAGCTTCTTACGAATTGAGCGATGCATTCGCTATCGCTCCGAAGACTTGTGCGCGTATCTCGAACAGTGCGCTGCCCATGCCGGAGCCGGCAGGGATAAAGCTGCTTCAAGCAATGAACGCGAGGTGTCTTGAAATTGCGCGCCAGCTTGGGCGAGCCCGAGCAGTGAGACGCCAGTCGGGCAGAAGCTCGCGAGCTAGAGGACGACATGGATCGAAGCAGAGACAGAGCATCTATCGTCTACTCATCGAGGACCTGTTAAGGATCGTGGTTACGCCATGACCGCACCCGATGCCGTATTCGACGGTGCTGCTCGCGGACGCGCTCTATGGTGCGAGATCGAATCCCATCTCTCCGAACACTGGTACAAAGCAGACATTGAGGCCGTCAAGGTCCAGGTGGCCTGCATGGCCGCTCACTTTATCACCGACTTCCCTCCGGCGTGGTGCATGGCCATCGCACCCCCAGGCTCATGCAAGACCGTTATCCTTGAAGCTATGGACGGGTTGGACAGTTTTTACCTGATCGACCAGATCACTCCCTCAACCTTTATCTCCGGCAAGATTGACGACAACGACTTGCACACGAAGGCTGGCCGGGCGAAGTGGCTCAAGAGACAGAAACAGAATCCAGCCAACATCACGACGTTCGCCAACCCGCAAGCTCAGGAACGCGAGGCCAAGAAAGGGAAGCGTCATGAGAGCGCCAGCCTGCTTCACCGCATCGGCAATAGCGGAATCATCGCTCTGCCGGACTTCTCGACCATTCTCTCGATGCACGAAACGTCTCGTGACAACATTTTTGCCCAGATGCGCCGAATCTACGACGGAACCCTCCGGCGTGAGTTTGGGACAAGCGAGGACTTGTCCGACCGTGAATGGCACGGCCGCGTAACCTCAATGGTTGCCGTTACCCCGGAAGTGGACCGTTACGGCAAGATGTTTGGCGCACTTGGAGACCGCTTCCTTCGTGTCCGCTGGTCCAGGGCTGGGGGCGTCGGGGCAATGAAGGCCGCGGCTAAGCAAGACCGGCTCACCACCGAATCACTAAAAACCGCTACTCACCTTCTCATGGCACCCTACATCGATCATGGGGGAGCCTCCGAGGTGCCAACGATCCCCGATGCGATGCTGGAGCGCATCGGCCACCTGAGCGAGTTTGTCTGCATCGCTCGCACATATGTCCACCGGGACAAGAATGAGATTGACTGCGAGCCCTCTCCTGAGTCCAACACTCGGCTCCCTCAGCAACTATGTCAGGTAGCTCGCGGATGGACCGCGCTCATGGGCGAGCGAGCCGTCGGAGAGGAAGCCTTCGCGCTTGTCAACCGCGTAGCGATGGATTGCCTCCCGCCGATGAGGCGTCATGTTCTGGACAACCTAAGTGCTGGGCGACCCATTTACGATGGCACTGTCTCGGCCAATGGCGTGGATCGGGCTGTGGAAGAATTAATCTGGTTAAACATCATTAGACCACCGGACGAACCTGACAAACGCGAGCTGACGGAGATGGCCCAATGTCTCCTCACCATGTCAGGTGCACAAAAAGCGAAGGTCTAGGATGCCCGGAGTCTATAAGTGACGCATTATGGAATACTTGCAGACTCCAATGGTTCCGTAGGGACCATTATACCTTTGTGTTGATGTGTCCTACCCCGGTCCTATTGGAGTCTGCAAGTGTTCATTCTAAAGGAGATAGCAAGGATTAAAAGAAAAAAATGCTCACTTCCGGTGCCAGATAACCCCTGTGGAATCAGTTCGGAAAGTATATTTTTCAGGACCGCCATCTCCTACAGTGGTTCTCCGAACATAATCCACGATTGCCGGATTCGGCGCAGTCACCTTGGCGTGTGGTGTCGCGACAGCGGAAAAACTAATGAATAGGCGGGGGCGAATCTTACTTTCGCAATTGGGCGCAAGGTTAATTTGACCTTCGTATACACAAAATAGCGGAGTCTATCTTGCCCCGCTTGGCATGAAACCGGTGGCCTTGTGAAACATCGTGCGATCCCTGATACCATCGTCCTGCAGTGCCCTCTCCCCGGTCTTTTGCACCACGCGGGGATGGTAGATCGCCGCGACGATAGCGGACCCCATCAGCCCGAACCGTACCGCGGCGACCGTGATGCACTCCAGGACCCGCCACGGGGAAACGCCAGCAGCGTGACAGAAGTGCTCTGGACGCAACAGCCTCCGATAGGACTCTGGAACCGAGCGATATACTTCGAGCACCTTGCGAGCATCAGGATCTTCAGAGTACTCAAGAAAGTCGAGGGCGCGTACTGGTGTGGTGGGTGGGCCATCCTTGTCGGCGCCGCGGACGGCGCGAGCAATACGTCTCAGGTCCATGGCAAAGAACGGCAAGCATTTCACGTCCTTCGGATTTATACCGAGGTGTTGGTACGCGAGTTCGCGCTTATAGTCGGTTTGGCCGACGGAAGTCCGAACTATCAGGCGGCAAGATTTCTTGTCGCTGTTCACTGCGGAGTCCCCCTGAAGGATGCTTCAAGCTATTCCTCGCACATTTTCTCGTCCGCCGCAAGATCGAACTGGAGACTATTTGTGACGGTTCCACCTAAAACTTGGCACACTCGCGCAGTTGCTGAGCATGCCGCCGCGCTAACGCGACTCCCGTCGCCCCTTCTCCCTCCTCGTTTCATGCAAAAACTACAAGCATCACTAGTGCGTGGGCTGTTCTTGCGATTCGTTTGGACATTCTCTTTGGCGCGGGCGTTCGCGTGCACGTCGGTTGCCAGCGCGTGATCGGCAAGTACGCTTCTCTTGCATGACATGCAGTACGCCAGCGCAGGTGTCATGCAGTTATCTCCTCGACAAGCATCCCACGTTTTCAGATGACATTGAGGTTTCCCAGGACTCGCCCCGCTGGTCCGAGTGCTCCTGCCTGCCTGTTGACAGCCCAAGTGTGCAATTCACGTGCAATTGCACATTTAAGTCGCGCGTCCGGAGTCACTTGGGAGTGAGCAACGGTTTGGAGAACCTGTATTCAACAAAAGGGGAGGGGTTGGCTACGGTAAATCCACATGTCCGGTAAGGCGACTAACCGGGACTTAGCAGATGCCGTGATGTAGACTCACTGATTTGATGCCGTTGAAGGTGAAAAACTCGCAGGCGGTAGCGCATCCATGGTGAAGCCTCGGAAATCGGTCATCGCCATACCTTTGCTTGTACTCATAGTGTTTTTAGTCTTTCACTTCGGGCGGATTCCCAGGACACCCCTCCGCGATGGCCCTCTGGTTATATTTCAGGATTCAGAACTAGCCCCGTCCTTAAGACAGCATTTTCTCGAAGGGAATTTCAGTGTCGTCAAGAAAGTGAAAGCTCTACCCCGACCCGTGCTTCAAGTGTTCACCGAACAAGGAGGCTCTCGCTTTCTTCTTGCCAACCCCGGGGGAAAATTCGAAGCGACAGATGCGATTGATGACTCAAGCCTCCCTCAAAAACGTCTGATTTTCGCTGGAGTCCTCAACGATAAATGTTTTGTCCACTATGAGCAGGGAGGGATTGTTCACATTTACGTGCTCGCCTTCTTCAGGCTTACGTCTAACGACACAATCGAACCTCTCTGGCGCGGCTATTGTGGACCCGCGGTTAATATTCAAGACTTACGCTCTCAAGTCCTCAAGGGGGAATGTTCTCAGTCGCTCCCCCGGGGCATGCGCTGAACCGCCACCTAGCTGGCTCTGGGACGCGCCGATATACCTCAGTGCCTGGTTAACGCCGTTACCGGACAAGTGGATTTTCACCTATTTCGGGACGAGGCGAAACCGTGTGATTTTGCCCCTACTGAAAGAACTAACTTGCAGCCTTACATATTGAAGTAGTTACAAAAGTCTGGCGGAATAGGGTTTTGGTCCGCTCTGCATCTAGCCGCGAGTCGGTTGAACGGTCCTCGGAAAAGTTCTAGGCGCAGCCTAGCACAAAAGATCCTATGGGGCGGTTAGACACACGAAGTACTTCGACGCAACGTTCAAGGGGTTCCTGCCACTGCTCCCGCTCAAAGCCGACCAAACAGCTCAGGCAGGCTCCTCTTCAATCCCTTGACAATCTTTTCGATATTCACAAGCGAGACGTTCCTGACCCCTCGTTCGACACCACTGTAGCAGGTGCAATGCGACCCGCACGGCCTCTGCGGCGAGCAACTGCGAGACGTTGAATGCGAAACAGCGCTGTCGATGAAACATCTGCGGTTCAATGAATCGGTTCGATTAGCTTGGTGGGTCTGACGCTCAAACCGTGGGCTAACTTCACGATGTTGACCAGACTAACGTTTCGCTCTCCGCGCTCGACGCCGCCCACATAATTGCGGTGTAGCTCCGCCAACTCCGCGAGCTTTTCCTGCGAAAGGTGGCGTTCTAGCCGAAGCTCGCGCAGTCGCTTTCCGAAGACAAGTCGCGGGTCGGGGTCTCGCACCCCGCCATCTTGAGAACCTGACCACTATGAGTCTACACACGATGAGTGTGATACGATTTGCAGTACGACTTCTGGCACAGCCCCAATCGAGAAGGTCGTCGAATGCTGAGACGTACAGTTCTCATTTGCGCGACATTGGCTCTCCAATGGAACTCGCCGGCTCGGGCACAGGCCAACAGAGAAGGAGTGCGTGTCCAAATCGTTGCGACGGCATCAGAATACGTCCCACGCTCAACGACAGTTTCCCATCCTGGGCATGCGTATACGAACTGCATGGGGAGTACGTCCTTCTTTGGCCGATTCAGCAGCTATGGTGATTCCGGATCGATTTCCGGGACGGCTGAAACAGACACGCATTGCAGTACGACTTTCTCGCCGCCCACGGAGACCACGCTCACTACGTATCGCAGGGTGAATTACACAATCGCGAAAGGCGATCAAGCCCTGTATCTGTTGTCCTGCATGCAGACCTGGAAACCAACTGCTAAGGAGCGCGTGCTGCTTGGAGTCATGGGCGCCGCGGAAGCTGGGTCCGGTAACAACTCAGGGAACAGCGATAAGGTTGCGGCGAACGCAAAGGGGAAATGGAGCGAATGCCCCGCGTTCGGCATCGGTGTTCAGTACACTCTGACAGTCCACAATACCTCGGATGCGCGGCTTGAGAGTGGACTCGGAGAGAAGCCGATAAAACTTGAGTATCTGAGCTGGGCCGCGCTGCCGGAACCGACGGCCGAATCCGCGGCAACACGTCAGTCACAACCTGCCAGCACCCCACTGCAGGAAGCAAAGGTTCACGTCACGTCGTCGCCCAGCGGGGCCGAAATCTATGTCGATGGAAAGTTCTTTGGGAACACACCATCGGACATAACCCTCGTTGCCGGGGAACACGTCTTCAAAATCACTATCGGCGGCAAGGAATGGTCGCGCTCTGTCCAGATCACTACTGGTGAGATCCGAGTTCACGCCGACGTTGCCGAGAAATGATTGCTTCACGCTTGGAAGGTAGGGTGGTGCAGGCTTGTCCAATTCGCACGCGTGCGGGCGGTAGAACGGAGCAGGCCTCGTGAACATCGGGCGCTGCGACCGATACTCAAACGCATCTCGTTGCATCGGCGAGCCTTTTCTCTTCGAGTGCATGACACTTGCACATCTTGGGGCCGAATCAGGGGACATAGGCGTTTATGG